>Ga0209557_1001842_pt1 | contig 11361 bp, 9 predicted proteins | sample SaaInlV_120m_DNA_4_FD_184672 | JGI IMG/M metagenome (GOLD analysis project Ga0209557, IMG submission 184672) | Marine microbial communities from expanding oxygen minimum zones in the Saanich Inlet - Saanich Inlet SI074_LV_10m_DNA (SPAdes) (version 2) | ecosystem: Environmental > Aquatic > Marine...
TTACAAAAGATACTTTATATTCATATAATCAAACAGCAACAAGATTAGACGCAAATGGAAACTACACAAGTGCTTCTGTAAAAAGTTATTGGCAAGCAAGAGTTACTGGAACTAAAACTTCAAAAGGAACACCTGCTGAAAGCAATGCTAACTTTGTTAGAGCTTGTGTATATGATGATTATAGTTCAAGTACTACTTACTATGCCTATACTGATGAAAAATTTAATAATTATGTTAGAAAAACTCAAACAATTACAGCACCAACTACAGTAGGGTTACCTAGTAATCCTAGTAATGGGGCTACTACTCATAACTATGGAATGACTTGGACTTATGTAAGTGCAAATACAGCATGGGAAGCTACAGGATATAGCATTTGGCAAACAAAAGTTACTAATACAGGAAACACTCCTAACTTTGGAGACTTCTGGAAAAGAGGAGATATTTGTGGAAAGAGATTATCTTCTTGTAATCGTAGATTCAATGCAACTCCAATTAGTACCTCAAGTGCTGCTTCAAATCCAAAAGCAGATAATGATAATACTAGCGTACTACCATTTGGAGCTTTCCCGGGAAGTTCAAGGTTTGACTAATGTTAGATATTATATATAAAGCAGCAGAACAAGCCGCCCCTGAAGAAATGTGTGGTTTAATCATAGAAAAAGATGGAAATGAAGAATTTATAAATTGTGAAAATTTTGCCGAGAATAAATTAAATGAGTTTAAAATTGACCCAAAAACTTTTGTGAAGTATCAACTCATTTCGAATATAAAATATGTAGTCCATAGTCACTATGACTCAAAATGTGAACCGAGTGAGCATGACAAAAAGTGTTGCAAAAGAATGGGCGTACCTTACATGATAGTATCGTACCCAAAAAAGGAGATGTGTATATATGACCCACGTTAAGTTAATGGGAGAATTAGGAGAAAAGTTTGGAACAGATTGGGTATCTGCGGATAACAACATGCGTGATATTTTTAAACTCATAGAAGCACAATGTGAAGGTTTCGCAGAAGAAATGGCTAGAATGCTGCAAAAAGATAATGTAGGCTTAGAAATAATACATGGAAAAGACTTACTTATTGAAACAGAAGACGATATTGCAGATATGTTTTTACCTGTAATAAAAGATACAATATACATAACACCTATTCCAGCAGGTTCTGGCTTTGGAGATGTATTCAAGATAGTACTAGGAGTAGTGATTGCTATATTTGCACCTGCGCTCATAGCAACATTAGGTTCTTTTTTAGCCTGTAGTACTGCATTTGGTGGTTTAGGTTTATTTTTGACTGCAAATGCAGCCTTAATAGCAGGAGCAATAGGAGGGTTATTAGCACTAAAAGGACTAACTGATTATTTAACTCCTCAAACCCCTGGCTCATCTCCTGATAGTTATTTATTTGGTAATGCACAAGAAAATGTAAAGATGGGGAGTCCGGTTCCTTTGCTTTATGGAGAATTAATAGTTCCTGGAGTAACAATAAACTACTCTATGAGAGATCAAAAAACAACAGGTTATAATGCGTCATTTACTTACATAAATTCGACGTCAAATAGCCCAGCAAACAGTGGGGGAGATTCTACAAAATCATCTGCTGTTGTAATGCAGAAATAAGTATGATAAATATAAATAAAGGCCCTGGTAGCGGGGGCGGTGGCGGAGCAGCAAGTTCTGCAACTGGCGTAACACGAAATAGAAGAAGAAGTCCTAATCAGGAACAATCTGTTATTGTCTATGATTTAATATCAGAAGGACCTATTCAAGGACTTATAGATGGAGCTTCTTCTATATATTTAGATACTACTCAAGTTTTAAATAATTCATATAAAAATTCTCATAATCCAAAACAAAGTTTTGATGTATCTTATAATGCTAGTACTAATACTATTACTGATAATACAGGTTCTTCTATGTTCTCAGGATACAGCTCTAGTAATGGAAGTTATAAAATTAGAATAGAAGAAGCAAAAAAGACTATTTCAGGAATATCTATAACAGCAGGTAGTAAGACTGTTACTTCTTCAGGAGGTTTTGCTACTAATGACGTTTCAAAAACATATGTAAGTGGACAATATTTAAGAATAAAAGAGGGCGGTCCAAATAAAACAACTTTAGTATGTAAAATTACAAAATATACAAGTGCAACTTCTGTAGAAATAGATAGAATGGCAGAAGTAACTGCTTCATCTTTAGCAGGTACTATTGATTTATGTGGAACAGTTAGTTCTACAAGTAACTCAAATACAGCTGTAATTACACCCGATACTGGCGGAGATAGAACAGTTGCAAACACAGCTGTCTATATGGATAGCCCCACAAGTGTAGCAGAGTGGGAATCAGCGAGTCTTAATTATAATTATGACAATGTGACTTATGGGTTCAAAACAGGAGAAAGAAGTCAATCTTATGTAGGTACTGCGGCAGATACTGGAAATGCTTCAGTGATTGCAAATGTTAGTAAAACACTTACAACTACTGATTTAAGTGGAATAGGCGTAAGTAATAACTATAGTACTTATGGGTATAGTACTTCAGGAGATGAAACAAGTACGTGGACAGCTAATCCAATTATTATTACTTCTACTCAGATGAATGTAAGCACTCAAAAATCTGCAGTAGATAGATTAAAACTTACTTTCCAATATGATAATATGCATGCTTTAAAAGCAAGTAATGGTAAAGAGTGGCCTTCTATGATAGAACATAGAATTTATCTTAGATATAAAAATCCAGGAGATTCTTCATTTACAGAAGACCTGATATATGGACCAACTGACTCAACATTATTAGCCAGACCATCAAATAAAAGAGTACATGGGTGGATTTACTCATCTTCAGGAACAGTAGAAGCTTATTGTAAGAATCCTTTTGTTGAAGTATTTGATATTAACTTAGAACCTTATCAACCTCTTGAAGATTATGAAATAAAGATTGAAACAATTACTCCAATTAATAGAGAGCATGGAGTTACTACACATTATAATTCAGGAAGACTACAATCTATAGAATCAGTTATTAATGACAAACTTTCCTATCCTTTAGCAGCCTATGGGCAGATGATGTTTAATGCTGCTGATTTTGGAAATGTTCCAGAAAGAGGATATCATGCAAGAGGTCTAAAAATAATGGTACCTACTAACTATTCTCCAGCACAAGAAAGTTATGAAGGAAGCCCAGCACAGTATACCAGAAATATTACTACAGGAGCACTTGGAAGTGATTATGTAGCTTGGGATGGAAATTTTAGAGGAGATACAGATGTATTTGATGCAACTTCTCCTAACTTTGAAAAAGTATACTCTAATAATCCTGCATGGGTTTTTTATGATATAATGACTAATAACCGATATGGATGCGGAGAGTATATAAATGCCAGTGATATAGATAAATATTCTTTATTCAAAATAGCAAGATATTGTGATGAATTAGTACCAAACGGCGAAGGAGGAACAGAACCTCGTTTTACAGCAAATGTGTGGTTTACTGAACAAGCAGAAGCTATGAAAGTTGCACAAGATATGTTATCTATTTTTAGAGGTATGATGACTTGGGTAAATGGTCAAATCGTAGTAGAGCAAAATAGAGAAAGATCTCCAATAGCAGCTTTTAATAAAGGTAATGTATTAGGAGGTTCATTCTCTTACCAGTCAACAAGAAATAGATTTAGATACAATCAAGTTAATGTAACATGGAATGACCCAAAAGCTTTTTATAAAAAAACAGTAGAAATAGTAGAAGATTACGACAACATAATAGAAACAAGACAAATAAAGAAAAAAGATGTAGTTGCATTCGGTTGCACTAGTAGAGCACAGGCAGTAAGATATGGTAAGTGGCATTTATTTACAGACCAAATGGAAACTGATGTAGTAACGTTCCAAGTAGGATTAGAAGGTGTAAATTTAAGTAGTGGAGATATAGTAACAGTTGCTGATGCGGATAGAAACAATTTAAGATTCGGAGGAAGAACTTTAGCTAATTCTACTACTACTAATATAAAAGTAGACTCTTCTTTAGATTTATCAAATACAGCAACTTTCTTTATGGAAGTAGTATTCCCAGAAGGTGGCGCATATTTACAGCAAGATACTGCAACAGTAAGAGGAGCTTCTAGAAAAAGAGGAGACTTTATACAGTATGCAAATAATGTTGCAGGATCAAATACAGCATTAACATCTGAAACTATAATGATTAATGCAGTAGACGATAGTGGTAATAAATTAGACTTAGTATGGTCTGGTGAAACAAGAGTTGAAAGACAAGAAGTATCAAGTTACAACTCTACAAGTGTTACTGTAGCTAGTGCTTTTACTAGTGCGCCTGCAACTCATAGTATTTGGGCAATTATAGAACTTGATGCAGATGGACAAATGGTTCATGGTTCTGCTAAAGAGTATATGATACAGAATATAAAAGAAGACGATCAAGACCCTATATTTGCAATTTCAGCAGTAGAATATAATAGGGAAAAATTCTCATTAGTAGATAGAGGCTATGTTATAGAGGATGTACCAGAAGCAACAAGAATGCCTAGGTATACAGAAAACGTACCATTTCCTACAGATGTAGTACTAAAAGCAGTTCCTCATCAACAAGAAAATATTGAAGGAACAGTAGAATCTGCTGAAAGTTCATCACTCGATTTAGCAGTAACTTGGGGGCATCCAAGTACAGATAGAACAGACACAGCCGGAAATGCAATTATAAACAAATACGAATTCATAGAATCCTATGAAGTAAAACACAACTTAGGATTTACAGGGAAATTTAAGACAGAGATAATTCCTTCTACGGAAACTTCCTTCTTAATAGAAAATCCTGCACAAAAAATAGGTACGGTACTGGTAAGGCTTACCAATACACAAGGTCATTTCTCAAAATGGATAAGGAGAGAAATTGATACTTCCCTAATGGTATTAAAAATACCAACGAGTACTACTTCTAAAATTGGTGCTATAGCAACAGGTGGCGGTTTATCCACTGGGCTAAGTATCAACTCATCAACGGGATTAGTAAGTCTTGGCAGTACAACCTATGATTTTACAAACACAGTAGGAGATCTAATAAGTGTTTCTTCAGGCAACGCAGCACAAACAAGTCAAGCATTTTCAGGAGTCAGTGATGGTGGAGCGGCTTTTGTAGTTCATGATTTTGATTCTACAGCAGACCCTATTAAAGCAATAGAAATAAAAACAGATACAACTGCAAGAAACCCAAATGTTGGAGACAATAATGAAATTCTATATTATAATTTTGAATATGTATCAGAGGTAGGTGCTGCTAATGCTGGGCTTACACAAAAAACAGGCACAGTTTCAATTCCACAATATAGTTCAGAAGTAACAGGCAGTGGAACAAGTTTTACTACAGAATATGAAGTTGGAGATAGAATTATAGTTGATACAAGCACTACACGTTATTTTGCTACGGTTACTTCAATACAAAATGATACAAAGTTATTTTTAGACCAGTCTGTACCAAGAAGTTATAGTAGTGTAAATATATTTAAAACAAGTTTTATTTCAACCAACCAAGACACAGTAATAGGAAAAGTAACTAGAAGTGGTAGCACATATACGTTAGTTTCTTTCTTATCAGGAGGTACAGGAGAAGACGGTCAAGATGGTCAAGATGGTCAAGACGGTCAAGATGGTCAAGATGGTCAAGATGGTCAAGACGGAACTGCAGGTGATAGAGGTAGAAAAATACAAGAGATTATTTTATACTACAAACAAACCTTTAATAATGCAAATATATCAGCTCCTTCCGCACCAAGTACAGGGACTTATAATTTTAGTACTGGCACCATAGCTAGTATACCTTCTGGGTGGTCAGCAGTACAACCTGTATTTGCAGTAGGAAGCATAATATTTAAATCAGAAGCTCTTGCACTCGAAACCACATCTTTGAATGATGTCTCAGGAAGTTTAACTTGGGGTACTCCAAGTAACGCTTTTAGTCCTCAAAACGATATTAACTTTATATTTATAAGAAGTGCTAATCAACCAACTACTCCAAGTATAACAAACTTTCCTATAATACCTACAGGCTGGAATGATGATGTAGCAGATGTACCTAGCGGATCAAATCCAATATGGGTAGTAAAAGGTGTTACAGCATTTGATACTAGTGGCGGAGCTTTTAGATTCAGAACTACTTGGCAGGCTGCTAATATAATTGAAGGTAGCAATGGAACAGATGGAACAGATGGAGACCCAGGAGCAGATGGAGATGATGGAGCATCAAACTTTACAGTCTTCCAAGAGTCCAGTAGTCAACCCGCTACTCCAAGTGCAGGAACCCCAAATCCGCCAACAAGCTCTTGGTACTCTACTCTTACTGCTGCAAGAAACGCAGTATCTGGAGATGGATTAGTATGGTTCTCTGTAGGAACAAAACCAGGAACAAGTAATACGATTACTTGGAGCGTACCTATAAGATATGTAGAAGATTATGCAAACTTAGGCGGGACAAAACCACCTGAAGATGCTAACAAGTTTATAACTATTGCAGATAGTACAGAAGGTCGTTGGAGATTCTCAATAAACGATGGTAGTACAACAGATGTAGATGTTTTCTCTAGTGGAGAAAGAACTAAACTAGATAGATTAAGATCTGGAAAAATACCAACAAGTGATTCAGTATTAATAGAAAATACAACTGATTCCCAAAGCAAAGCAGATTCAGCTGAATCTAATGCAAAAGGACAAGAAGAATCTAATAGATTTACTGTACCTACTAATAGTACAGATGGTCTATTTAGTTTTAAGATAGGCACGACAGGAAGCACTCAAACTTATGATGTACTATCTTCCGACTCAAGAACTAAATTTGATAGAGTAAGACAAGGCCAAGACCCGCTTGATGCTAGTAAGTCTATAAGAAATGCAGGAGTTACTATAGACTCAAGCGGTATACTACAAGGAATAGGTACTTCATCAGTAAAAGTCAATAATACTAAAATAACACTTGCAGCAAATGGAGCTTTATCTGGAGCAGGTGGAGGCACAGTAACTATAGGAGGTATAGGAGGAGAAACACCGGCAGGTGCACAAACCAAAGCAGATTCAGCAGAAAGTAACGCAAAAGGACAAGAAGAAGCTAATAGATTTACTGTACCTACTAATAGTACAGATGGTTTATTTAGTTTTAAAATAGGTACATCAGGAAGTACGCAGACATATGATGTATTGTCCTCAGATTCAAGAACTAAATTTGATAGAGTAAGACAAGGTCAAGACCCACTTGATGCTAGTAAGTCTATAAGAAATGCAGGAGTTACTATAGACTCGAGTGGTATACTACAAGGAATAGGTACTTCATCAGTAAAAGTCAATAATACTAAAATAACATTATCAGCTTCAGGTATACTATCGGGAGGAGGAAGTTCAACACAGATAAATGTAGGAAGCATAGCAAACTCACCATTTGATACATCAGGAAATGTAGACACAGGGGAAACAATAACAGTTGGTTCCAAATTCACAATAGATAGAGATAACGAAAGGATATTAATAGAAGACTAATGGGAAACAATACAATATTAGGTAAATTAAGAACTCAACATACTGTTACTGCAAAAGGAAATAGTAATGGCACTAGTGCATACTTAAATGTAACTAATCCAGAAAGTATACTTGTCGGTAGCAGTATGAGTATAGATGGAGTAAACCAAGTAAATCATACAGGCAACTATGGTGGTGGAGTTTATGGACTATACTATACAGTTAGAGGTAAAAATGACACAAGTTCAGGTACTAGTTATGATGTAAGATTAAATTACACAATTTCAAATAGTTTTTTAGCAGTAGGAGATACTGTATATTTTGATTACGATACTTATGGCTTAAAAATAGCAAAGAAAAATGCTGATGTTACAACTGCAGGGCCAAAAGATACTATATTTGATAGTAGAATAAGAAGAAGAGGTGTAGTATATGGAACAGGTTTTCAATCTTCTTTATCTTCAACAGGAGTTAATTTCAAAGGCAGCAAAGATACTTTAGGGTATATTCCTTTAGTTATTTCTTCAGAAGCAAACGAAGGTGACTTTGAATATGACGGAGGCAATGGTGGAGAGGAAGATGCTTTTTACACAAGTCTGAGAAATTCACTAGAATTTACTGAAACACATATTTATCCTGCAGAGGAAGGTGCCGAGGACTGGAATGGAGATATACATCCCACAGTCAGATCAAGAACAACAGGTAATGCTGTTACAGATTTAAGTTTTAAAGTATTAAGAATACCCTGTGCATATGGATATATGACAGATACTTATTTTGCAAATCCTCAAACTACAACAGATACAAGCAGAGGATTAGTTGGGGGCGGAAGAGAAATAAAAGACAAGAAAAGAGTACTACAAGGCAAACTAACAAATTCAACAGCAGGGTATAGTAGTAAAGGTGGATTATTTGTATCTAGAGCAGGTACAGATATTGATAGTTGTGGACTAGATGATATTCTGTTAACTGTAGATGATGGAAAAGGAGCTACAGGGTATAGAGGAGAGGAGCAAAAATTTGCACTCAACTATGATGCAGTTATAGCAGGTACAGCACTTCCTTCTACAAGTATAGCAACAAGTGTTAATACTTCTGCTACTCAAACTTTTACATTAAGTGTGTTTAATCCATATACATTCAGCCCTATTGCTTTTTCAGGAATAACAACAAGTGCAGCTTCTAGTTCAGAAGTAACAACTAGTGTAAGTAATCTAGCAGGACTTACTTCCAATATTACGTATACACTAAGTGCAAGTTCAGGAAGTTTTAATTTATTTGCTTCCGCAGAAAAACAGAACTTTACAACATTGAGTTTATTTTAAGATGGGAAGAGTAGTATTAGGAAAAAGGTCACAACCAACAACTGTTAGTGATGGAACAACAACTGTAAATGTCACACGAGTAGAGTATGATTACATAGATGCAGGTGGATTCTATATAGTAAAAGCTATATTAAGTTTACAATCAACAGCAAGTTTTAGTGGAAATGTAACTGTAACTATGCCAGATGGAACTACTTATGTAGAAGATGATTATACATATCAAGCAACTGGTAACTATCAACCTTACTACGGTAGTAGTGCTCAACCTCCGGGAGGAGTAAATGGGCCTATGATTAGGTTAAATGACTATGGACAAACGCAGTTTAATAGTACCCCTATAGTAATAGGAAGTCCTACTTTATCTCGGGGAACTTTTGTTTCAGGTATAAATACAGGAAGTGGTGCGGGAACTAATGCAAGTCCTTACGCTTCAGCAAATGTAGTAGCAACGAATGCTCAAGGTCAATTAGAAGCTACTTCTTTTGATGGAGGAGCACACATAGGGGGAGGTTTACAATCTTACTCTTGGCATCAAGGCACTTTAAGTATAACAGGAGGAAGTGCTACTACAGATGTAGCTACTACTATAAATCACGAATGGGGTACTAATTCTGGAGCAGCTACAGCAGCAAGACCTGCTTATGCATTACGTTGGTCCCATTCTACAGATATAACTAGCGGAGTCGCTACTAGATGTTTTCCACCTATGGAAGTTTATAGCGATGGAGAAATATATGAAAGCGAGGAAGAAGAGGAAGAGTTAGTAGCAGAATGGAATGATGGATTTCACATATATGGAGAGCATATAGACAAAGACAATATAAAAGTAGAACTTGAATCTTACGATATAGACGGAGGTAGAGCAACTACAATATATTGGGCATTAATAATATTTTTTGAAGAAGATTATACAGGAGGAAAAAGTATATGATATGGAACATATTTTATCAATCAGATAAACAAATAGCGTGGACTTCGACAGGAGGAGTAAACGAGGATATAATAGCGGGAGAACTTGAGAGAGGCTTTAGTCATATAGCTGTAGAACAAGACGACCATATAGACGCAGGTACTAATATGGTAAATTCTACAGAAGATGGTATAGTAGCAAAGAGTACATTTGACCCTACATTTAACACTACCACTCCTGCATTAGAAGGAACTGTAAGTATTACAGGATTAGTTGTAGGAACAAAAGTATACATAGATAATGTACTAAAAGCAACTATGACTGATACTACATTAAATTTAACTTTTAATGCTCCAGGCACTTTTATATTAAAATTACAAAAGTTTGATTATCTAGACTATACTAAAAAGATAACAACAGCGAGACAATCATGACAGATATAACAATTACAACAACAGAAAACTCTACTGATAAAAGAGCAAAGTATTATTCTATGCTTAGCGAACAACTAGATAAACTATACCACGATATTGATTCTGGAAAGTTTGGCGATACAGCAAAAACAGGACAATTTTATCTAGCTAGGAAAGCTGTTAAAGACAAATTCCCAAATTCGTAGGTTGAGCAAAGACCCCTCAAAAATAGTTCTTGACAGCACCTTTAATTTTTGATATAATTTAGCATATAGGAGTATAAATATGGCAGCAGGAAATTACGATATTGTTATAGACCAAGGCGCAGATTTCGCCCTAGCTCTCGAGTTAGCCCAAGATGGTACTGTAGTTAATTTAGCTAATCACACAGCTACGGCACAATTACGTCCGACCCCTACATCTAGTACTTTGTCTGGCACATTTACTTGTACGATAACAAATGCTGCTCAGGGTAAATTAAAAATGTCTATGGGATACGCAACTACAGCAAATATAGTAGCTGGCAAATATTATTACGATTTAGAATTATATAATAGTGGTGCAAATACTATGACTAGATTAATTCAAGGTGTAGCGAGAGTTACACAAAATGTTACAAGATAATGTCAATTACAGTAAAACTTACTCCTCAAGCTAGTACTGATATTACAGTAGAGCCTACTCAAACTAAGTTAAGCACTACAGTAAATAGTACTACTCTTACGCTTTCATCAGCATTAGCTACAGAAGCAACAGCTGCTGAATCAATAGCATTTACTGGCCCTGTTGGTACATTAACAGGTTTAACAAATGTACAAGACGCCCTAAACTTTTTAGCAAATCAGTTTTTCGTGTCAACTTCCGCCCCTAGTGCAAGTACAACTAATCTTGCAGAGGGCGATTTATTTTATGATACTGACGACAATCAGTTAAAGATCTACCGAGAAATAACAAGTGGAAACTTTGAATTTGTTCCTATAATGATAGGCAACAATTCAGCAGACTCAGACACGGTAGACGCAGGGAGCTTTTAGTAGCTCAATAGGAAACAATCATGGCACAAACCATTAAAATCAAAAGAAGTACGTCCACCGCCGCTCCTACCTCATTAAGTGCCGGTGAACTAGCCTATTCTTCAAATTCAAATAAACTTTTCGTTGGGCATCCCAGCAGTTCTGCTGTAACGGCTATCGGTGGTGC
>Ga0209557_1001845_pt1 | contig 11358 bp, 11 predicted proteins | sample SaaInlV_120m_DNA_4_FD_184672 | JGI IMG/M metagenome (GOLD analysis project Ga0209557, IMG submission 184672) | Marine microbial communities from expanding oxygen minimum zones in the Saanich Inlet - Saanich Inlet SI074_LV_10m_DNA (SPAdes) (version 2) | ecosystem: Environmental > Aquatic > Marine...
ACCACAAGATGAGATTTCTTTAAAGGGTCGTGGGAGATTACCACGTTGATAGGCTATAGGTGTAAAGGCAGTAATGTCATAGCCAAGTAGTACTAATAACCCATAGACTTATGTACGCTTCCCGCCGAAAGGCGGGAGACACTCTTTTTTTTATTTGATTTTTATTATATTATTTTACCATATGTTAACTTTTACAGTTAAAGAAATTTAACTGAAAATTTTAGGGTGGTTATAGCATTGGGGCTCACCTCTTCCCATCTCGAACAGAGAAGTTAAGCCCAATAGCGCCGATGGTACTGCATTTATGTGGGAGAGTAGGTCGCCGCCTTTCTTTATACTAATTAATTTTAGTAATACAAACCTCATATGTAACAATATGAGGTTTTTTTATGTCAAAAATCTAGTGAATATTGCAATAATATAGTTTATTTTCGTTATAATTTTAATTGAAGTTTATAAGTGAGTTTTAAAAAAATAGTTACTTTTTTTTTCATCTTTTCCATTTGTTCTGTAAAAGGTCAAGTTGGTGGTGAGCAGATATATCAGTTTTTAAATTTATCTTCTTCTGCTAGACAAGTTGCTCTTGGAGGTGAAGTATTAACCTTACTAGATGATGTTAATCAACCAATATGGAATCCGTCTGTCATAAATAAAGATCTAGATAATAAATTATCTGTTAATTATACAAGTTATTTAGCAGGTATCAATATAGGATCTTTGTCCTATTCTAAATTAATTTCTAGAAGATTTGGAGTCATTCACGGAAGCATAAAATATTTAGATTATGGGACTATAATTGGCTCTGATGAGCAAGGTAATGAGACAGGTGATTTTGGTGCAAGTGACATAGCTGTTTCAATTGGATATGCATTCAATATTCCAAAAACAAATTTTTTTATTGGGTCTAACGTTAGGTTTATAAATGCTACAATATCTAATTTTTCATCCATTGGTATTTCTACTGATATTGCTCTTTTATATAACAATCCCTATAAAAGCTTTACAATTACGTTAGTTGCTAGAAATATTGGTACACAAATTCAAACATTTAATGGAGAAAAAGAACAAACTCCTTTCAAGTTAGCACTTGGTGGTTCTTATTTATTGGAGCATGTTCCGTTAAAATGGTATGCTACCATAGATAATATACAAAAATGGAATATTTCTGTAGCCAATCCTTCAGAAAGGACAACAGACTTAGAAGGAAATGTTTCAGAAGGAAATATTAATTTTATAAAAAACACTTTTAGGCATTTTATAATTGGTGCTGAGTTATTTCCTAAAAGAGCAATTAATTTACGATTAGGTTATAATTTTAGAAGAGCAGCAGAGTTGAAACTTCAAGAAGTTAGAACATTTGGTGGTTTTTCTTTTGGATTTGGAATTAAAATGAAAAAGTTCAAACTAAATTATGCATATTCTAAATATCATTCAGCAGCTAACGCGAGTACATTTAGTTTGTTAATAAATTTAGATAGTACAAGGTAGAAATGGAAAATATAATTATTGCAATAGATGGATTTTCATCCACAGGTAAAAGTACAATTGCTAAATTAATAGCAAAAAAGTATGGTTATATATACGTTGATTCTGGTGCGATGTATAGAGCTGTTACATTATTTGCAAAAGAAAATAATCTTGTTGGAAAAGATTTTTTGAATACAAAAAAACTAATTTATAATCTTAAAAACATCTCACTTTCTTTTAAATCTAATATCGATTTAGGTTTCTCAGAAATATACTTAAATAATAAGAATGTAGAAAACCAAATTAGATCTTTGGAAATCTCTCAGTTAGTTAGTAAAGTTTCAGCTATTTCTGAAGTCAGAAAAAAGTTAGTTGCTGAGCAACAAATAATGGGGCAAGAAAAAGGTCTTGTTATGGATGGAAGAGACATTGGGACTGTTGTTTTCCCAAATGCTGAGTTGAAATTATTCATGACTGCTTCTGCAGATAAAAGAGCAAAAAGACGTTACAGGGAATTGATTGATAAAGGAGATACTGTTCGTTTTGAGGAAATTCTTTTTAATGTTCAAGAAAGAGATAGAATCGATTCTACAAGAGATGATTCTCCCTTAATGAAAGCAAATAATGCTATTGAGTTTGATAATTCTGAAATGGGAATAAACGAACAATTTAAAAAAATATGTGTTTTAGTTGAGAATGCTATTCACGAATAATAAAAATATTTTTAAATACCAGATTGAACTCTTATTTAAGCTTTTCTTAGGAACAAAAAAACGAGAAGTTAATTTGGTAAGGGACTCCTATTTAACAGTCTTTTTTATTAGGGAATATTTAAAAACTTGTGAGTTTGTAGAGAAATTTTCCATTTCGGATTTTTCATTACATAGTTGACAATTTCTTCTGTCATTTTTTCTTTTTTACTCCATTCTGGTTGCAAAAAGAGTTGACAGTTTTCATTAACTTTAGATGCTTGTTCTTCAGCAAAATCGAAATCACTTTTATTATGTATGATCATTTTAAGTTCATTAGCATGAGGATATACTTCCTCTAAAGGTAGTTTTGTTTTTTTAGGTGATAGACAAAACCAATTCCATTTCCCAGAGAAAGAATAAGCTCCAGAGGTTTCAATATGTGTTTTTATATCATTTTTTTGAAGCAATGTAGTAATATAATCCATAGACCACATTAATGGTTCTCCACCCGTAATTACTACTGTATTCGCATGTTTTTTAACATTTTCTACAATGGTGTCAGCTAGTGTAGGAGGATGTAATTCTGCATTCCAACTCTCTTTAACATCACACCAATGACAGCCAACATCACAACCACCAACTCTAATGAAATAAGCAGCAGTCCCTGTATGAGAACCTTCTCCCTGGATTGTGTAAAATTCTTCCATTAATGGAAGCATGATCCCTTTATTTACGAATTCTTTTGTTTCTTTATCCATCTTCATTCAAATCAATCAAAAATTGTTTTAAAAATGCAAAGGTAGTTTTTGATTATCAAGAAAAAAAGGAATAATTAATTAATTCTAAAACCTTAATAATCAAATGATTTTTGTAAGTTTGCACTCCTTTTTACGATAACAGATTTATAAAAGGAAATGTACAAAACAAATCATAAAAACAACTCTTTGCGTTTTTATCGTTAAAAATCTGATTAACAATGAGATACAAAAATTATTTTCAGAAATGTCTGAAGAAACAAAAAATACTGAAGAGCAAGTAGTAGCTACTGAAGTACAAGAAACAGTTGAAGAAACTGTAAATCCACAAGAATTTTTAGAAAACTTTGATTGGCACAAATACGAACAAGGTATTGAAGCTGTTGATGAAGAGAAATTAAAAAGTTTTGAACAAGCGCTAGAAGGTACCGTTGGTTTCGTTAACGAACGAGACGTAATTGAAGGAACTGTAATCAGAATTACTGATAGAGATGCAATTATCGATATCAATTCTAAATCTGAAGGGGTTATTTCTTTAAATGAATTTCGTTACAACCAAGGTTTAGCAGAAGGAGATAAAGTAGAAGTATTAGTTGACAAAAGAGAAGATTCCTCTGGTCAGTTAGTATTATCACACAAAAAAGCAAGAGTAATTAAAGCATGGGAACGTGTTAATAATGCTCATGAAACGGGTGAAGTAGTTAACGGTTTTGTGAAGTGTAGAACAAGAGGTGGAATGATTGTAGATGTTTTCGGAATCGAAGCATTTCTACCAGGATCTCAAATTGATGTAAAGCCAATTAGAGATTATGATCAATACGTTGAGAAAACAATGGAATTCAAAGTTGTTAAAATTAACCATGAATTTAAAAACGTTGTTGTATCTCACAAAGCACTTATTGAAGCTGATATTGAATTACAGAAAAAAGAAATCATTAGTCAATTAGAAAAAGGACAAGTATTAGAAGGTATTGTTAAAAATATTACTTCTTATGGAGTCTTTGTTGATTTAGGTGGTGTAGACGGGTTAGTTCATATCACTGATTTATCTTGGTCTAGAATTAACCATCCAAATGAAGTTGTAGAGTTAGATCAAAAATTGAATGTTGTAATTTTAGATTTTGACGACAATAAATCAAGAATTCAACTAGGATTAAAACAATTATCAGCTCACCCTTGGGAAGCTTTAAATAACGAGTTAAAAATTGGAGATAAAGTAACAGGAGAAGTTGTTGTTTTAGCTGATTATGGTGCATTTGTTGAAGTAGAACAGGGTGTAGAAGGTTTGATTCACGTTTCTGAAATGTCTTGGTCAACTCACTTACGTTCTGCTCAAGATTTCGTAAAAGTTGGAGATAAAGTTGAAGCTCAAATTTTAACTTTAGACAGAGAAGATCGAAAAATGTCTCTAGGGATTAAGCAATTACATCCAGATCCTTGGACAGATATTACAACTAAATATCCAGTAGGCTCTACTCATACAGGTACTGTTCGTAACTACACAAACTTCGGTGTATTTGTTGAACTAGAGGAAGGTATTGATGGTTTAGTATATATATCAGATTTATCTTGGACTAAGAAAGTGAAGCATCCATCTGATTTTGTAACTGTTGGTGATAAACTAGAAGTTCAAGTATTAGAATTAGATGTAGAGAACAGAAAGTTAAACTTAGGTCATAAGCAAACTCAAGATAATCCTTGGGATGCTCACGAAGCTACTTACGCAATCGGTTCTAAACATGAAGGAACAATAAAAGAAAAGAATGACAAAGGAGCAGTTGTAACTTTTGCTGATGGAGTAGAAGGATTTGCACCTACAAGATTCTTGGAAAAAGAGGACGGTTCTAAGTTAGAAAAGGGAGACACTATCGAATTTATTGTTTTAGAATTTTCTAAAGAATATAGAAGAGTTGTTGTTTCTCATACATCTTTATTTAAAGAGCAAGAAAAAAGAAATGTGAAAGTTGCCGTTAAAAAAGCAGCAGAAGCAGAAAAAACTACCTTAGGAGATATTGGTGGTCTTGCAGACTTAAAAAAGAAAATGGAAGCTGGTAATAAAAAGAAATAATTCTTTTTAAAACAAGTCAATATTTATGATATCCTAAAAGCCGTTGCAAATTGCAACGGCTTTTTTCTTACACTTAATTTATTTGAGCATCTGCTCAAATAAATTATATTTGCACAAATAAAAAACATGACATTAATTAAATCAATTTCTGGAATAAGAGGGACAATTGGAGGTAAAACTGCAGACAATTTAACTCCTATTGATGCTGTAAAGTTTGCTTCAGCTTATGGAGCGTTTATAATAGAAAGAAACAAAGGAAAAGGAAAAATAACAGTAGTTATAGGTAGAGATGCTCGTATTTCAGGTAAAATGATAAGTAGTTTAGTTGCAAATACTTTAGTTGGTTTAGGAATACACGTAATTGACTTAGGATTATCTACAACACCAACAGTAGAAATAGCAGTTCCTTTAGAAAATGCAGATGGAGGAATTATTATAACAGCCTCTCACAATCCTAAACAATGGAATGCATTAAAGTTATTAAATGAAAAAGGAGAGTTTTTAAATGGATCAGAAGGTGAGACAATTCTAGAATTAGCAGAAAGCGAAAATTTTTCTTTTGCTGATGTGGAAAGTTTAGGAATATATTCTAAAGATAATTCATATGTCCAAAAACATATTCAAGAAGTTTTAAACTTAAATTTAGTAGATGTTAAAGCAATTAAAAAAGCAAATTTTAAAGTTGTTGTCGATGCTGTGAATTCTACGGGAGGAATTTTTATTCCTGCTTTATTAAAAGAATTAAATGTAGAATGTGTAGAATTATATTGTACCCCAAATGGCCAATTCCCTCACAATCCAGAGCCCTTAAAAGAACATCTAACAGAGATTTCTAAATTGGTAGTAAAAGAAAAAGCAGATTTTGGAATTGTAGTGGATCCAGATGTGGATAGATTGGCTTTGGTTTCCGAAGATGGATCTATGTTTGGTGAAGAATATACATTGGTTGCTTGTGCAGATTATGTTTTAGGAAAGTTAGGTGGTGGAAATACTGTTTCTAATTTATCATCCTCAAGAGCATTAAGAGACGTTACTCAAAAGCACGGAGGAATTTATACTGCAAGTGCAGTTGGTGAAGTTAATGTAGTTCTTAAAATGAAAGAAACTAACACTGTTATTGGTGGAGAAGGAAACGGAGGAATTATATATCCAGAATCTCATTATGGACGTGATTCTTTAGTAGGTGTTGCCTTGTTTTTATCCCATTTAGCAAATAATAATATGTCTTGTAAAGAGCTTCGTGATTCTTATCCAAGTTATTTTATGAGTAAAAATAAAATTCAATTGACACCGGAAATAAACGTTGATCAAATTCTAGAAACGATGGCTTCTACATACAAAAATGAAGATGTGAAAACGATAGATGGTGTAAAAATAGATTTTTCAGAAGAATGGATTCACCTCCGTAAATCAAATACAGAACCAATTATTAGAATTTATACAGAAGCAAAAACACAACAATCGGCAGATAATTTAGCTTTTAGATTTATCAACGAAATTAAAGAACTTATTAATTAGAACTATTGAAAACAAACAATATCATTTTATTTCTAAATAAAGTATTTTGAGAATTTAAAAAATAACTTGACAGAAGTTTTTGGGGTAGGAGTTATATATCCAAAAGCAGATACTTCATTACATGGGAAAGAAAGACATGATGATTGTCATTTGTCTGTTTGGGGATTTCTGCGTTAGTAGGATTGAATATTACTTTTTAGAAGTATTTTTATCTTCAGTCAGATTATAAAGCTGGATATATTGATATGCCAGATATTAAAACATCTTTAAGCACTGTAGATTCTTCTCCACAAAGCTTCTTTTTTTTTCAAAACAATATTTTAATCGGTGAAAGATTTAGAATATTTTAAAATATAAAAAGCCAATAGTTTTGATTACAAATTAAGATGGTTGTTACATTATTTTTTGTGAAAGTTAGATTTAAAAGTACTATTTAAACTCTTTAGGTACTTTATCTCTATGCTTAAAACGTTTGTGAGACCATAAATAAAATTCTGGTTGTAAACGTATGTTTTTTTCCGTTAATTCTGTGTATTTGTCTGTAATTTGATAATCTTTAAATTCTTTTGGGGAATCTGTTATGAGTTGAAAATCAGTTTCATAATATCCTCTTTTTACTTTTCGTGTTACATAGTTAATTACGACTAAATCAAATTTTTTAGAAAGCATTTCTGCTCCTGTATGAATAGGTACTTTTATTCCAAAAAAATCTCTCCAATAATATGTTTTATGTGGTTGTGGAGATTGATCACTTAATAAAATATAAGCTCCCTGCTTCTTATTATTAAAATTTTTTTGCATGCCTCGAACGGTATCAGAGGTTTTATAACCAATAACACCGAACTTTTCTCTAGAGTTACGAACCCATTTCTCAAAATATTTATTATTTAATTTTGTGTATGCTCCATATAGATCGATATTTAAAACCAGTGGTAAACTTATAGACCATTCCCAATTTGCTTGATGTGCTCCTACCAAAGCAATGTTTTTTCCTTGACTTACATATTTGTTTACCATTTCAGCATTCTTATAGGTATATCTTTTTGAAATTTGTTTTTTTGATATAGTAAATGCTTTTATACTTTCCATAATTAAATCTATAAGATGTTTGAAAAATTTTTTAGATATCTTTTTTAACTCCTGATCAGACTTTTCAGGAAAAGAAAGTTTTAAATTATCTAAAACAACTTTTTTTCTATACCCAATTACATAGTACATTATAACATAAAGGAAATCAGATTTTATATATAAAATCCTCATTGGTAATCTAGACAATACCCAGATAATCGGATAGGCAATAGCAAAAACTATAAAGTTCATAAAATACTTTTTTGTTCTGCAAATATCGTATTTAAATTTAAAATGGAATAGAATTAATAAGCTGTTTTTAGTATGTTTGCTTTATGGTAAACAATATAAATCAAGCTGTTTTATTAATTATAATAGCCAACGTTTTGTTCTCAATGAAAGGGTTTAAAGAGTATTCTTTTCTTGATAAATACAAGTTTCAGGTAGGGCGAATTTTATCTGGTGAGAAAATAAGAGTACTTACTTCAGCTTTTTTGCACGCAGATTGGATGCATCTTGGTTTTAATATGTATGCTTTGTATCTTTTTGGAGATATTGTTGCAAGTTTTTTGGGAATTACAAATTTTTTAATTGTTTATTTCACAAGTTTATTAGCGGGTAGTTTTTATTCTTTACAATATCATAAAAATGAACCATATTATAGTGCCGTAGGAGCTTCAGGAGCTGTTTCTGGGGTTGTGTATTCTTCAATTTTATTATATCCAAGTATGGAACTATTCTTGTTTTTTATCCCCATACCAATTCCAGGATATGTTTTTGGAGTTGGGTATTTATTATATTCAATTTATGGAATGAAAAAGCAGTTGGGTACTATCGGTCATTCAGCACATTTGGGTGGAGCAATAGGAGGTTTTACAATTACACTTTTACTAAACCCTTCTTTGCTTATTTCGAATAAAATATTTGTTTTGTCACTAGGAATTCCTATTCTTTTATTATTACTTTTTGGAGATAAGTTCAAAAAGATATAAAAAAAAACCGAAACGATATCGTTTCGATTTTTTGGAGCGAAAGACCAGGTTCGAACTGGCGACATTCAGCTTGGAAGGCTGACGCTCTACCAACTGAGCTACTTTCGCATGGTAAAGAATTGCAAATATAGAACCATTTTTGAGTTCTGCAATAATTTTATTAGCTAAACTTAGTAAAATTTTTTGTCAGGACGTAAAACTTTTAAAAAGTGAAATCCGTAAATATTATAGCCTTCATTGTAATAAAATTTATGAGATTTTGGGTTGTTAACATATGCATTTAATTCTATAGCTTCACATCCCTTACTTATAACATGATTGTCAATCCAATTGAAGAATTTTTTCCCAATACCTTTACCCCTTATTGTTTCCTCTAAAATGACATGGTCGGGTTCAACAGATTTTCCTATATAATGCCTTGTGGTATACCACAGGCCAGAAATACCCGCTAATTTTCCATCAATATATAAGCCAGCGCATTCATAATTAGAAATTTTAGAAATTTCTAAAACTCTTTCTTCCAACAATTTTGGTGGCGTTTTTGAGTTTAATTTCTTTAAGAGTGGAATTATTGTTAAAATATTTTCCTCTTCAATAATTTGAATATGTATTTTCATAAATCAGAAATTTTTCGAATATATTTTCTTTTGTTTAAAAACAGTTCAAGATACAATTTTAGACTATTTTAAAATACTAATTTTAGTAATTTTCAGAAAGTATTTTCAAAAAAAAATCTCAAACAATTGTTTGAGATTTTAGTAGCGAGAACGGGATTTGAACCCGTGACCTCAGGGTTATGAATCCTGCGCTCTAACCAACTGAGCTACCTCGCCGAGAGGTTTTGAGGCTGCAAATATAATTGAAATTTATAAACTAGCAAGATGTGTTTTTAATTTTTTTTAAATAGAATTATTACCTATATTGTCGACCTAACAAAAAAAATAATGGCTAAAGTAAAATTCGAATTAGAAATTTCTATCCACGCATCACCTCATATGTTATACCAATATATCTCATCACCTTCAAATTTACAGGAATGGTTTGCAGATAAAGTTAATTCTAGAGGCAAAGAGTATAGCTTTATTTGGGATGGAGAAGAAGAAAAAGCAGAATTAATAACTAAAAAGTCTGATGAAAGAATTAGATTTAAATGGTTAGAAAGCGAAGGGGATGACAGTTTTTTTGAAATTAAAATCCAGGTAGATGCATTGACTAAAGATGTCTCTTTAATTATCACAGATTTTGCAGATGACGAGAATGAAGTTGAAGAGTCTAAACAATTATGGGAAAATCAAATCGACGAGTTAAAACATACAATTGGTGCTTAACCTTTTATTTTATAAATTTTAAAACTCAACATTTTTGTTGAGTTTTTTTATGATTAAATATTTTAAAATACACTAATTTTACATCTTTAAATTTTTAAGTTATGATTAACTTCAATGGAGAGTTACAACATGTCGATAACATAAAATTATCATTAGAAAACAGAGCTTTTAAATATGGTGATGCTATTTTCGAAACTGTAAAAGTGAGTTTTGGTAAAGTTATTTTTTGGGAAGATCATTATTTTAGATTAATGTCTTCAATGCGTATGTTGCGTATGAAAATTCCAATGGAATTTACGTTAGAGTTTCTAGAAAAAGAAATTCTAAAAACTGTATCTGTTCAAAACAAGTCAAATTCTTATAGAATACGATTAAATATTTATAGAAAGGATGGAGGCTTATATGCTCCAAAAACAAATAAAATAGATTACAGTATCGATGTTAAAGAGAGTTCTTATCAAATCAAGGATACATACTCTTTAGATGTTTATAAAGATTTTTATAACTATTCGGGTCTTTTATCAACTATTAAAACGAATAATAGAATGCTAAATACGTTGGCAAGTATTTTTGCTGAAGAAAATGATTTAGATAATTGTATTCTATTAAATGAAAAAAAAGGAGTTGTAGAAGTAACCAATGGTAATATTTTTATCATTAAAGGAAATGTCATCAAAACACCAGCTCTTTCTGAGGGTTGTATAAGAGGTATTACCCGTTCTAAAGTTATTGATATTATTTTAAAAAATAAGGAGTTCACTTTACAAGAAACTTCCATATCGCCTTTTGAAATACAGAAAGCAGATGAAGTATTTATTACAAATGCTATTATTGGTATACAATCAGTTACAAGTTATAAGAAAAAAGGATTTAAGACTGAAGTTGGAAAGAAAATAGCAAATAATTTAAGTGTGTTACAAATAGCAGGAGTTTAGTTTAAGTTATAATCACTGGGCGCATTGGCCCAAAGTTTATAGTCGCCTCCTTTTTGTAATAATTTATTTTTCCAAAGATTTTCATTATTAATTGAAAAAATAGTTTCGAAATCATTTTCACTTACAGACCAAGAATTTTGATTCATTTCTTCATTAAGTTGTTCTTTCTTCCAACCCGAATATCCTAGGAAAAAACGAATATCAGAGGTAGTCAATACTTCTTTGTTTAATAAGTCTTTAAGAGATTTAAAATTACCACCCCAAAATATGCCGTTAGAAATTTCAATACTTTCAGGAAGTAATTGAGGAATCTTGTGAACAAAGTATAAATTATCTTCTTCTACAGGTCCACCATGATAGACTGGAAAATGACAATTAATATCGGGTAATAAATCTTTGATAGTATAGCCTGAGCGTCTATTTAAAATAAAGCCAACAGAGTTATTAGGAGTATGTTCTGTAAGGAGAACAATGGTTCTATTGAAAGCACTATCATTTAAAATAGCTGGTTCTGCAATTAATAATTTTCCTTTAT
>Ga0209557_1001852_pt1 | contig 11351 bp, 9 predicted proteins | sample SaaInlV_120m_DNA_4_FD_184672 | JGI IMG/M metagenome (GOLD analysis project Ga0209557, IMG submission 184672) | Marine microbial communities from expanding oxygen minimum zones in the Saanich Inlet - Saanich Inlet SI074_LV_10m_DNA (SPAdes) (version 2) | ecosystem: Environmental > Aquatic > Marine...
TCCCCGCTAGCAGATATTTCTTGGAATACCGTTTGCCGGCCCAACCTGCCAAAAGCGTACCTGCGATGTTGGCCAGACCAATCAGGGAAATCGCAATAGCACCAAGCGCAGATGTCGTGGTGATCCCGATGCTATGCAACGCGCCACCGGGCAGGATTGGGCCGCACATTTCGGTTATCATCGCTGGAAAATGCGCGGTGATAAACGCCAGCTGATAACCGCACGAAAAGAAGCCAAGAAAAATCAGCGTATAGGATGGATCGCGAAAGGCGCGGGTGATGACTTGGCCTATGGATTCCTCAAGCTCTTGTTTGCCTGCGGTGGCGGGGGCCTTCATCAGTGGCAAAGTGAACAGTGACGCCATCACGAGGCCTGCGAACACCAAAAACACGGACTGCCATGGAATGTAGTTAAGCATGAATTCTGCCAAGGGCGCGCCGAACACTTGCCCCGCCGATCCCGCCGCTGTCGCAATCGCAAGCGACATTGATCGGTGTTCGTCAGATGCCGCGCGCCCGACCACGGCCAGGATCACGCCAAATCCTGTTCCCGCGATACCAAAGCCAACCAGCCATGCGTAGGTCTGGTGTTCGATCGGGGACACGGCTTGCGACGACAAAATCAGACCTACGGCATAGATGACCGCGCCAAGAATGATCGCTTTGCGGTCGGTAAGCCGTTCGGCAAGCGCACCAAAGATGGGCTGCCCGATCCCCCAAGCAAGGTTCTGAAACGCAATTGCGAGGGAAAATTCGGATCTTGCCCATGCGAATTCTTCGGCAATCGGGATTTGGAACACCCCAAAAGAGGCGCGCACAGCAAAGCTGACCATGATGATGATACAGCCCGCGATTAAGACAGGCGTGACGAGGTTTGCTTGACGTTCCATTGCGCGACATTGGGGGCTAACGGCGCTTGGGTCAATTTGCAAGTTGTGGTCTGGGTGATCCGGAATCGTGATGGGAATTGCCGCTGCGCACTCCAAACGGTATGGCTTGGACATGAAGACCGTTCAGGCAGAATACGAGGCGCGGATTGCGTCAGGTGCATTGCGCGATGATCCCGTGCAACGCGCAGCATTGGCATCGCTGGAGCGCGTGCGCGCGGCCGTTCGGGATGCCCCGTCGGCTCCCAAGGGTGGCTGGTTTCGCAAAGCGGCCCCCGTGGTCGGCCCAAAGGGGCTGTACATGTGGGGCGGCGTTGGGCGTGGAAAGTCCATGTTGATGGATTTGCTATATGACACCGTCGATGTCCCGAAACAGCGCAGCCATTTTCATGCGTTCATGCAGTGGGTTCACGGCGCAATTGCGCAGGCGCGCAAAGACGGTGTCGACGACGCTATCGCGCCTGTGGCTGCAGAACTTGCGGGACGGGTGCGGTTCTTGGCGTTTGATGAAATGCAGATCAGCGATATCACCGATGCAATGATCGTCGGGCGCCTGTTTGAAGCGCTATTCGCTGCGGGTGTTGTCGTCGTGACAACGTCAAATCGTGTGCCGGATGATCTCTACAAAGACGGGCTGAACCGTCAGTTGTTTTTGCCGTTCATCGGGTTGTTAAAGGACCGGATGGAGGTCCATGAACTGGCCAGTGACGTAGATTACCGACAAACCGTCCTTGAAGGCACGCAAAGCTATTTTACACCCAATAATGCGGCCGCACGTGCCCAGATTGATGTAGTTTGGGATCAACTGGTCAATGGTGATGCCAAGCCTTTAACGCTGCGGGTCAAGGGGCGTGATGTTGTGCTTCCGGCGTTCGCCAACGGCGTCGCGCGCGCCAAGTTTTGGGACCTGTGCGGGAAACCCCTCGGCGCTGCTGATTATCTGGCTGTTGCGGATGCCGTGCGCGTTTTGGTGTTGGAAGGCATCCCGCCTTTGGGACGTTCCAATTACAATGAAGCCAAGCGGTTCGTCACCCTTATTGATACGCTGTACGAAGGGCAGGTGCGCCTTATAGCGTCCGCTGCCGCCCTGCCAGAAATGCTGTATCTTGAAGGCGAAGGCGTGTTCGAATTTGAACGCACCGCAAGCCGCCTGCGCGAAATGCAGGGCGAAGACTGGGGCGCATCACGCGTCTAGTTGCGGCATCATCAGACGCTGGCCCACGCGGATGCGGTCCGGGCTGGACAGCAAGTCTTTATGTCTTTGACGATCTTCTCGCCAGGGCTCTTCGTTGTCGTTCTCATCGTCCACTCCTCAGTGGTTAGGATGAGCAACAAACCCTCTCTTAGCAAACAACCCTATTTGGACCCATAGGCGCTGACGTCAGACAAATTTTCCGATTTCATGCATTGCAGCGAAAGCCCGCTTTCGGGAAACAGGCAGATTTACCCCTGAGATCACGGCCTAACCGGACATAAGGTGAATGCAATAATTCGACAGTTGCAGCCCGTATTGTCGACATTCGCTATAGAAACAAGAATTCGGCAGCCACGAACTCTTACAAAGCGGGGCGCTCAAAATTTTGCGGCTGCCCGACCCACCGCTACTTCCAGGGATTGGCAACGTAGATGTTCGACAAAGGCAACTCCGAACAGAAAAGCTGTCATCGTCATAGCGTTCTTGGGAGCCAAGCTGTTAGACGGCGGTTGTTCTGACGGTGTCGACGAAGCTTTTAATGGTGTCAGAGTTTCCTGACTTCCGGAACGCGACATACAGGTCGATTAAGTTCTCGCAGGGCTCAAAAGGGACGAAAGTAACGCCGGGTGGGGCGATATTCTTGACCCAGGCTGGTGCCAGCGCAATCCCGAGCCCGTGGGCCACGAACTGTAGCAACGTAGACTTGTCGATGATCTCGCAGACAATATTTGGTTGAGCGCCAATTTGGCGAAAACCACTCCACAATGCCTCGTGCAGGATTGGTCGCGCGTGCTTGGGATACCCCACGATCGGTTGGTCAACGATATCGGATGTGGAAAGAGACGCCGCGCCGGAAAGCGGGTTGGCGTTGGCAAGGACAACCACGATTGGCTGGCGGTGTAGGAGCTCGCTGGTAATGAATTCGTCATCCAGAGGCGTGCGAACAAAGGCAACATCGGTACGATGGCCGATCAACTCTTGGGAGTGCTGTTCAGAGGAAGAAATTTCCAGAACCTGAACATGGACCTTTGGGTCGGTTTGCCTGAAAGCCAGCAGAGTCCGCGGCAACAACATCGAAATCGCTTCGTCGACGCCGCTAACCCGTATGTGACGCAAGTCAGACTCGGCAGTATGACGAACATTGGAGACTGATCTTTCGATATCGGCGAGAATTCTCTTGGCATCTAGGATGAATTCCGATCCGGCTTGGGTCAGGCTGACTTGTCGGGTCGTTCTGAAAAGCAGCCTCGCCCCAAGTTCGTGCTCCAATGCAGAGATCCGTTCAGACAAAGCAGATTGGCTCAGCCCCAAACGTTCCCCTGCGCGTCGGAAGTGAAGTTCTTCGGCGACAGCGACGAAGCATTCCAGTTGTCTGATGTCCAATCCGCACCCCTTTGTCGGTCTACTTGAAAACGCGTATACGCATTTCGTTATTCAATCGGGCTTCGAAATCCCTAATCGCACCTGCATAATCGAGCGAGTCCAGCGTATCATCGCGACCTCGGATCAGCGATGTTTGTGTGGCATCGTCCATCTCGAAAGGTTCCGAAAGCTTGCCTGCCGTTATCGTTCGCTTTTCGAGATCAATCGATATCTCGCCGGCTCTGGCATCGTTTGCAAACTGCAAAAGTGCGTCCCGTGTTGCGGGGGAAACAACTGGAAGTGCAAGACCGTTTTTGCGGGCGTTGTCGTAAAATATCCCTGCAAAACTTGTCCCGATGCAAGCATCTATTCCAAGCTGGCGCAGGCCCCAAACGGCATGCTCCCGACTGGACCCACAGCCGAAATTGTCACCGACGACCAAGATACTGGCCTGCGTCCAAGGCGCCTTGTTCAAGATGAATTCTGGGCGCTGCCCACCCGCGGTGTCAAAGCGCAGGTCAGCAAACGTGCCGTCACCTAACCCTTCGCGGGTGATCGTGATCAGAAACCGTTTTGGCATGATCACGTCGGTGTCGACATTGGCGAGTGGCAATGGGGCGGCGATCCCGTTGATCGTTTTCGTCATCTGCTTGTCTTTCATTTGAAATCTCGCACATCAGCCAGATGACCAGCGACGGCGGCCGCGGCGACCATTGCTGGCGACATCAAATGGGTGCGCGCACCACGTCCCTGACGCCCCTCAAAGTTTCGGTTGGTAGATGAGGCGACCCGCTCGCCATCCATGGCAATGTCGTCGTTCATCGCCAGACACATGGAACAGCCTGCTTCAGGTCGCCATTCAAAACCTGCGGCCTCGAAAATGGCGCGCAGGCCTTCCGCTTCGGCCTTGATGCGTGTCATGGCAGACCCTGGCACAACGATGGCTTCGACGCCTGTCGCAACATGCCGCCCTTCCAGTATTTTGGCGGCCTCGCGCAGATCTTCGATACGGCTGTTGGTGCAAGAGCCGATGAATGCCGTGTCGATTTTTATCGACTGGGCCGATTGTCCTTCAGACAATCCCATGTATTGCAACGAGCGTCTCAAGGCCGCCTTGGCTTCGGGTGTTAAATAGTCCGATGCGATTGGCACATTTGCAGTGATGGGCACAGACTGATCGGGGCTGGTGCCCCAAGTGACCAAGGGTTCGATATCGGTCCCTGAAATTGAGACCTCTTTGTCAAATACCGCTTCGGAATCACTGGCCCAGTTTTCATTTTTGAATTCAAACTGACCGCTGTGGGGGTGGCCCTGCAATGCACGCTCAGTAATGTCATCCGCTGCAATCAAAGCGGCGCGCGCGCCCAGTTCAACCGCCATATTACAAACGGTCATACGTCCGGCCATATCGAGACCGCAAATGGCAGAGCCCGCAAACTCTACTGCGAATCCATTGGCGCCTCCTGCGCCCACGACTTGTACGACCTTCATGATGATGTCTTTTGCCGTCACACCAGGCGCAGTCTCACCGTCGAGCGTGACGCGCATGGTTTTCATGCGCTTGTAGCGCAGGGTTTGGGTGGCGAGCACGTGTTCGACCTCGGATGTGCCGATCCCGAAGCCAAGCGCGCCGTAAGCCCCATAGGTGGTGGTATGGCTATCACCGCAAGCGATCAGCATACCCGGCGCGACGAGCCCCTGTTCGGGCACCACAACGTGTTCGATGCCCTGTCGCGGGTCGCCAAGGCCGTAAAAGGTGATGCCGTGTTTGGTGCAGTTTGCCTGCAAGTTGTCGATGAGCAGCTTGGACGCCGCATCATGCGGTTCACTGCTTCGGGTCGCGTTGACATGATCGACGACCGCCAGATGCGCCTCTGGCCGCCAAACGCTCAGGCCCTTTGTGTCGAGCCCCGAGAAGGCCTGCGGGCTGGTGTATTCATTCATGATGTGGAAATCGACATAGATCAGCATGTCGCCATCAGGCAGATCGCACACCTTATGGGCGTCGACCAATTTGTCGTAGAGCGTCCGGTTCATTCGGCAGATTCCATCTGAATTGGGTTGCGGGCAAAGAACTCCGACATGCGCGCGGCAATATCGTCTGGGATTTCTTCGGCCATGTAGTGTGTGTTGTTGAGAGCTTCGCCCTCAACCCGCGCGGCGCGCTGACGCCAGAGGCCAAGCGCATCAAAGCAAGTCTCAATCACACCGCGTTTCGCCCAGAGCGTCAGGAGCGGCATGTCGAGTTTTCGGCCTTGGTCGTTGTCGTCATGTTCAATGTCGATGGTGGCGGCGGCGCGATAGTCCTCGCAGCTTGCATGAATAGCGTCCGGATCGGAAAAAGCACTCAAGTATTCCGCCAAAGCCTCGGGCGAGAACGGGTTGCTGCCGCCTGCCTGATTAAAACACTTCAACTTCCAGAACTTTTTGGGATCAGCACCGATCATTTGCTCGGGCAATGGGCTTGGTTGGGTCAGGAAAAACCAGTGCCAATACGCACGCGCGAATGCGGCGCCGGTTCCTGCGTACATTTCGCGGGTCGGTGCAATGTCCAGAAACGCCATGGCCGCCACGCGATGGGAATGGTCCAAACCCATCCGATGCGCCACACGCGCACCCCGATCATGGGCTCCGACCAGAAACCTATTATGCCCCAAACGCTGCATGACCGCGACGATGTCACCCGCCATAGCGCGTTTTGAATAGGGTTCATGCGACGTGTTTGACGCGGGTTTGTCTGATCGACCATAACCGCGCAAGTCTGGGCAGACGACTTGGTACGAGCGTGCCAGAATTGGCGCCACACCGTGCCACATGGCAGATGTCTGCGGATACCCATGAAGAAGGACAATCGGTGGCGCCCCTTCGGGCCCCGCGCGGCGGACGAACAGTGTCGCACCATCGCCTTCGATACGCTCTTCAACGAAATCCTGGAACATTTCGAACTCCCCGGGGAAAATGCTTTTATCCAGTATCTCAGATTAATTTGGAAACATTAATCGGAAAAAATGATCAGTATTGCCGACTAATCCTCACAGAATTCCCCGATAGGCTTTGGCGACAAAAGCCGCTCCAGAAGAAATACAGAGACGCGGCGATGCGGTTCAAAGGAGGATACTATGAAGTTTCTATTAAGCACGGCACTTTCCCTGACAATGGCGCTCAGCGCGAATTCCGCGTTGGCGGCCTGCGATGAAGGCGAAATCGTCGTTAAGTTCAGCCACGTCACCAACACCGACCGCCACCCAAAAGGCATCGCGGCAACGTTGCTGCAGGAGCGTGTAAACGCCGAAATGAACGGCGTGATGTGCATGGAGGTATTCCCGCAGTCTTCGCTTTACAATGATGACCAGGTGCTGGAAGCGATGCTTCAGGGCGACGTTCAATTAGCTGCACCGTCCTTGTCCAAGTTCGAAGCCTTCACCCGTCAGTTCCGTATCTTTGATTTACCGTTCATGTTCGCGAATATTGAAGCCGTGGATCAGTTCCAAGCGTCTGACACGGGTCAGGCAATGCTTGATTCCATGCAGCGCCGCGGCCTTCAAGGTCTGGGGTATTGGCACAACGGCATGAAGCAGATGTCAGCCAATGTTCCGCTGATGGTGCCGACAGACGCCGAAGGGCTGAAGTTCCGCGTCCAGCCGTCCGACGTGTTGATTGCGCAGATGGAAGCCATGGGCGCATCCCCGCAGCCGATGTCTTTTTCTGAGGTTTACGGTGCCCTACAAACGGGCGTTGTTGATGGTCAAGAGAACACATGGTCCAACATCTGGGGTCAAAAGTTCTTTGAAGTTCAGGACGGCACAACCCAGACAGATCACGGGATCATCGACTACCTTGTGGTGACCTCTGTTGATTGGCTCGACGGGCTTGAGCCCGAAGTGCGCGATCAGTTCCTGACGATCCTCAGCGAAGTCACCGAAACGCGCAACGCTGAGAGCTTTGCTGTGAACGAGGTCGCCAAGCAATCCATCATCGACGCGGGTGGTGTGATCCGCGAGCTGTCACCAGAGCAGCGTGCAGCATGGGTCGAAACCATGAAGCCCGTTTGGGAGCAGTTCGTGGATGATGTGGGCCAAGTCAACATTGATGCCGCACAAGCGATCAATGAAGCACTGTAAGGCTTTGATCCTACGTTAACAATCGGGTCGGCTGCTATGGTGGCCGACCCCTTCTTTAGGAGGGATAGCAATGTCGGGTGGATATCAACCCAAGGGGCGGATCAGTTCGATCGTTCACAACATCGAAGAGAGCATCATCGCCGTGTTGCTGGGTTTGATGACCCTCGTGACGTTTACAAATGTTGTGATGCGCTATGGGTTCAACAGCCAGTTGATCTGGGGACTTGAGGTGGTTCTCATATTATTTGCATGGCTGGTTTTGTTTGGCATTTCTTATGGGTTCAAAGTGGTCAGCCACCTTGGCGTGGATGCTATGCTGAACTTGACGGGAAAATCGCCACGTCGCGGGCTTGGTATTTTGGCGACTCTGGCGTGTATCCTTTACGGCGTGCTGTTGCTGAAGGGCGCCTGGGACTATTGGGCGCCGTTTGCGGGGCTGGACGCCACGTCAGGCCGCTGGTTCCCCACAGGATTTGAGGATTCCCGCGATCAAGGTTGGTATGAAACCGAACAGGTACCGATCCCCTTCGCGCAAACCTGGCTCGAAAACACGTTCAACATGGGTGAAGCTTACGAGAAACTGCCACGCTTAGTTCCTTATGCGATATTGCCGTTCGCGATGGCGTTGATGTTGTTCCGTCTGGTGCAAAATTTAATCCGAATCCTGCGCGGAGAGATCGACACAATCATTGTCAGCCACGAAGCAGAAGACGCCGTTGAAGAAGCTGGCGTAAGCTTGTCCAAGGAGACTTAAGTCATGGAAGTCGCAATTCTCTTTGGCATGGTCATTGCCTTGCTGGCAATCGGGGTTCCAATCGCTGTGGCCCTTGGCCTGTCATCAACGTTGTTCTTGCTGGTACTGTCTGACAGCTCCCTCGCGTCCGTAGCGCAGTCGCTGTATCAGGCGATGGCGGGGCATTACACGCTTCTGGCAATCCCGTTCTTCATTCTCGCGTCATCGTTCATGTCGACGGGCGGTGTCGCGCGACGTATCATTGATTTTGCGATTGCGATCATTGGCCATGTGCGCGGGGGGCTCGCGATTGCGGGTGTGCTGGCGTGTATGCTTTTTGCAGCCCTGTCCGGCTCATCTCCCGCAACGGTGGTTGCGGTTGGCTCTATCGTAATCGTCGGGATGGTGAAGTCAGGTTACACAAAAGATTTTGCCGCAGGCGTCATCTGTAACGCAGGCACATTGGGTATCCTTATCCCGCCGAGCATCGTGATGGTCGTTTATGCCTCGGCCACGGATGTGTCAGTGGGGCGGATGTTCCTTGCGGGCGTCATTCCGGGCCTTTTGGCGGGCTTCATGCTGATGGTCACCATCTATGTCATTGCACGAGTCAAAAAATTGCCGAAAGGCGAATGGCAGGGATTTGAACAAGTGTTCTCGACCATTCTTGACGCCTCTTGGGGGCTGTTCCTGATGGTGGTCATCTTGGGCGGTATCTATGGGGGGGTTTTCACTCCGACCGAAGCCGCAGCGATTGCCTCTGTCTATGCCTTTATCGTGTCAATTTTCATTTACCGCGACATGGGGCCATTGAAGGGGCGCAGTTGGCTGCCCGAAGCAGAGGCCGACTTAGGCTTGTTGGGGCTCCGCGTCTGGGGATTCACGTTAGTCACTTTCATTCTTTATGCGATTGGCTGTTTCATGATGGGCACGCCGATGTGGTTCGCCTTTGCGGCTGCTGGTGCGTTCTTATTGGTAGCTTTGGTTTTGGCGTTGTTAATCGCCAAAGCAGTGCCCGCAGGCAATGGGATGCAGGTTGCAACGGGGGCTGTGCTGATCTTTGGCGTGCTGCCGATGCTCTATGCGGTCTATTCGGTGCTTACATCTGACGTGGCGATATTGTTTGTGATCGTGCAGATCATCGGAGCGGTGTTCATCCTATTGCTGCCACCGTCGGTTTTCGTGTTCAGCTTGGTGCGCGGGGCGCAGCGGTTGGAAGTGTCGGGTGGCGGCTATGTCGAGTCGTTGATGGTGGGAGGCAAGAACCTATTGCGCGCCAACGCGGAAAACATCATCTTCGCGATCCCAGCAGTCTTTCATCGTGACACCAAACACACGCTTCTTGAGGCCGGCAAGCTGACGATCATGTTGATGTTCATCATCGCAAACGCGTTGATCCTGAAGCATGTTTTGACAGACGAACAAATCCCGCAACATATTACCGAGGTGATGCTGGCAGCAGGTCTTGGCCCGATTACATTTCTGATCATCGTCAACATAATCTTATTGATCGGTGGACAGTTCATGGAGCCGTCGGGTCTGATCGTGATCGTCGCTCCGCTGGTGTTCCCGATCGCAATTCAACTGGGCATCGACCCGATCCATCTTGGCATCATCATGGTGGTCAACATGGAGATCGGGATGATCACGCCGCCAGTTGGCTTAAACCTGTTCGTGACATCCGGCGTCGCGAACATGCCGATGATGCGGGTCGTGCGCGCGGCTCTGCCTTTCTTGGCTGTGCTCTTCGTGTTCCTGATCATGGTGACCTACATTCCGTGGCTGTCTACCATGTTGCCCACCACATTTATGGGGCCAGAAATCATTACGAATTAGGCGAGTTGGTCGATGAAGATTCGAAGCAAGCCTTCTGTGTTCTATACAATTTAGGTGCGTCTAATCCTGACCCATTGGCAGCTTCTGTTGTGGTTGGTTCTACATTGCGCGACGGCAAAGAACGGCAGTTCTTCGCTCTTGGTGCGTTTGGCTTCCGACGCCGCATCTTAAAAGCGCTCATTTGCCACGGGGACGGCGAGGCCTGCTTCGTACCGCATCTTACCAATTCGCCAACTGCGCAGCGAAGGTCCCAAAGGAGCTCATTCTGCCGATTGCTGCGGCCTGCATCAACGGCAGCTTTTGTCCGTCGTCAGAGTTTTTGGCACCAAGAGCTGCGTAAACTAAGAGAGTGTCCGGCTCATCTGGTTGGTTTCATTATGCGGCGTGCTGTCTGTGATGCAAGCGTCGCGCTTCGAGTGTCTTTCGTTTGATCCTTTCTCGTTGTTTTAGAATGGTCTTATCGCGTCCGAAGTAGACGTCAGACGGTGTGACGTTGTTCAGGCTCTCGTGATAGCACTGGTGGTTGTAGTGATCGACGAAGACTTCGATCTGGGCTTCGAGATACAACTGTCAGACGCTATTTCACGCGGGATACGAGTTAATCTTCTGGCTAAGAACTGAAGGTCTTAGGCAAGGTGAAACAAGTATCTCATTCATGCCAGCCAACCTATAGCACAGGCAGTCATTTCTGATACAGTGAAGGCACTAATTCAGCAGCATCAAAGGCACTAAATACATAAATCTTTTGTTTGTTTTCAATAGTATGCAGGAAATGAAGCGATTCAGAGATTCGTTTTTTTGAACGGGTGAGTCTTATTCGCTGGCCGATGGGGCGGATCGGGGTATGCCACCAAGCAACGCAACGCCACCACAAGCAAGATTTTCAGTGCCAAGCGGAAACACCGGAAAGCGGGTGTAGCGGTTGATCATGCTGTCGGTGTGCCAGACGTTATTCACACAAAGATCCTGCGCGTTGGTGCCTGAATTGAAACCGAAGCCGGGGTCGCCGCAATCATCCGCGCGCCCACCCGCGTTCCACGCTTGCCCTTTGTCGCTGTCGTGCATGCCGCCCGTCGGGAAAACCATACCGCGTGGATCAAAGCTTAGGTGCCAGCTGGTGGTCGGGGTCATCTGGGACATGTCCCACGCACCAAGTGCGATGTCATCCTTAAACCCTTGGATGAAGAATGTGCCGATGTCGTCTTCGGTCAAGATTGA
>Ga0209557_1001857_pt1 | contig 11325 bp, 11 predicted proteins | sample SaaInlV_120m_DNA_4_FD_184672 | JGI IMG/M metagenome (GOLD analysis project Ga0209557, IMG submission 184672) | Marine microbial communities from expanding oxygen minimum zones in the Saanich Inlet - Saanich Inlet SI074_LV_10m_DNA (SPAdes) (version 2) | ecosystem: Environmental > Aquatic > Marine...
ATCTTCATACCCCCCCCACCATTCACAAGTATTGCAGGGTAGGCCTATGTATATTGCCCTATTCATTCACGGCTGTTGATTCCAGCAGTGAAATTAGCTGAATGACCACAATCACCTGCATTTCATGTAACGCGCAGATCACACAGTGATGACGCCGACACGCGCGCGTGCGGAAGCGATAATTCAAAAAATGATATGCGGCGACCGGCAACTGCTACAATCGCTACAATCGCTACTTCGCTGCTATGTGCGCCACCTCTCCCAAATAACTGTACACCTTGAATACTGTTGCGCCTTTGGCTGACCACATGGTGACGGGGTAAAATGGCGGAAACCGGACCTTCGCTGCGCTTTGCATAGAGGTCTGCTGTGCGGACAAACCGGCCTGTTGCACCTGCAGCTATTGCTAACGCAGCTTTTCTTCGCACCTGCAGACAACGTTCTTTTGGCAGTGCAGTGGAATTCCCCAGAGCAGTCATTCAAAAGGCTGAAACCATCCAAAGCACTAAATCGCTCCGCGATACTGCCACGATATGAAGATCCGCTTATTTGCCAGCGGATCTGCACTAGGCAAACCCGCTCCTTTTATTTTTAATCCAGTGCAATTAGCTTGCGGTTTGGACTTTCTGGGTTTGCACCCCTAATCCGTCGATACCTAGCGTCACGGTTTCCCCGCCCTTCAAGTAAATCGGCGGTTTTTGCCCCATGCCAACACCTGGAGGCGTACCTGTGGAAATGACGTCGCCGGCCTGAAGGCTCATGAACTGGGAGCAGTAGGAAATCAGATGCGGCACCTTATAGACCATCGTTGAAGTATTGCCGTTCTGGTATCGTTTGCCATCCACTGAAAGCCACAGTCCAAGCGCGTTGGAATCGCCGACCTCATCGGGCGTGACAAGCCATGGACCTGTCGGGCCGAAGGTGTCGCAGCCTTTGCCTTTGTCCCATGTGCCAGCGCGCTCGATCTGGAACTCGCGCTCGGATACGTCATTGATGACGCAGAACCCCGCGACATGATCCAGTGCATCAGCCTCATCGATATAAGAACCACCTTTGCCGATCACGACACCAAGCTCGACTTCCCAATCAGTCTTTTTAGACCCGCGCGGGATGACAATATTATCATCAGGGCCAACTATCGCGGACGTCCATTTGTTGAAAATAACGGGTTCAGGGGGCACATCTAAACCACTTTCTGCTGCGTGGTCAGCGTAGTTCAAACCAATGCATACGAATTTGCCAGTTTGACCGACACAGGGGCCAAGGCGCAGGTCGTCCTGTGGTGTGCCATCGACAAGCGGCAAGGCGTTTATGTCTAGCTTTTTCAGACGTTCTATCGCGGCTGGCAGCAATGCCTCGCCTGCGACATCTGCAATGTGATCCGACAAGTCACGGACGCGCCCGTCAGCATCAAGGCAACCGGGCTTTTCTTGCCCTTTAGGGCCGTAACGCAATAATTTCATGTGGTCCTCGAAGATATCAGTAGAGAATGGGGATCGTCGCAGCCCAAGGGAGAAATGGGCTGCGACGGTGTTAGGATCAATCGTAGAGAACGGCCTGAATTTCAGCGTTATCAATATTGGATTGATCGTAGTAGTAAAAACCCGTGTCAATAATCGCCGGTAGCGTTTCACCATTCATCGCAGCAACAGCCGCTTTGACGGTTTCGTAACCGATGCCAACAGGGTTCTGCGTGATCGCACCAGCCATCAGGCCTTCGCGGATCGCGTCAGTTTGCGCTTTGCCGGAATCATACCCGATAATGGTAAGGTTTTCGGCTTTCATTTCACGCACGGCGTTCACAATACCAATGGCAGAACCTTCGTTGGTACCGAACATTCCATTCAGGCCCGGGTTGGCCGTCAGCATCGCTTTAGCGACCTCAGTCGATTGCAATTGATCGCCCGCACCATATTGAACGCTTACGACTTCGATGTTTGGATATTTGCTTGCCATCTGGTTCAAGAAACCATCGCGGCGGTCAATACCTGTCCGGCTTGTTTGGTCGTGTGCAACAACGGCAACTTTGCCCTCGCCACCAAGGAATTCGGCCATTTTGTCAGCAGCCAAAGAGGCAGCCGCGACGTTATCTGTTGTCGCTGTGGACTTTGGAATGTCACTGTCGACGCCACTGTCAAACGCGATGATTGGGATGCCAGCTTCGGCGGCTTGACGCAGCAACGGAATCGCGGCTTGGCTGTCGAGCGCGGCAAAGCCGATTGCAGCAGGTTTGTTGGCCAAAGCAGCGGCCAGCATGTCGATCTGGCGATCAACCATAGTCTCGTTGTCCGGACCTTCAAATGTGATGCGCACACCAAATTCTTCAGCGGCTTGATCCGCACCAGCTTTGACAGCCTGCCAGAATTGGTGCTGGAAGCCTTTTGAGATCATCGGAATGTAGATTTTGTCCTGTGCAGTTACGGCAGATGCCGAACCCAGAGCAAGTGAAGCGCTAAGAGCGCCAATGAGAACGCGACGTGACAACATGTGGTTTCCTCCTCGGTTGTCGTTTTTCCCGACTTCAAAATGTCGGGACTTGGTAATTTCTGAATCAGTTGGATCTGTTACGGCGCATCATGTCCGCATAGACTGCCAAAATAATAATCGCGCCAGTGACGACTGTTTGCCATTCTTGAGCAACGGACAGCACACGAAGGCCGTTCGTCAGAACCGCCATAATCAACGCCCCGATGAGGGAGCCAAGAATAGACCCACGGCCGCCCGAAAGAGACGTGCCGCCAATGACTACCGCAGCAATCGCTTCAAGCTCGTAGCCAAGCCCCAATGCGGGTTGTGCAGAGTTCAAACGCGAGGCGATCAACAGACCCGCGATGCCAACGATCGCTCCGGCAAGCGCATAGATCGCGATCTTCCAGCGGTCCGTGTTCACACCAGACAAACGAACAGATTCTTCGTTAGATCCAAGAGCAAAACAATAGCGGCCCAGCACTGTGCGGTTCAAAATATAGGCTGTGACGGCTGCGACGATGAACAGGATCAGCACTCCATTAGGGATCGGCAAGGACGGTATGACATCACCGATCAACGAACCACGCGAGATTTCGCTAAACCCCGGAGTGTCATTAAAATAGATCGGACGCGTCCCCGAGATCACGAGGCTGAGCCCCTTTAGGATCAGCATCATGCCAAGGGTGGCAATAAACGGCGGAATTGCCATTTTGGCAATAAAAGTACCCGAACATGCGCCACACAAAGCACCGGTCAGCACCGCAGCAATGACGCCAAATATCATCGGCAATCCAGCATAGGTCAGCACCACGCCAGCGATCACCGCGCAAAACGTCATCATAGTGCCAACGGACAGATCAATGCCGCCAGTAATGATGACTAAGGTAACCCCAATCGCCAGAACACCGTTTACTGATGTTGCTTGCAAAATCGCCAACATGTTGGACGTCTGCATGAAATTAGGCGAGGCGATGGAAAAGCCGATCAAAAGCACGATCAAGCTGGCAAAGGCCAACACGCGTTGATGCGTCCCAGCTGCGATGATCCGCGATAGGGTCGAGTCTTGGGTATCTGCTGTAGTGTCGTTCATTATACGTCCTCCGCGCCGCTCAACGCGGGGTCGCGCTGGGTGGCCAGTTCCATGATGTGTTCTTGTGTGGTTGCTTCTCCGCCGGGCAAAATACCGGTCAGACGTCCTTCGCACATCACCGCGATACGGTGACTTAGACGCATGACCTCGGACAGTTCAGACGAAATAACGATAATCGCGCGCCCTTGCGCTGCAAGGTCTTCAAGAAGTGCGTAGATTTCAGACTTTGCACCGACGTCGATGCCGCGTGTGGGTTCGTCAAAAATTAGCACATCACAATCGCGCAGCAGCCATTTGGCAATCACAACCTTTTGCTGGTTTCCGCCTGACAACAGCCGAACGTCTTGCGTGTCCGAAGGTGTACGAATGCCAAGCTGATCAATGTAATTGATTGCGACGTCTTTCATCGCGCCTTCATCCAACACACCGAAACGATTGGTGAATCTACCCAGATCAGTCATAGGGATATTGGCGCGCACGGTCATATCAACGGCAAGGCCAAAGTGCTTGCGATCTTCTGACAGATACCCGATCCCTGCCTCGACGGCATTGTGAGGGGTGCGGATGTTTACCGGTTGACCCGCGATCAATATCTCACCGCCATCACGAGGGTCCGCGCCGAAAACGATCCGAGCAACTTCGGTTCTGCCTGCGCCCATCAGACCTGCAAAGCCCAGAATTTCACCCTTGCGCACATCAAAGCTGACATCTCGAACATCTTTACCACGCGACAGATTGCGCACTTCCAACGCGACAGGGTTTTGTGAGGTATCGGGTATATCAGATGCGTTTTGTGTGACTTCGCGGCCCACCATAAGCTGAATGATCTTCGACAAAGGCGTATCCGCGGCCTCGACGGTATCAATGTAAGCGCCATCGCGCAGAATTGTGACACGGTCGGCGATACGTTTGATTTCATCCATGCGGTGGCTGATATAAACAATGCCCACGCCATCTGCTTTCAGCTTCTCGATAACCTTGAACAGCTCCGATATTTCGACGTCGTTCAGGGCCGCTGTGGGTTCGTCCATAATCAGAACACGTGGGTTGTAGGACAGTGTTTTAGCGATTTCGATCAGTTGCTGACGTGCAATTGTCTGGCTGCCGACCTGCGTGCGCGGATCCATTGCCAAATTGAGCGACGCGAAAATTTCTACGGTTCGTGCATTCAGCGCGGGTTCGTCTAAACGGCCAAAACTGCGGCGTGGCTCACGTCCAATCAGCACGTTTTGCGCTGCTGTGAGATCGCGCATCAAGCTCAATTCTTGGTGAATGATACCGATACCTAGCTCTTGCGCCGCGCGAGGTCCGTTTGGGTTGACAGGGTTGCCATCCACAAACATCTCTCCGCCGTCACGCGAATAGATGCCGGACATGATCTTCATCAAAGTTGATTTACCTGCACCGTTCTCGCCCATCAGGGCGTGGACTTCACCTGGCTTGAGATCGAATTGCACCGCCTTAAGCGCATGAACGCCCGGAAAGCGTTTCTCGATCCCTTTCATCTCGACTAGAAAACTCATGTTTTTGGCCCTCCCAAGCCTACCGATCCAGTTAGATCGTGCAGCCACCATCGACCAAAACGGGCTGACCTGTCATAAACTGACTTCCGTCAGACATGAGGTAGACAATCATCGGCGTGAGATCATCGACTGTGGACAGACGCCCCATTGGCTGACGCGCGATGAAGTCTTTCTCGGCCTGAACGGGGTCCGGTGCGTTGGCAATGCGTCCTTGCAAGGCAGGCGTGTCAACCGTTCCCGGGCACAAGGCATTGCAGCGCAGATTTCGCGCGACAAAATCAGCGGCAATCGCTTTTGTTAGTCCAATGACCGCAGCTTTTGTGGCTCCGTATGCGGTTCGATTAATGAACCCTTTTTCTGAAGACGCCATCGAGGACATGTTCAGAATGGACGCGTTGCCTTGGCTTTCGGCGCGCCTCAGCAAGCCGGGAACAAAAGCGCGGCACATCCGCACCATCGAAGTTACATTCAGATTAAGCGAAAACTCCCACGCGGTGTCATCAAGCTCTAGGATTGAACCGTGATGAACAACACCAGCGCAGTTGAACAAGCCGTCCAGATCAGGAAGATCAGCCACGAGCGCGTTGATCGCATCCACGTCCGTCACATCCAGAACGCGGGTTTCGATGCCTGCGACGCCGTCCAAATTCGCCAATAGATCGGCGTTTATGTCCGTTGCGATCACTGTAGCACCTGCCGCCGCACAGGCGCGCGCACTGGCCGCCCCAATCCCTTGGCCTGCGGCGGTGATTAGGATTGTCTTACTCGCAAGTGTCATATCGTTCCTCATGTTCACATCACCGCTCCAATCTGCCAGGGCACAAACTCAACCCCGCCAAAGCCCAGCTCTTCGCTTTTGGTCTGCTCGCCCGAGGCGATACTGATGAACATCTCAAAGATGTCGTTGCCCTTGTCGCTCAAGCTGACCCCTTCGCTGACGATATCACCGCAGTTGATGTCCATATCTTCGGACATACGGGCATACATCTCAGAGTTTGTAGCCACTTTGATGCAAGGCGTCGGCATGTAGCCAGACACCGATCCACGGCCCGTGGTAAAGACAATCAAGTTCGCGCCAGAGGCGATTTGCCCCGTCACGGAACATGGGTCAAACCCAGGGCTGTCCATAAAAACAAAGCCCTTTTTGTCGATCTTTTCGCCGAACAGATACACATCTGTCAGGGGCGCGCTGCCGCTTTTGGCGACGGCACCGAGTGATTTTTCAAGGATGGTTGTTAGCCCGCCACGCTTATTGCCTGGGCTTGGGTTGTTGTCCATCTCACCATGATTGCGTGCGGTGTAATCTTCCCACCAGCGCACGCGATCAATCAGTTTTTTGCCCACCTCAACCGATGCCGCACGGCGGGTCAAAAGGTGCTCCGCGCCGTAGATTTCAGACGTTTCGGACAAGATTGTGGTGCCACCGTGGCGCACAAGAATGTCGGACGCGACACCAAGTGCAGGATTGGCGGTGATGCCGGAATATCCATCTGATCCGCCACATTGCATACCCACCATCAAATGCGAGATGGATGCAGGCTTGCGCGTTGCAGTGTTTGCAAGTTCAGCAATTCCACGCAGCTCTTTGAGGCCCTTTTCGATTGTTTTACGCGTGCCGCCTTCTTGCTGGATCGTCATGTAACGCAAAGCGCCGTCCGCACGGATCGCACGCCCACCAACAAGTGCAGAAACTTGCATCACTTCACAGCCCAGCCCGATCAAAAGGATACCACCGAAGTTTGGGTGCTGGGCGTAACCGGACAGAGTGCGAAACAGCGTCGCATAGCCCTCATTTTCGCCCGACATGCCGCAGCCAGTGCCATGGGTGATCGGGACGATGCCATCGATATTGGGGAAGTCATCAAGAAGGCCGGATTTCTCAGCAGCTTCAGCGATGAATTTCGCAACCGAACCAGAGCAATTCACCGACGTCAGAATACCAAGATAATTGCGCGTACCAACCGTGCCGTCAGCGCGGTGGTAGCCGTTGAATGTACGCTCATCTGTAGATGCGGGCAGCACTTTGGCCTCTCTCGCGTGAGCATAGTCTTGTGTGTGCTCTCCCATGCCAAGGTTTTGAACATGCACATGTTCACCAGCGGCAATGTCTGCGGTGGCCTGTCCGATAGTCTGACCATAACGGATTACATTTTGTCCAAGCTTGATCGGCTCAACAGCGATCTTGTGGCCTTGCTTGATGGCATGCTGCGCCTTTAGGCCTGAGACATTGTCGATTTCACCCACCGCAATATCAGCCAAAGCAACCGCAATATTGTCTTGTGGATGAAGCGTTAAGATGCGGCGTAGCTGGCTCATCAGGAGAGTTCCTCTGGCATACTTAAGGATGTTTGCGTTAGAGTAGTTTTAGCTTGACTTAACTCACTTGTCAACTAACATGTCAGTTGGAGTATTTAGAGAATGCCGGACAAAACGCATATGCTTGATATCAACGGTTTAGATGGCCCTTTGGGGCAGCGGGTCTATTCTGCCATGCGCAATAAGATCCTCACAATGGCATACGAGCCCGGAACCGTTTTGCGAAAAGGCGAGCTGTGCGAACAATTGGGCGTATCCCGATCGCCAGTGACAGAGGCGTTGAATAGATTATCCTCTGACGGTCTGGTCGATATCATCCCACAATCCGCCACACGAGTTTCACAGTTTTCCCTGTTCGAGCTACGCGAAGATTGCTTCCTGCGCGAAGCCGTCGAAGTCGCTGCTGTCGCTAAGGTCGCCCAAGGCCGCACAGACAAGCAACTGACCAAACTTGCGCGAAATCTAAAGTTGCAGAAATTACTGGTAGAGGACGAAGATTTCCAAGGCTTCTTTGAGGCCGACCTCGAATTTCATGAGCTGATCCTTGCCTTTACCGGCTTTCCCAAAGTCGCCTTCACAGCAGGCCAGATGTCGTTGCAACTGCACCGCGCACGAATGTTGATTTTGCCAGAAAAGGGCCGCCCGCGCGAAACCGTTGCAGAACATTGCGCGATCTTGACCGGTATCGAAACCCGTGATCCAAACGCTGCGCGGAATGCGATGTCACTGCACCTTCGCCAACTAATAACCCGCATTGAACCTCTAGAACGTCAACACCCCGAGTATTTCCGCCCTAACTAGAAAAGTAGACCCCCGATGAAATTGACGCATACAAACCCGCTGAACCAGCGCACGAGATCACCTTTGAACCTAACGCAACTTGGGTTTGGCGGTGCACCGCTTGGAAATTTGTATCGCAAGATTGAAGACAATGACGCGCAAGCGACGCTTGATGCGGCATGGGATGCGGGCATTCGTTATTTCGACACCGCGCCGCAGTACGGATTGGGGCGGTCTGAATTGCGTTTTAGCGAGGCTTTGAAACGGTTTGATGGCGATGCGCTTACGCTGTCAAGCAAGGTCGGGCGTGTCTTGGAAGACTGCGCACCCGAGGAGGTTACCCCAGAAGCTTTCGTTAATGTGCCCCAGAAACGTATCGAGTTTGATTTTACCTATGACGGAATCATGCGCAGTTATCACGACAGCATTGCCCGTTTGGAATCTGATAAAATCGACATTCTGTTCCTACATGACATTGATGCGGGCACGAAAGGGCAAGCGTTTGAAGATAACAATCTGCGTCAGCTGTTCTCTCAAGGCGGCTATCGAGCGCTATCAGAATTGCGCGAGGCAGGACAGATATCGGCCATCGGAGCAGGCGTTAACACCTGGCAGATTTGTGAGCGGCTGTTAGGCGAAGCGGACTTTGACGGCTTCCTCTTGGCAGGACGATATACGTTGCTGGAGCAAGATCCGCTTGAAACGTTCCTGCCGCTGTGCCTGAAACGCGATGTGGGGATACTGCTCGGTGGGCCGTATAACTCCGGCATTCTCGCGACGGGCGCTGTTGAGGGCGCGCGGTATGATTATGCACTCGCGCCGACGGATATATTGCAACGCGTTCGTAAATTGAACGACGTTTGCGCCGCTCATAATACCCCTCTCATCGCGGCAGCCCTGCAATTCCCGCTGGCGCACGCGGCGGTGAAATCCGTAATTCCGGGTGCATCAAGCGCGCAAGAAGTGCGCCAAAACGTCGAGATATTCGAAACGTCGATTCCAGCAGCGCTTTGGTCTGACCTAAAGAGCCAAGGCTTGATCCGACAAGATGCGCCAACCCCACAGGAGGCCAGCGATGTTGCTTAATATCCCCCCGATCCTGTCCCCCGATTTTCTTTGGACGTTGAGCGCTATGGGACACGGAGACGACATCGTCATTGTGGACGCTAATTTCCCAGCGACCACGCTTAACACGAGATGCCATCGCCTTGATGGGATCAGCGCAACCGAGGTGTTGAAAGCCGTGCTTAGCGTGCTTCCACTCGACGCCTACGTGCCCGATCCCGCGTTGGTGATGGAGGTCGTAGATGAGCCCGATACAGTCCCATCGATTGTGGCCGAATTCCAATCTATCATTGCCGCTGCCAGTGATAATCTGGTGACCGTGGGCAAGCTGGAACGGTTTGACTTTTATGAACACGCCCGATCAGCATTTGCGATCGTACAAACCGGAGAGACGCGGCTTTATGGAAACATTATTCTCAAGAAAGGCGTCATCAGATAATGATTATCGATGCCCATCAACATTTCTGGCAACTTGAACGCTGGGATTATGGATGGTTAACACCCGATCTGGACGTGCTTTATCGCGACTTTATGCCGGGCGATCTAACACCGCATTTGCGCCAGCATAACATCGATGGAACGATATTGGTTCAGGCCGCGCCGACGATTGCCGAGACAGAGTTTCTTCTTAAGATTTCCGATGAAACGCCTTTTGTTTTAGGTGTCGTGGGATGGGTCGATTTTGAGGCTGCGAGCGCAATCGATAATATTATCCGGCTAGCCAAACACCCAAAACTGGTGGGTTTACGGCCAATGATCCAAGATATCGCCGATGATGATTGGATGCTGCGCCCTGACCTCTTCCCTGTTTTTGAAGCGATGATTCAACATAATTTGACGTTTGATGCATTGATCTTGCCCCGCCATCTGCCACAGCTTTGCCGGCTTTTGTCGCGTCATCCTGAATTGCGTTGTGTAATCGATCATGGTGCCAAGCCAGACATCGAAAATGGCAAGCTCGACAGTTGGGCACGCGACATTGCTGCCGTCGCAAATAGTAGCAACGCCTATTGCAAACTGTCCGGCCTGATAACTGAAGCAGGCGAAGGTTGGACGCCGTCGCAACTGACCCCCTATGTCGCACATCTGCTTGAAACCTTCGGTACTAAGCGTTTGGTTTGGGGGAGCGACTGGCCTGTTGTAACCCTCGTCGACAACTATAAAAACTGGTTGGATCTCGCGATCTCATTCATACCCGATGAGCCCGCAAGGGGCGCGATTTTGGGTTTGAACGCTTATGAATTATACGGACTTTCTCAGCGATAATTGACGGTCAGCTGAATTCTGAACCCCGTGTCAAAACTCACGGTTCAGAAACGGTTCTTTGATTGCGGCTATGTCAAGCGGGATGGCGATCTGTCCGTCTAGGGTCATGGTTCTCTTCGAGGTCGGGTGATGCGCCTCACGATGGTTTTAGATGATGGATCGTTTCCAATGTCGTTAGCAGGCTGCGCGCAATGAGCCGCGTCCCAACCGTTATTACAAGATCGATCAACCTCCGCCGCTTCGGGACTTCGCTGCCCGCCCGTCTTGCGAGAATTTAACTTAGGCAGCAACCTCCTGTGTCCATTGATAATCAGTTTCGGTTCTCCAAAGCGACAGCATGAGTTTCGGCACGCGTTCGCTATATGACAAGCACACCCGCCAAAGCGCCGCAAAACACCAAACGCAGTGGCCCCCATTTACCCCACGTATTAGGTCCCTTATTGCTCTGCGATTGACAGATGCTGCGTCAGCAATAGCCGCGGCTGCCCAAGGCTGCTTCGTCCGCAGTCTGTGAGTTCGCTTATCATGTCTCGCTGCAGATTGCATAGATGACCGGTTTTCTAGCCGCTCAGAGGGTACTGTCAGATTAAACTCGGTTGAAGCGAGCAGGGTGTATTTATAGAATCTGCAAATGACAGAACATCCTCCATTCGGCTATTTCAAAACAAGCCCAGAGATCATCCGCTTGGCTGTGATGTTGTACGTCCGGTTTCCGCTCTCACTCCGTAATGTGGAAGATCTTCTGCACGAACGAGGCATTGAGATCAGCCACGAAACAGTTCGGTTTTGGTGGAATAGATTTGGTCCGATGTTTGC
>Ga0209557_1001858_pt1 | contig 11315 bp, 9 predicted proteins | sample SaaInlV_120m_DNA_4_FD_184672 | JGI IMG/M metagenome (GOLD analysis project Ga0209557, IMG submission 184672) | Marine microbial communities from expanding oxygen minimum zones in the Saanich Inlet - Saanich Inlet SI074_LV_10m_DNA (SPAdes) (version 2) | ecosystem: Environmental > Aquatic > Marine...
ATGCCAGAGGTAGCAAATTGTTTAAGGGTCGTAGGAGAGCACGACTTCTTGCTTCTGATCAAGCCCATCAAAAAACTAAAACTAAATATCGTTTTGGAGCAGATTTATAAAATCGATGGTGTCAAGCATACCGAGACGATAATAGCGCTCTCCAAAGAGTTCTAAGGGTGTTCACAGGGTGCTCTGCGACGGTGCTGTCAAACTAATGAGAACCCACATCAGATTGCTAGCGAAGCATAAATCTATGCACTCAATAATTGACGCCACTCAGCGAGAGCCGCGGCACGGTTCAGCTTGAAATTGGTGCGTGAATAGAGATGGCGTTCCTGGTTGAAATGGTTCTGGACTGAAGCGTGGATGGAGACGAATTTCTGTAAGGTTGCCGTTCGTCGAAATCTTAACATCGCCCTCTCTCGTCGCCTGAACGGTAAATGAGAATTTTCAGCTCTGTTGTTTACCCAGCGACCTGTTTCTTGCCGGTAAGCATTTCCTATGATGGTGTTGTCAGACAAACTTGAACACCCGTAAAAAGCACATCAAGTCAATGATCATGCGGCACAGAAATTGAACCACTCAATAAGAGCGGCACTGCGTTTTTGCTTATAAGTCTGTCTGCTTTCTAGATGCCTTTCATGATTGAAGTGGTTGTATATCTGGGCGTGATAACTGGAAAATTTCTGGAGCATCGCACAACTTTTAAACTTCTGCATCGCCCTTTCTCGTCGTCGAAATGGCAGATGTGAATTTTCACACCGATTGTTTGCGCGGCCGCCGCATAATTGACGATCTACAACGCCAATCTCACGAAAAGCCGCGCCGTAGGATGGCAGCTTGTCTGTCGTGATAATCTTGGGTGATCCGTGCTTTCGCATTATTTTTATAAGGAACTTCTTCGCTGCAGCCTTATTGCGTCGCTTTGTAACAAAGCATTCCAGAACTTCGCCTTCGTGATCAACGGCGCGCCAAAGGTGAAATCTCTCACCGTTTATTTTCACAAAGACTTCATCCAGGTGCCATTGCCAGTTCGAATGTTGCCCTGCCCTATTCTTACGGATTTCTCCCGCGAACTTTGACCCAAAACGTTCAACCCAGAACCGAACTGTTTCGTGACAGATATCGACGCCGCGTTCATGCAAGATGTCTTCCACCTCACGAAAACTCAATGGATAACGTATGTAATACATCACTGCCAATCGGATGATTTCAGGTGAAGTCTTGAAATATTTAAAGGGAGAACATGTTGCCATTTACCAAAAATAGGGATCGACCACAAAACCGTCAAGTTTGTCTGACAACACCACAGGGAATTGCACATGCCCCGATTGCTCAAATCTGGCCAGCCCTATCTCATCTCTGGACGGTCGGTCTTCCAATTGCATCCACCTTGGTTAGGTCCAATCCATCACAACTTTGCCAGCGTTTCCTGACAACATCGCTTGGAATCCGTCTTCAAAATCATCAATACCAATGTGGTGGGTGATCAGATCGGTCAGATCCAAGCCAGATTGAACAAGCGCGATCATCTTGTACCACGTTTCATACATCTCGCGGCCATAGATGCCTTTGACGTTTAGCATCTTGAAAATGATCTTGTTCCAATCCACCGCAAATTCAGTTGGCGCAATGCCGAGCAGCGCGATTTTACCGCCATTGTTCATTTTGTCGATCATGTCGCGCATCGCGGGTGCTGCGCCGGACATTTCAAGCCCAACATCGAAACCTTCGGTCATATTCAGACGCGTCATCACATCGCTTAGATTTTCGGTACCAGCATTTACCGTGTGCTGAACACCAAGTTTCTTCGCCAAATCAAGCCGATAAGGGCTAAGGTCGGTGATCACTGTTTTGCGTGCCCCGGCCTTTTGCGCAACCAACGCCCCCATGATCCCAATTGGGCCAGCGCCTGTGACCAGAACGTCTTCGCCCACAAGATCAAAGCTCAATGCGGTATGAACCGCATTTCCGAACGGATCAAAAATGGCGGCAATTTCGTCAGGAATATCATCGGGAATCGGGACCACATTGCTTTCGGGGATGCAGACATATTCCGCAAAGGACCCCGGACGATGAACACCAACGCCGAGCGTGTTGCGGCAAAGTTGCCCTCTGCCTGCACGACAATTGCGACAGGTGTTACACACAACATGCCCCTCGCCCGAGGCACGTTGCCCAACCTTATATTTCGTCGCAGAGATACCGCATTCCACGATTTCGCCACAAAACTCGTGGCCGACAACCATGGGAACCGGCACAGTCTTGGCTGACCAAGCGTCCCATTTCCAAATATGCACATCCGTGCCACAGATCGCGGACTTCTTAACTTTGATCAGCACTTCATTCGGGCCGGGTTCAGGCACCGGAACGCGCTGCATCCAAAGGCCTTCTTTGGCGTGCGCTTTCACAAGCGCTTTCATTTCGTTGCTCATTGGATGATTCCCATATCTTTGCCCACAGCGATGAATGCATCAATCGCCTGATCCAGTTCTGAACGGCTGTGCGCCGCTGACATCTGTGTGCGAATGCGATCTTGGCCCTTTGGAACCACCGGAAAACTGAACGGCGCAACATAAACGCCCTTTTCACCCAGCCGTTTCGCCATGTCTTGCGCCAGTTTCGGATCGCGCAGCATTACAGGAACAATCGGATGTTCGCCCGGCAGCAGATCAAAACCCGCAGCCGACATACGCGCGCGAAAATGCACCGCATTGTCCAGCAATTTGTCGCGCCGCTCTGTTGACGCCTCGAGCATGTCGAGAACCTTAATAGATGTTGCAGCAATCACTGGCGCAAGCGTGTTGGAGAACAAATAAGGGCGCGATCGTTGGCGCAGCCAGTCAATGACTTCGCGCTTACCGCTTGTATATCCACCCGACGCGCCGCCAAGGGCTTTGCCCAGGGTGCCGGTGACAATATCAACACGGCCCATCACGTCGCAATGCTCAATGCTACCGCGACCATTTTTTCCAACAAAACCAACAGCATGGCTTTCATCAACCATAACCATCGCGCCGTATTTATCAGCCAAATCGCAAACCTCTGACAGTTTAGCAATAAAGCCATCCATCGAGAAAACGCCATCCGTTACGATCAGTTTAAAACGTGATCCTTCTGCCGCCTGAAGCTGCGCCTCAAGATCGGCCATGTCAGAATTGGCATAACGGAACCGTTTTGCTTTGCACAAACGCACGCCATCAATGATCGACGCATGGTTCAGCGAATCTGAGATGATTGCGTCTTCTGCGCCTAGGATCGTTTCAAACAAACCAGTGTTGGCGTCAAAACAGCTGGAATACAGAATCGTGTCTTCAAACCCTAGAAACGACGAAATTCGGGCTTCGAGCTGGGTGTGGACCTCTTGGGTGCCGCAGATGAAGCGCACCGATGACATGCCATAGCCATAACGCTCCAAGGCGTCCTGCCCGGCCGCAACCAGGTCCGGGTTATCGGACAGGCCAAGGTAGTTGTTGGCACATAGATTAATCACCTCTTGCCCGGATGCCAGCCCAACAGTTCCGGCCTGTTTGGTGGTGATGACCCGTTCCGTTTTGTAAAGGCCCGCATCGCGTAAACCGTCAAGTTCGCGGCTTAGATGTTGGGTGAGTGTACCGCTCATGTCTTGTCTCCGAATGAATGTGTAAGGCCGCCAAGCCAATCTGCAAAATAGCGCGTCCGACTGCGTTCAACGCCGATCAACCATTTGGTTTCGGTTTCGCGCAGAATTACCGCAGGAATTTCGGCGACAAGGGTCCGTTTGGCGTGCCCAACCGGAAATCCTTCTGCGTCAAAGCTTAGGAAACTCCCTTGGCGCAACAGCATCTCGGCGGCATTGCCGTCCAACAAGATCCATCCCAAAGCGTCGGTAAACCGGCTGGCAACTGCGGCGTGGTCTGGGTAGGCCGCCGCTACAGCATCAACAAGCCCGGCTTCTTCAAGCGGGTCGCATAAAACGACCCATGACCGCGGGCTTAACCAGATTGCGCGTTTCTGCGCGCTTGTGGTGAATTTTCCGTGCTGTGTGGGCAATGCGCAACCTAGGACTTCACCCAGTGCTTTAGCGAATTGCGCACCATCGCTGGTCGTCACGCATAAAACCGCACCCAGATCGGAACGTTCTGTCGCACCCTCTAAGGTAATGGAGGCGAGATCGGTCGCTGCACCAAAAGCATGTCCAAGGGGGGAAATTGCATCGAGCATCATGCGTTTAACCTTTCGTTCTTAGGGTCAACAAAGACAGGTATGCAAATCTCGGCTTCGCTAACCTGCCCATCGGCGTAAATCTTCACGCGCTCGCCCATTCGGACTGCACCGTTTTCGATCAATGCCATGGCAATATTTCCCGCACTGGGGCTGTCACAAGCCGAGGTCACGTTACCAATTGAAGGTGCGGGAACGGTGTCATACCCATCGGCAAGCACCCGAGCACCAATCTGAATCGGTTGGTCAACTGGCTTCAAACCAACAAGTTGCTCGCGGTTTTCAGAAGCGTTGTAGGGCAATGACAAAGCACGTTTGCCGATGAAATCAGTCGGCTTTTTACCAACAACGCCGCCCATCCCAATATCGTGAGGGGTTGTGCGCCCGTTGGTGTCCGAACCAAGGTGAAGATAGCCCTTTTCAAGCCGCAAACGCAGCCAGGCTTCCATGCCGATCCGTTTTGCCCCAAGTGTTTCACCAACACCCATGGCGGTTTCCATCAAAGACTGGCCATAGCGTGCAGGCACTGAAATTTCGTACTGCAGCTCTCCGGTGAAACTGACCCGCGCCACGCGCGCAGGAACACCAGCCAATGTGCCTTCGACAAATCGCATATGTGCAAATGCTTCGGGCGAGACATCGAAATCAGGCTCCAAGCTGGCCAAAAGATCACGCGCCTTTGGCCCTGCCAGTGCAATTGCAGCCCAGTTTGAGGTCACCGGTGCGACAGCAACTTTCATGTCGGGCCATTCTGTTTGGCGCCATTGCTCGTACCAGCCGGCCACAACTTCTGCGTTGCCAGAGGTTGGCCCGGACAGGAACAGATTGTCATCAACGCAGGCAACAACACCGTCGTCAAAGATGATCCCGTCGTCATGGCACATTACGGAATAGCGAATGCGCCCCGGCTTCAACGTCGCAAGGTTAGAGACGTAGAAACGATTGATGAAGGCGCGCGCATCGGGTCCTGCGATTTCGATTTTGCCAAGTGGTGAGGCATCAAAAACACCAACGTCGTTGCGCACAGCATGCATTTCGACATCCACTGCGGCCTCACGATTGGGGCCATTGTCGCTGTACCAATCGGGACGTTGCCAGCCAAAGTCTTCAAAGTCTGCACCATGAGCCATATGATCCGCGTGCCCGGGCAAGTAGCGGCGCGGCGAGAACCCGTCTTGCTGACGGTGATGCGCAATCGCACCCATACGTGTTGCGGTGTACGGCGGGCGGAATGTGGTTGTGCCAACCGCATCAATATTACGGCCCGTCTGCGCCGCAAGAATACCAATCCCGTTGATGTTTGAGGTGCGACCCTGATCGGTACCCATCCCCAATGTCGTGTAGCGCTTTAAGTGTTCGACCGAGACATAATTTTCTCGGGCTGCCAATGCGACGTCAGACGCTTTCACATCGTTTTGCAAATCGACGAACATCTTTTTGGGATTGCCGGTTTTTGCCTGCCAAAGCGGTTCGATACCTCCCATGGACAGTTCAACTTTTGCAACAGGAACAGATGTCGACGTGCCACCCACAGATTGCCCAGCGGCATGGCCTTGCGCCAAGACGTCGGACAGTTCACGTGCACCAGATGCAGCGCCTACGGCGAACCAACCCTCTGGCAATCTCGGGCAAACAAATGCAGCAGCTTCAGCGTTATAGCTTGGCTTGGACCCACGGTGCGCCGCAAGATGAATAATCGGCGTCACACCTCCCGCAAGCGCAATCGCATCACAAGCCACATGCCCGCCGTCAGACAGAACCAGCCCCTTAACCCGTGAGCCGCCTTTGATGTTGGAAACCTCGACACCCGTTTTGATCGTTGCGCCAGCCGCACGCGCGGCCTCAAGATGCGCTTCGGATGGTTGCACGCGCGCATCGATAACAGTTGTATCGATCCCTGCCCGCAACGCCGCAAGCGCCGTCAGGTAACCGCTGTCGTTATTGGTGAAAACCGAAAGCGAACGCCCCGGCGCCACACCATATTCACCGATGAATTGACGCGCTGCGGCAGACAAAAGAACGCCCGGCCGATCGTTGTTCTGACACACAAGTGGGCGATCTACGCTGCCAGTTGCAAGAACTACCTGATTGGCGCGTAGTTTCCAGATGCGCTCAGCCGCAAGGCCTGTGTCATCAATCCGGCTTTCGATCAACGTGAAAAAGTTGCCTTCATAGGCGCCGGTGACAAAGGTATTGAGCAAAAGTTGGCCGCCTTCCGCCTTAAATGCCTGTGCAACGCCATCTGCCCACTGGGCACCAAACTGGCCCTCAATTTGCGCGTCTTCCCAACGCAAAGCACCACCGACACAGGCTGCATGATCGACCAAGACGACCTTGCGGCCACTGCCCTTTAGCGCATCGACTGCGGCCAAACCTGCGGGTCCAGAACCGATAACCAAGACATCACATGTATCATGGCGCTGCTCGCGCAGGCGTGCATCAACTGTGTTACTTGTTGTGCCAAATCCAGCAGCTTTGCGGATGGCCTCTTCGTACCAGCTCCAGTTTGGCCACTTGAGGGTTTTATAATAAAACCCAGCCGACATGAATGGAGACGCAAAGCGCGTGAAGCCTGAAACCAGATCAAATGCAGGCGACGGCCAGCCCGTGACAGATTGCGCACTCAGCCCATCTACCAGCTGAACTTGACCGGCCCGCAGACCCGGCTCACGACCATAAGCATCGGTAACTTCAAGCATCGCGTTTGGATCATCAACACCTGCCGCATAAAGACCGCGCGGGCGGTGATATTTAAAGCTACGTCCCAAAGCGCCCACACCATTTGCGAGCAGCGCAGAGGCCAAAGTGTCTCCGGGGTGGCCGGCCATCTGCTTGCCGTTAAAGGTAAACTTCAAGCTACGCGCGCGATCGATACGCCCGCCTTTATCTAGTCGAAAGCCGCTCATGCCACCTGCTCCGCTTTGAGAATCTTGTCATATGTGACGACGCCAAGAACGTCGTGGCTGACTGTGTTTCGCAGAACTTTGAACCATTGGCCGCAACCAGCTGAACAACACCATTGTTCGTGGTTCACACCCTTTGGGTTGTCGCGAAAATACAGATATTCGGTCCAAACCTCATCATTGACTTCAGAGGGTTCCAGTGGACGAACGATTTCCGCTTCGCCGCCGAATGTCAGTTCTTCTTCCTGACGCTGTTCGCCGCAATATGGGCAACGTATGACAATCATTGACGTGTCTTTCTTAGCAAAGAGAAATCTTAATGTGCGATGCCTGCAGCGGCACCCTCATCCACAAGTCGGTTGTCGCGAAAACGGTTCAAACCAAACGGCTGAGCCATCTCCGGGGCAACCCCTTTGGCAATCGTTTCGGCCAATAGGTAGCCGCCAGCAGGGATCGCTTTGAACCCGCCAGTGCCCCAACCGCAGTTGATATACATGTTGCTTACCGGCGTCTGACCAAGGATCGGCGAGCTATCGGGCGAAATATCAACGATACCTGCCCAGTGCCGCATCAGACGCAATTCTGAGAAACCAGGGAACATTTCAACAGCCGAAGAGATGACTTTTTCGATGGTTGGGAAATTCCCGCGTTGGCCGTAGGAATTGTAATGGTCCAGCACGCCGCCCATCACCATTTCACCCTTTTGTGTTTGGTTGATGTAGACGCCTGTGCCGGGCGAAATCACAACGTGATCGAGGAACGGTTTCACCGGCTCTGACACCATCGCCTGCAAGCAGTGGCTGGTGATCGGCAGACGGAAACCGGCCTTTTCGGCGATAACACCTGAATGACCTGCAACCGCAACGCCGACCTTGCCGGTCTCGACCCGGCCCTTTGACGTATTGACCGCTGTGATTTGATCATCGGCCATGTCAAACCCAGTCACTTCACAGTTTTGGATGATGTCGACGCCTAGACGGTCTGCCGCACGGGCATACCCCCAAGCGACGGCGTCATGACGAATTGTACCACCACGTTCCTGCAAGAACGCGCCGCGTACTGGAAACCGTGGATTGTCATTTACGTTCAGCCCCGGCAGCATTTCTTCAACGCGCGCCTTGTCGATGATCTGACCATCGACGCCATTGCAATTCAGCCAATTGGCCTTGTGCCGCGCACCTTCCATTTGGTGCTGGTCGTGGATCAGCGTTAGCCAACCACGTTGGCTAAGCATGATGTTATAATTCAGGTCTTTGCCGAGCGTTTCATAAAGCTTCAGCGCAAAATTATACATTTTGGCAGACTCAGGGAACATATAGTCCGAGCGCACATTTGTTGTGTTCCGGCCGGTGTTACCACCGCCGATCCAGCCTTTTTCCAGCACGGCGATATTGGTCATGCCGTGTTCGCGTGCCAGATAGTACGCCGTTGCAAGACCATGCCCACCACCGCCAATAATCACCGCATCATAGCGCGATTTCAGCTCGGGTGAGCGCCAAGCCTGAGGCCAATTTTTTTGCCCCGACAGACCCTGCCACAGAAGATTGATGACGTTGTAGTTCATTTTACTGACCCTATTTTAGCCTAATCGCGTGTGGACTAGGATCTGCGATGCATCACACCGGCGGCAAGAAAACCTCCGTCAACGCCCAATGTCTGGCCGGAGACATACCCGGCCTGTTCGCTGGCCAGAAATACGGCAGTGAATGCTGTCTCATCCGGGGTGCCATACCGATCCATCGGGATTGCGGCGCGATAGACGCTGCGCGTTTCGTCAGAATGCATCTTTGCCACCAGCTCCGTCTCGATCGCACCTGGTGCCAGCGCATTTGCGGTAACCCCGTAGGGGGCCAGCTCAACCGCCATAACCTTGGTCAATCCCACGACCCCTGCCTTTGCCGCACCATAGGCCGCGCGTCCCGTGCCGCCGCGCAATCCAGCCGTCGAGGATAAAGCAACGATGCGCCCATAGCCTTGCGCCACCATTTTTCGGGCCGCCGCCTGAGCACAATAGAACGTGCCGGACAAATCGATGTCGATTAAGCGTCGCCATTCTTCGGGTGTGGTTTCGAGAAACCCGCGTTCAATGCCAACCCCTGCGCTGTGCACGAGGATGTCAAGTTTGCCGAAACGCTCTGTGACCGCATCGGCCATGGCATTTACGCTATCGGGATCTGCAACATCGACCGTCAGTGCCATGTTGCTTTCTAGCCCAAGGTCTTGTGCAATTGATTGTGCGCCTTCGGTGTTGCGATCCGCGATGGCGACATTGGCTCCCAACTCTGCCAGTTGCACTGCTACGGCGCGGCCAATCCCGCTTGCTCCACCGGTGACCAAAGCCACCCGGCCATTGAAATTCAGGTGTGCCGACGTTTGTTCAGTCATCGCTGTTTTCCTGCTTCAAATGTGCCTCGGCTGCCCCGGCCACTGCATCAGGGTCCAGCTCAATGCCCAGACCGGGGCCGCCCAGAACCGGCAACCGCCCGTTTTTCAACGTAAGATCAGGGGTTTTCACGATGTCCCATTTTAGGAAATGGTTCATGAATTGGTTGCCGTCATCCAGATTGGGCAGTGTCGCACCCACCTGATTGGCCGCCGCCGTTGTGATCCCGGTTTCGTAAAGCCCATGCAAGCAAATATCGATGCCCGCCGCCTCGGCGATATGGGCGATCTTGCGAAACCGCGCGATCCCGCCGGTCTCGTGCAGGCCGAGCACGATTAGATCAGCAGCTTTTTCGCGACAAACGTCGTATGCATCCTGCGGTGTAAACACCAGTTGGTCTGCGGCTACGGCAATTGGGCTGCGGTCGCGCAATTGCGCCAATGCTGAAATGGACTCGGCGTTTGTTGGCTGCTCCACCATATCAATATCGAACTCGGCCATTTTGCGCAGCATGCGCGTGGCCCGCACCGGTGACCAGTGTTCGTTAGGGTCCATTCTGAGGCGCTTTTCCGGCCCAATTGCCGCGCGTACTTGCCGCACGATATCTAGGTCCAACGCATCACCACGTCCGACTTTGACATAGATCACATCGCAACCCGCGTCCGCCAGATCCAGGGCCTCGGCTGCGGTTTCCGCCGCTGTTGCGCCCTGAGGAAAACCGAAATACGCGATCTCGTCGCGGACAGCCCCACCCAAGAGTTCATGCACGGCACGGCCCGTTGCCTTGCCCATCACATCCCAAATCGCCATTTCCAGACCCGCCAGAACCTGCCCGGCATAGCGTGGTGCGCTACAGGTGCCGAGCGCCTGAAACAACGCATGATAGCATTCTCCCATCAAGCGTGCGTTTTCAAATGGGCTTCGACCCTTACAGATGTCTGCTGCAATTTTCAGATATGCTTGGATTGCAATGGCCGAGGGCGTGGCGATGCTTTCGCCAATACCAACAAGACCTTCGTCAGTATGCACCTCGACAAGCATGACGCCCGCGCCATGAATGATGCCCTGCGCCCAGTGATAGGGTTTCTTGTAGGGCACCAATAGTGGGGTTGTCTTAATCCGGGTTATTTTCATTGCATTCTCCGACACAGTTGAAATTCGCAGCAGCGCTTTCCGTTCACAATTAGTGAATTAGTCGGCCAAGCGCCTTCACCGAACCAGAGTGGTAACACGCCGTCTTGCTTCATTCCAAGCTCTGCAACCTCGCGGATCTTGGATGCTTCCAAGGCCCGCGCACGGAAAGATATCGAGTTTAATAGTGTTGTGTTGTCCATAAGAAAACTATCAGCCAAAATGACTTGCCATGTCTATAGTTTAATCGATTGAAATATTAGGCAATATGCCTATTATGTAAGCAACGTGTAACTTGGAGCGGGCTTTTACAGCAATGCGAGATGAAATCGACGAGCAAATACTTGTAGCACTGCGCAAGGACTCGCGTCTGCCTGTCACTAATCTTTCTAGGAAGGTTGGCCGCTCGCGCACCGCGGTGCAAGCAAGGCTTTCAAGACTGGAGCAAGATCAGCAGATTCTTGGCTACACAATCAAGGAACCTTCTACGCTTGAAACTGATGGCATAGGAGCAATTGTACTGATCACCATGGAAATCCGAAGCAAGGGAGAAGCAGCGGTACATAAATTTGCCACCATGCCAGAGGTAGCAAATTGTTTAAGGGTCGTAGGAGAGCACGACTTCTTGCTTCTGATCAAGCCCATCAAAAAACTAAAACTAAATATCGTTTTGGAGCAGATTTATAAAATCGATGGTGTCAAGC
>Ga0209557_1001860_pt1 | contig 11314 bp, 12 predicted proteins | sample SaaInlV_120m_DNA_4_FD_184672 | JGI IMG/M metagenome (GOLD analysis project Ga0209557, IMG submission 184672) | Marine microbial communities from expanding oxygen minimum zones in the Saanich Inlet - Saanich Inlet SI074_LV_10m_DNA (SPAdes) (version 2) | ecosystem: Environmental > Aquatic > Marine...
ACAGATTTAGGGGGTAGGGCGTCCAAGAATGTCTTCTTGTTCAAGTGTAGGTGGTTTTGGAGGGTGGGAGATTACCCGTTATCGGTCATTTGCAGCATTCGGCGCCGCAGGACCATCTGGGCGTCCAAGGATGTCTGCATAAAGCTTGTGATACGCCTCCGTCCCGGCCTCGAGGGAGAAAACCTCCTCTACTGCTTGGCGGCAGCGCGACGGCAAATCGGGATCGGAGCGCAGCGGCTCTAGCTCATCAAGCGCGGCATTCATCGCTGTTTCCGATGCGTCCTTGACGATCACCCCGACGTTGTACCGGCGGATGATGTCGGCCACATCACCGACACCCTCATTCGCGATCACTGGGATGCCGCATCCCAGTGCTTCACCAAGGCGGGTCGGCGCACTCCCAAGCTTACTTGTCCCGGCCGTGAAAAACATCACGGACGTGGACTGCTTTTGCAGCGCCTCATGCACGCTCTCTGATGCACTTGGAAAAATAGAAAGCAGATCGCCGAGCTTGCCATCAATATCTAGCGCGGCCCTAACCGTTTCCGTATCATCCCGTGTGACGACTTCGAACCTAGCTTCTGGATCCTTCTGGGCGACGGTATTAAATAATGCTGCAAGCCAATCCATAAGGAACCAACCGCTGAGCACGGTGCCCACACATCCGTACACGCGTTCACTTGGCGGTTTATCTGATGGCCGGAAACGCTGAAGATCGGCACAAGTCGGGATAACGGCAATGCGCTGTCCTTTTAGCTCAGCAGGGTACTGATCCCAAAGATACCCGACCGCCGCATCGGTCAGTGAGACCACGGTGGCCGCATCGCGCAGGCAAACCTTTTCAAGGCGGGTCAAGATTTTGTGGACGATAGATCCCCGCTGCAATCTACTGGCTACAATAAGCTCCTCCGGCCAGAGGGCGCGCATATCGAAGATGAAAGGCGTGCCTGTGAGGCGGAATACGGCCCAGGCTGCTGCCGCTGGCAAGTAAGATCGTGCATGGATCATTTGCGCCTCACCAGCCCTTGCGGCCCTGTATGCCGACCAGAACATTTCGAACATGCTCCAGGCAGGCGAAATGAGTCTGGGGCGGCGGCTGAAACTCTTGGGGCGCCAATCGATGCCGTGGGCCTGGCAGTCAGCACGGGCGCGGGTCATGGCCTCTGAGTTTGCCCAATCCTGGGGTTTTTCATAAGTAATTAAAGTAATTTTGTAATCTCGCGACAACCCGCGCAGATAAGCCATTACCTGACTCTGTCCGAGTGGCTCCAGCAGGCCGTCACGAGTGAGGTAGAGAGTGGGGGTCAGAGACATAACAATTCCAGATAACGCTTGGCCGCAATAGCCGGGGCAAAATCGGCAGCGCGTGTTTTCAGCAGATTGGGATCATGTGGCTCGGCCAGTGCTGCCTGCATTGCATCTGCAAGCGCCTGTGGGTCACGCACAGGGACAAGGCGACCGTATTTGCCATTTTCAAGTATCTCCGCTGGCCCAGAGGGGCAGTCGGATGACACGACAGGTGTTCCGCAGCCAAGTGCTTCAATCAGGACTGTCGGTAAGCCTTCATAGTCGGAAGACAGCACGAACAAATTGGCAGTTTTATAGAATGGCGTCGGATCGGGGTGAAAGCCGGCAAAGATGACTCGATCCGCAATCCCTAACTCGGCTGCCATCGCACGCAACGTGGCCTCCTTTGCGCCTTGACCCAGTAGCATCAGGCGGGCCTCAGGATACTGAAGGTCTGCGAAGGCACCTAGCAGAAGGGGGTGGTTCTTTTGTTCCTTCAAACTTCCTACCGTGAGTATCCGCTGACCGGGCGTACAATCCCAAAGTCTTTCGGCATTTGCCGTTTCCTTGGGGCTTGGTGATTGTCGTTGCGGAATTGGATTGTGAAGAACCTTGACCTGATCATTTGGCAGTCTAGCCCAGCTCGCCGTGTCTTTTGCTGCACCTTCGGAAACAGCTGCGACTACATCCGCGAACCGATAGGTTGCTGCCATGCTGGCGGCCATCAGAATAGCATGAAGTTTGCCCCATGAGGAATACTGCTGCGTCAAGTTGATGTGTTCCACCAACAGCAAGCGACACTTATGGCGCGACATGGCCCGCGCGATCACTGCGGCTGATGTCAAAGGCCACATGTTGGCGACCACGGCATCGGGTTTGTGCTCTCGGAGGTAACGGGCAAGGGCGGCGGGCACTCCACGCGTTCGTGGGGCGACAAGATCGACGACTGTAAACTCAAGCTGAGCTGTAGGTAAGAATTCTCCCTCGGCCCGCATCAGGACGAATTCGACATCCTGCTCAAGCCTAGAGAATTCACGAGCGAGATCAAGCATGACCCGTTCCGCCCCACCTCCGCGCAGGTTGGGTAGGAGGATAGAAATCATAGTGGCTTCCCTGATTTGCTTTGAGCCTTGAAAAGCCAAACAGCTTTTCGGAGCCAGTTGTCACGGGCCATCCAGATATAGAAACGGCAATATAAGGCAGCGAGGTGGCGTGAAATCCCGTCCCTCAGTAACGAGGATTTTGTCACATACTCGACATAGTTATCGGACACATAGCGGTTTGCATAGCTGATCCCGGCTAGCGAGATTGTCTCACGTTCTCGGGGTGATGCGTTAAGGTAAACTTCAATGGTCTGTTTAAGGTCCAACCGAGGAGCGTAAGGATCTTTCTCACCCAAATTGCCGAAGGGTGCCGAATTGATGAAGCCATGGGCACCATGTTCATCGTCAACAATCGCGAGAATGGTTGGAACACCGAGTTGGGCGGCTTGGAGTGCGGCGGTGCCCATGCCGATGAACAAATCGTAGCCCGAGACCAGATCATCAAATTTCTCTAGCGGGATGGGTCCATGAAACCTCATCAGATCGGAAACGTCACACTGTTTTACGAGGTTGGCAAGCTTGCCTTCTTCGCTGCCATAACCGAATATGTCACATGTTACGGAGCGCCCCTCATCGACAAGCTTGGCAAGAATGCCGGGTAAGGCAAAATTATAAGCCTTGAAATTTACGATGCGCCCCACGCAAATAATGCGGATTGGCTCATCGCTCGATCGAACCATCCAGCGAGGTTGCCGTTCGTCAATCGGAACTGGAACAATCCTGTTTGAAGAAAGGTCACGTCCCAAGAAAGCGCTGTGCGTGATGCGACATTGTTCGTTCATAAAAACAAGTTTTGACGGACCAACAGCAAGGGCAAGCAGGCGGTTCATAAAGTGAACATGAATCTTCTCATCTTTCATCATAAACTCATGAGGATGAAGTACATTTATAGACATAAATACATCCGCGCTTCTTCGTCCTAATTTGATATAATTTTCTAGCAAGTAAGCCGTCGGCGTAGCTGAAGGCCCAAAGGCAATAATCTGGAATGTATTAAATTCTGAGAATTTTTTCGATGACGACCAATCTTGTCCTATCAAGGCTTTATCATACAAAATATGGGCCTCTGGCACCCCTAGGACTGGTAGATCCCAATTGCAAACGACCCAAACAGATTCTCCGTGGGACTTTATGTTATGTATTATTCGAATTATAATCGATTGAATTCCTCCCGAACGCCACATCCCATCATAAACAAGGAACGTTGCAGTTCGAGTATTATCCGTTGCTGCGCCCATCTTGTTTTTGGCGCCTGTCACTCAATTGTCCCCCGCCAGCGCCGCATTGTGCGAGCGTTGCCCAACGTGTTGCGTGTCACGATGTCGGAAATCCGCGACTGCCAGGTCCGCGGCAGTCGGTGAAAGACCTTTCGCATCGCTGCCTTGGGGTCGCTTTTAGGCTTGGTGCTGGAAGAGTTGCTCCACGCTATCACATAGTCGCTTTGTTGGACATCAAGCCCGTCTGGCGACGGGTCACCCACCCTTTCAGCAAGAATTCGGATTGTAACAGGCCAACGGTTGCGCACTAGGATTCGGTGCCCCAGCGTGGCCGGATCGACAACGTTAAACGACTTGGGCCTTGGGTCCATTTCAACCGACATATGCCGGGATTGCGTAAGTATCACATGGTCGACACTAAACCCGTTCGCGCCCGAATATATTCGGTACATCAGTTCTGGTGTGAACTGATAGAAACCGTGTCCACACAGGTTGTTGGCGGGATTGGCCGACAGGACATGCCCTCCCTTACGAACGAGAAACATGAGGTTCGCAACTGCGACTGGGAAGTTGAACACGTGCTCAAGCGTTCCGCCGTCGATTACGAGGTCGAACTGTTCCGCTAGATCGGGACGCTTCCCGGCCAAGGACATGTTCATGTCGTGCACAATAAATGATCCCTGATAGTCCGACATGTCGATGCTGACGACCTCGGTCGCTCCGGTCAGTTCACACAGGATCGGGTCGGCCGTGTCACCCCAGCGATACTCTGCAAGAGAACGGTTCTCGGGAATGATCTGCCGAAGGTGTGCTACCTGCCGAGGGTGAAGGTAGAGCGACAGACTACCGATCGTCGCGATACGTGAGATTGGAAGGTTTCGGCGGCACAATTCCAGCAGAAGGTCTAAGTCGGTTGCTGTTAAGCCCATGTTGACGGCCCTTTTTGGGAAGCAGGCAGAGCCAAGGTCATTAATAAGTGGTCCTTTGCTTGGTGCTGAGTGTTGGTCATGAAATACTCCGAATTGGCCAGCCAATGGCTGCATAGATGCGAGCAAATCGGGCAGGGATACGCCCCTCGGAACCCGTTTTAATCAATACGGCACGTAGGCTGAACACTCCAGTGCCAAGCGGCAGACAGAACGAGGAAATCACGGCTACCTGGGGTGAGAACCGTGCCAGCAATAAAAGTGACAGCGGCCGCCAGCGAAACCCCTGAAGGGTATGGGTAAGGATGTTGAGCAGTACGAAATGAATTATATAAGCAATCAATAAGGCGGGACCGGCCGCGATCAGGCCAAACTTTGTCATTCGCCATTGCCTATGTCACCAAGGGCGCCAACATGTCCCCCAATACCTAGATTGCTGGAATTCTTCCGCAAAACCACTTTCTGAGTTTCATCGTACGCGGCAGCGAGGTCTCGCATATTTTGATACATTCCGTCGCTTGAACAATCGTCAGATAAAATAATCTGAAGCGGCTGATATGTCTGGGAAGCCGACCCTTCGACAGCCTTTCGAATCCATTCTTTTTGATTGCAGGCAAACGTCACGAGCGGCCGATCAGTCTCGTTTTCAGGCATTTCTTCCGGCTTCTCAGACATTTTATTCACTTCATTCTCCTACACCGCCGACTGGATTGTCCAGCCAAGGCGTTCAAATATTCCATACAGCCGTGTGGGCAGGCGGCCGTGCTTACCGACTTTGCTCAGGACAATCCGCAGTCCGAAGAGCCCAGTAGCTGTGGCAATAAGCGGCGAGGCAATGGCTGCTGCAAATGGGGCCATCAGTGCCAGCACCAGAAGCGCAACCCCAAGGCTCGTGTGCAGCCCCAGCAGGCCAAGAGAGAGTGCCTGCCAGCGGAAACCGTGAATGCTGCGAGCCACCAAGTAGACCATGCTCATATGCACTAGGTATCCAAGTACGAACGCATAGGCTGTCACCTCCAGACCGACGTGAGGCATAAAGAGGAAGACCATGCCGAGAAAGACGATGTTAAAGCTCAGCTCGACGAAGAAAAACGTCTTGCCTCTCCCGGCGGCGACGATTGAAAAGCCGAGTGCCCAGCTTGCAATTTTGAATACGTTTCCAACCGTCTGCCACTGTAGGAGCGTTACTGCGGGGTCGAATTCCGCCGAATAAAGAAGGGTGATAACCCAAGGTGCCAGACCTATAAGCAGCAACAAGACCGGTCCACCGATGGCGAGGCCGAGCTGTGCCTGGTCATTCATGAGCCGGACCGCTGCAACCTTGTCGTGGATGGCCTCGGTCAGGCGGGGGTAGTAGTCCGCCCCCATCGCACCAAGGAGGAAGCCCACATAAGTCATGGTAATGCCCCAGGCTGCTGCGAAATATCCTGCGGCGTCGAGCCCCAGCTCCTTAGAGATGAGGCCGCGCATAAGTAATAGTGTAGCCGCCGTTGCAAGCCCGCCAAGCATGAATGCAGCGCCGAGTTTGGCCATGGGCTTCCAGACTTCCCACGTCTCGACAAGCGACAGGCTTGGAGTGATGGGTTTGGGCGGGCGACGTGTGTAGTGCAGGGCAATCAAAACTGCTGCCAGTGGCTGCACGAGGATAAACCAAATGAGGCCGCTTTCACCTTGAAGCCAGACAGCTGCAAGGCCCGCGAGGGTGCCGACAAAGGCACCAATCACCGTCACACGCCCCAGATCACCTATCTTCCGCAGTCCCTGCAAGAGAGCAGTTTGCGCGGAAGCAAGTAGGCTGAGGAGAATAGCAATCCCAATCAATCCGACCTCTGTCGCCCGCAGAGTGTCGCCAAAAAGCCAGATCGCAATGCGCTCGCGTAGGAGCCATACGGCGATCATCGCCAATGTCCCCTGTATAAGATGCGCAGCAAAGAGGACTCGGCGTACGCGGTTGAGCGTCGCCTCGTCACCGCGCGAAGACGCGATTTCCCGAACGCCGCTAGACCCCATGCCGAGGCCAGCGGTTTGTTGGGCCATGCCCAGAAGGCTATTGTAGATACTGAGTAGGCCGACGCCGCTGGGCCCAAGCAAAATAGCCAGTACCTTCATCCTGACAATCGAGATCAGAATGTTGACAACCTGTGCTGTGCCGATGACGAGCATTGATTTGATCAAGCTGCGGGAGTCAGACAACTATAGTGTCCTTATCAATCTTGCAGGATTTCCAGCGATAAGCGAGCGAGCTGGAAATGTGCCAGAAACCACAGCGCTGGCAGCGACAACGCTACCGTCACCTATGTACGCGTTCTTCAATATTGTTACCCGAGAGCCAATGAAGACGTTATTTCCAATATAAACGGGCTGAGAACCAGGATCCACGTTCCGTTTATTGGGATCCAAGAGGTGGAAATCACTGTCTGTGATGAAAACATCATGTCCAATATGACAATCTTGACCAATCAATATTGAACCACTATTCGAAATTGCTGAAAAGTCATTATTGATCCAAGTGTTTTGCCCAATTTCTACCTTCGCAGAAGTCGATCGCGCCTCAATGTAACACTCAGAGGACCAGAATTTTGGAGAAGAGCTCACCCCTATACTAACGTTAGTCTGGAAAGTGATGGTCCCCGAGCCGGCCAATAACAACGACTGGTTCTGCGTTGGCGCATGACCAGTCCATGTGTTCGTGGAAAGGACTTGATACTTTAGCCGTCTTGCCAATCGCAAAAAACGTCTTGACGCCCCTTTGATCAATCGTTCAATCATTTTGACGCAACATTATAGACGACGTTGTTAACGTCCATGTCACTAAGATGCGGTCCCATCGGCAAACTAAGTACTTCGCTTGTCAACGTGTCTGCCAAGGGCAAGGTATCGGGCGCTAACTCGAGCCCGGCGTAAGCTTGCTGCATATGTGGTGGGATCGGATAATGAATGAGCGTGCCGACGCCAGCCTTTGTCATATGGCCCTGCAGAGCGTCACGATCAGACGTGCGCACCACGTAAAGGTGCCATGCTGGATCTGCCCAATCAGGTACATGAGGCAATATGACATCGCTTTCCACCAAACCCTTAGTGTAGGCCGCGGCCACAGCACGGCGGCGTTCAGTCCACTCATCTAGAACCCCCAACTTCACCCGTAAGACCGCAGCTTGGATGGGATCTAGGCGTGAGTTCACGCCAGCCTCTTCATTTACGTACTTCTGGCGTGAGCCATAGTTCCGCAAGAGCGCGACACGCTCCGCCAATGCTACGTCATTCGTCGTGATTGCCCCGGCATCACCGAGTGCCCCAAGGTTTTTGCCCGGATAGAAGCTCCAGCAAACAATATCGCCATGCGCACCGATGCGCTGTCCCTTGTAACGTGCGCCGTGCGCTTGTGCTGCGTCCTCAATCACCCGCAGCCCGTGACGTTTGGCGATGTCGAGGATCGGGTCCATGTCGGCGGGTTGGCCATAGAGATGCACGAGTAATAGCGCGCGGGTTCGTGATGTAATCGCAGCTTCGATGCGCGCGGGGTCGATGTTGTGTGTGGCTTCGTCAGGCTCAACCGGGACTGGTGTTGCACCTACGCCAGAGACTGAGAGCCAGGTGGCGATATACGTATTAGAGGGAACGATTACTTCGTCGCCTGGTCCGATGTCGAGCGCCCGTAGAGCCAAGGTGAGAGCGTCCAGCCCATTGGCTAGCCCGACCGCGTGTTTCGCTTCGCAATAGGCCGCCCATTCGCTTTCAAACGCTTCGACCTCGGGGCCGAGGATGTACCAGCCGCTCTCGAGCACGCGTGATACAGCCGCGTCGATCTCCGTTTTGAGCTCGCGGTAAGCGGCGCTCAGGTCCAGAAAGGGGATTTTCATGTTTTGTGTCTTTCCAACTCGGCAAGAAATTCGTCGTAAGTGCGCAAGTAGTCTTCAGCCTCGTAGGGACGCGAAGCGAAAACAAGCAGCACTGCATCAGGGCTATAGTGAAACTGAGTACCCCAGATCATCGCGGGCATGAATACCCCCATGTCTGGGCGATCCAATATGACCTCGCAGCGCTGTTGCCCGTCATCCAGTAATACTCGACACGACCCATGCAGGCATATCAGAAATTGCTGACATTGTTTATGGGCATGCTCCCCGCGAAGTTCTACTGAAGGCACGTCGAATACGGCGAAGTAGCGTTCAGGGACGAATGGTACCTCCGTTGGTACTTCGCCCACGGTCAATGCACCACGAGCGTCGGAGATGTGCCGCATCAGATACAACTCGCAGTCGCTGACATCCAGCGGGACACGCGTCGGTCGATCCAAATGCTTGTGGCTGTGAATGTCGATCAGTTTTGGATCGGATCGCATGTCCGAATTGGCCCCATTACGGTATCCCACAACCTTTGCAGGATTGCCTTCGACAATGGCATTAGCGGGTACGGACCGCAGGACGACGGCACCAGCACGGACCCAAGCACCCTGACCAACAGTTACGCCTTCTCCGATGACACAGGCTGCGTCTAGTCGGACGTTGTCGCGAAGGACAATTCCATCACCCGCTAACACGACACGTGGGCCAATCGTTGCGTTCTGACCAATAACGGCACTCTCAGAAATTAGGCTTCCCAGGGAGAAATTAGGCATTACGTTCCTCCTGCTCTAGGATGGAATAATAAGCTTCCTTATCCGCATCGAACCTTGCACGAAGATAAGTGAAGAAAATTTGCCCTTCTATTTGATGCGTTTCAGTCATCCCAAGCCGCTCATAAAATGACGTAGCATGTTTGTTTTCCAACCTGACATCAACATTTGCTACGGCGCGCTCCATCACGTCAAAGCCGATACCAAACGACAGAACTGCACTTTCCAGCGCCGCCTTGCGCGGTTTGTTTTCGTCCAGAATCCAGCTGCCCCAGGTAAAGCTCTCCGCCTCGATATCATAAAGCCGGACCAGACCGCACCGCGTGCCATCTTTCCGCTCGATCACGTAGTAGAATTCCTGCTCGTGTGCCTCACGAGACTTGTAGTTTTTAATCCAGGTCCGCTGATCATCAACCGTCCGGGTTACTGTCGACAGGTGGGTGTTGTATGCTGGATTGTTCCGCAGGCTGTGAACATAGGCTGCGTCCTCTGGCTCTATCAGCCGCAGTATCAGATTGGGTCCCTCAACCCGGGCAATTGACGACAGGTCTCTCACAGACGTAAATCACTTTCATCGTGTGCAAAGACACTTTTCAAGTCACAGAACACGTGACCGGGTCGGCCGTAGCCGCGCAGTGCAGCTGCGCCTGCTTCGTGATAGCTGTCATGCGCCACGGCAAGGATCACACCGTCATAGGTCTCGGGCTCTGGGGTAGTAACCAATGCCAACCCGCACTCCTTCTGCACATCTGCCGCATCGACCCATGGGTCATGCACGTCCACGTGCACACCGTAATCGCGCAGTTCCACCACCACATCCACCACGCGTGTATTGCGCAAGTCGGGGCAGTTTTCCTTGAAGCTCAGCCCCAGGATCAGCACGCGCGCGCCGTCTACGTGGACGCGTCGCTTCAGCATCGCCTTCACCAGTTGGCTGGCCACATAGGCGCCCATGCTGTCATTTATCCGTCGGCCTGCAAGAATCACCTGAGGGTGATATCCCATCGCCTCGGCTTTATGCGTTAAGTAATAGGGGTCCACGCCAATGCAGTGACCACCGACGAGACCTGGCCGGAAGTTTAAGAAGTTCCACTTGGTGCCAGCGGCCTTCAGCACGGCGTCAGTATCTATGCCCATCTTATTGAAGATGATTGCCAACTCGTTGACGAGAGCGATGTTTAGGTCACGCTGCGTATTCTCGATTACTTTGGCGGCCTCTGCAATGCGAATACTCTCGGCTTTGTAGGTGCCGGCGGTGATAATGCTGGCATATAGTTGATCGATTTCTTCTGCGATCTTGGGGGTGGAACCAGACGTCACCTTGAGGATATCGGGCAGGCGGTGCTGCTTGTCGCCCGGGTTGATCCGCTCGGGTGAGTATCCTGCAAAAAAGTCTACGTTAAAGGTAAGGCCGGATACACGTTCCAGAACTGGAACGCAGTCTTCTTCTGTCGCGCCTGGATAAACCGTACTTTCATAAATGATGATATCGCCACGCTTCAATAAGCCCCCCAGCATTTCTGAGGCTTTGAACAAGGGGGTCAGGTTTGGACGCTTGTGTGCGTCTATCGGGGTCGGCACGGTTACGATATAAATAGAGGCAGTGGCCAGATCAGCGGAATCGCTGGTGAATGTGAGCTGATCTGCTGTAGCCAATTCGTCTTTTGAAACCTCTAACGTCGCGTCATGATCTACACGCAGTGCATCAATCCGACTTGCATTGATATCAAAACCAATCACAGGACGTGACTTGCCGAACTCTACTGCAAGCGGAAGGCCTACGTAACCAAGACCAATCACGGCAATGGTTTTTACATTAGCTGTCATTTCCCGGAGTACTCTCGATACCAGTCCACAAATTTAGCAATGCCGTCGCGGAAATCTGTCTGTGGTCGATAACCTGTCAAGGTTTTCAACAAATCTGCATTCGCCCAAGTTGCAGGCACGTCGCCTGCCTGCATGCCCATGTAATTCCGCTCAGCCTTCTGCCCGAGACACTCCTCGATCGCGTCGATAAAATCCAACAGTCGCACCTTGTCGGAATTGCCGATATTCACTACGCGGTAAGGGGCGACGGGTGAGAGGTTGTCGCCCACGGGCACGACGCCATCTTCTGGGCGGACGGGAACCGCATCAATAAGGAGGCGGATCGCATGCACAAGGTCA
>Ga0209557_1001872_pt1 | contig 11290 bp, 11 predicted proteins | sample SaaInlV_120m_DNA_4_FD_184672 | JGI IMG/M metagenome (GOLD analysis project Ga0209557, IMG submission 184672) | Marine microbial communities from expanding oxygen minimum zones in the Saanich Inlet - Saanich Inlet SI074_LV_10m_DNA (SPAdes) (version 2) | ecosystem: Environmental > Aquatic > Marine...
AACATAATAAAAATTATCTTTCCATTCGATACCATGACCAGCATGTTTATCATACCTGATAATATCTCCTTCATTAATACCTTCTATTTTGTCTCCTACACTTATTACATTAGCTTTTAAATATCTAATGTCTGTATCTTGCTTTTCAGTTAATTCAATACCTCCTACTTTCTTCGGAGCTTCTTTGATTTTTTCTATAATTATATAATAATTGATCGCTTTCATTACATCAATCTTTTATTACTAATTACACAATCTGCAGATACAATAGTTGTTACAACGCTTACAGCATTTTTAAGAGCTGACTTAGTAACTAACACAGGATCTATAATACCGGCTTTAATCATATTAACTTCTTTGCCAGTTTTAACATCAATCCCTCTATTTTTTATTGTTTGCTTTTTAACTTCAATAATACCAGCATTGTCTAGTATAGTATAGTAAGGTGATTTAATTGCTTCAAACAATATCTCTTCTCCTTTATTCTTAGCCTTTAAGTGATTAGCAGCATTCAATAAAGCAATACCTCCACCTGCTACAATACCTTCTTTATAAGCAGCTTTAGTTGCGTGGATTGCATCTTCAACTCTATCCTTCTTTTCTTTAAGCTCTACTTCAGAATCTGCTCCAACATAAACAATACCAACTTTACCAGTTAACATTGACAGTCTTTGCTCTAACTTTTTCTTAAAGAATGGATTAGTTTCCGTTTCAATACTTTTAGTAACCTCTTCAACTCTGTGAGCTACATCTACTGATTGCTCTATCTGAAGCACTGTTGATTTTTCATCTGTAACAGCTTTTTTAACACTACCTAGTACATCGGGATTTATTAAATCTAAATCATCACCAAGTTCCTCGTTTATTATCATCGCTCCAGTAAGTAATGCTAAATCATCCATTGTATCTTGCTTTGTTAAACCAAAACCAGGTACATCAACAATATTAACTTTTATATTACCTTTAACTTTATTTGATAACAATGTAGCGTATGGCTGTTGTTCCATATCTGCTACAATTAATAAACTTCTTTTACTCTTTATAACGTGTTCTAAGACGCTTTGTATTTTTCTTATGTTAGGAATAGGGGATGAAACAATAAGCACGTAAGGATCGTCTAAAACAGCAGTGTGCTTGTCTTTGTCCGTTATTAAATGCGTTGACTTTAATCCACTATCAAATTGTACTCCTTCAACAAAATCCACGTAAGTTTCATTTGTATCAGATTCTTCCATTAATACAATTCCATTTTTTCCAACTTTTTCATAAGCTTCTCCAATTTTGACCCCAAGCTCTTTGTCATTGTTGCAGCTAATAATAGCAACGTTTTGAAGCATTTGGCCTTTAACAGGAGTGCTGGTCTTATCAAGATATATTTTAACTTTGTTAGCACCGCTAATAATGCCTGCTTTAAGTTCTCTAACTTTTTCTTCATCTAAATGTTTGTTTGTAATCTTTAAAAGAGAATTAGCAAGGACGGTAGATGTTGTTGTACCGTCTCCTGCTTCTCTTACAGTATTTCTAGCTGCTTGCTTTATAAGGGTTGCTCCTATGTTCTCGACCGGATGTAGTAAGACTACGCTCTCTGCAACGGTTACTCCGTCTTTTGTTATTACCGGCCTTCCTAAGGCATCTTCGTAAATTACGCATTTTCCGGAAGCTCCTAATGTGGACTTCACTGCGTTAGCTAACTTTTCGACACCTGCTATAATTTGATCATTTGCGTCTTTCCCGAATGTGAGAGTTTTAACAATCTCACTTGGATTATTGTATTCCATTTAATTAAATTTGATTATATTTTTATTTGAATGTTTTCACTACTTTTGGTCCGTTAAGAAATTCAACTTTTTTTGAATAGTAAGCTACAGTTTCATCTATAGCGTCTTCAGCTTGTTTTAAAGTTTCCCTTCTTGTTACATCATTCCATATCTTTTGATTTTTTAAATCTTGATATTCGGTTTGATAATAACCATTAATTAGTTCAACAATCCGCCAATTTTTTTTATTGGCTATGTGTTTCCAAAGATCCGTATAATCTTTAGACGGTGATGGGTGACTACTCCATGAATTAGTCTGGTAAAATGTTGTCATTGGTTTTGGTTTTAATTTGACAATTGGTTTTCTGTAATAAACAGGTTATGGTTTTATTATTACGTATTATTCTTCATCGTTAACTGGAGGTGGTGGTGTAGGGGTTTGCCATGTAAAATACAAGTCTTCATTAACAGGTGTTATTTGAGACTGTATGCTTGCAGCTATACTAGCTTGCATTTGGTCTACATCTAAAGAATCTTCTAACCAACCAATAACTACAGCCTCAAAAGCTTCAGTATCTTCGTAAGGCGTAAAAGGTTCACCTGCTACATATGTGTAACTTTGCGTTCCAATGTTTGTTGATGAATAAGTTTTACCTCCTGACTCTTCAGATCCTGTGTATCTATAATGTACTGTATATATTACATTGTCTTCACCTTCTGATTGGATGTGAGCATTCATTTGTGGGATATCCCATTTGTAAGTAATTGCCATTGTTTATTTATTTATTTATTAATCTATTATGGTGGTGGTGCGCATATACCAACAAGTGTGCAAACACCATTCACTACTCTATAGTAACCAAGTATGTTAGATCCAGATCCAAGAGAATAATATCCATCTGATGCTGATGTTGTTCCAGCAGCATTATCATAAACATTATCACCTACTTGAGGATTAAAACCGGAGCCATCATGATATTTAGTTGTGCTAATTGCTTGAGTACAAATATTTCTAGAACTGAAAAAACCTGCTCCTGATGAAAAAGCTGTTGTTGCTGAACAATCTTTATCGTAACCGTACCAGTCTGAAAATTTATATGGAAAACTTATAGGCATAATTTATATTTTTTTTATGGACAACCACAAATTAGATCTTTAATAGCGCTAAAAGAGTTAGTGCTAAAAAAATTACAGCCAGTACCTAATCCGCATATTTTTTGATCCGTTGTTAAATTAGTTTCACTTTGATATAAATATTTAAAGTCACCATCACCAATTGTCTCCCACTGCCCAAACAATGTTTGCAAACTTGAATCCGTAAACAAAATATCACCAGCAGTTAAATCTGAAGCTGTAGCCGCTTCATTTGAACTTACATAAAGCGTTATAGGGCCTATAGTAGTTTGACCTTCTTGATACTTATACATTTGAAGCAAAGCAGTACTACCTCTTGTTATTGGATTAGGAGTACAACTACTGTTTACTGTTGGGTAAGTGTTTCCTGATCCCCCAGTATTACCCCCATTAACAAGGTCGTATAATGAAATAGGAGAAGTAATAGTACCTGATCCCCAAGTTCCATATAGTGCTTCTTGCGCCATGTCTTGCATTGATAATGCTCCTGATGTTGGTACCGCCATTATATACTACAGTTACAGTTATTACAATTACACGGTTTTGATTTTAATAAATCTATTTCCGCTTTTAATTCTTTTATAGCTTCTAAAAGTATTGGTGTAACACCTTGATACCTTAAAGATAGTTTACCGTCTTCATTTTCTCGAACAAGCTCTGGTACTACCTTTTGTACATCTTGAGCTATAAACCCTATGTCTTCTTTTATATCTAATATACTATCGGTTTCTTTCCAATCAAATGTAACCCCTTGAAGCTTTACAGCTTTATCTAAAGCGCTTTCAATTGGTTTTATATTCTCTTTATATCTTTTATCAGAAGGTGCGCCATAGGCTATTATATCTCCTTTAACAGATAATGAACTATTGCTTTGGGAAAGCTGCATAAATACCACTGGAGTTGTAGCGTCATCTTGCCATCTCCAATTATAATTTGTACCCGCTGTCATTTTAAATATAGCAGCGTTATCACCTGTAGTATTTGGTCTCATATAAAGATGAGCATTACCCGCTGTTGAAGTCTGTATTTCAATTTGAGCCTGTATCCCTGAAGCTTTAATTACTGTGCCTGAAACATTTCCTTGATTAACGTGCAACTTAACTAAAGGAACTGTTACCCCGATCCCTACGTTGCCGTCTCCCTTGATAACCATTTTTTGAGTAGCGTGATTTAAATTAGCTACATCATTATTATGAGTATAAAAATTAAGTTGTGTACCCCAATGAGATGCGTTATCACTCCTTGACCCAGTAATTCCACTCCAATGCGTTCCAGTTGTAGTGGTTCCTGTGGCAAAATAAATACCAACCATATCATCTGTATTAGAAGTTACAACGTTTTTAATACCCTTCATATTACTTGCGGAATCCAGTGTAGCTGAGTAAGCGTTTGCTCCTGTTGACGCTACGTTTAATTTAGAGGCAGGGGTAGTAGCCCCGATCCCGACGTTGCCATCTTTATTTAGCACCATTTTAGTGGTGCCACCAAGTTGCCAATGATGCTCACTGTAACCCTCTGTGTCTTGAGCGTTGTATATTACCGTTCCACTATTTTGACCATATGGTAAATTGGTGGTTGATATTTTTAAGCCTCTATTTGCGGTTCCTGTAAAAGTTGCATGGGCATGCTCGCCAGTACCAGAGCCGCCTCTTACTTCTAACTTAGTAGCAGGGCTGGTCACCCCGATCCCGACTTTGTCATTAAAAATTGCCTCACCATCAGTAAAAGAAGTTCCGCCACAAAATATTCTGCCCTCCGTGTAGATAGAGCCAGAAGAAGTTGTCCCCACACCTAATTGATAAAAGTTACTACCTCCGAAGCTGGTTTTTATATCAACATCCCCATCAAAAGTAGAAAGTCCACTTGAATTAACATCAAATATTGGCACACCTGATATATCCGATACTGCAAATATGCTTCCGCTAAGATTATCTGTAACTGAGAATAGCTGACCTTGTGTTCCTTGTATGTCTAATTTAGCTAAAGGAGTTGTTGTTCCAATACCTACGTTACCTTCATTTATCTGTATTACTGGTGTTGTTGCGTTTGCCATTGCTTATGTTATTGAGTTAAATTTACCTTGTACAGTATATGTTAATTGCCCTGTAAAACTTGTTGTCCCTGTAGTGGCTGTAGTTCTTATTTGTATTTCAAAGTCTTTAGGATTTCCTGAACCTGTAGGGTCTAATATTTGACATACTATTTGATCTGTTCCATTAGACGTATTGTCATCTTGTCTTAATATTATACCAGGCTCGGCATATCCATTGGCTCCGTTTTGTAAAAAGAATTCTCCTCTATAAGCTGCGGAACTGTGAGAACCCCAATCACCAAAGCAAGTTAAAGTTACGTAACAACCAGTGTGATTATTTAAGTTTACTGTAAGACAAGTTGTGAAAGCATTAGTTACTGCATGAGACTTGCTATCTACGCAAAAATGCCCATTAACATCAAATTTTGCTTTAGGTAAAGTCGTTCCGATCCCTACGTCACCGTTAGTATCAATAACCATTTGTTTTTGGTCAGATGTATGGAAGTTTAATTGAGTACCGTAGTAATAGTTACTTGATGTTATAAATTTATGATTGGTACCAGCTCCTTGAATACCTAATTCAAACGCGCCGTCACTTGCCCAGTGACTTTTTAAATAAGAATAATAATCATTAACCCCAGGAGGTTTACTAACAATTGCTCCTTGAACTAAAAGCTCTCTTTCTCCAATAGCTGTAGTAGGGAAAGTATCCGTTCCGATCCCGACGTTACCACCAGAGGTGATACGCATTCTTTCATCACCTGAGTGAGTGCCAAATCTAATTAAATCAGCCGCTCCTCCATCATCACCATAAGTACCTATAAAAGTACCATTTGAAAAATGCCCTATATTTAATCTTCCATCACCTGCTGTTCCTGTTTCAATAGCTATTTGATTAGCTGTCGAATCAATAACCAATGTTCCATTGGTAGGATCTGTCGTCCCGATTCCAACGTGGCCGTTATGCAACAAACTCATAACATCTAATGACGGTGTTGAGGAGTCTGTTGTTCCAGCTAATCTAATATCTAATCTTGTATAAGGTAAATTATTATTAACTGTTTGTTGCCTTGAAAGCATAAAATCTACAGCACTATCTTTAGTGCTTGGAAAAGCAGTATCAACAACATCTCTAACTAATCTAAGAACAGATTGAGCTGTTGTAGTTGCTCTTGTTGCAATATTATTACCTTGAACGTGTAATCTTACAACAGGTGAAGTTGTATTAATTCCAACGTTTCCGTCATATCTAATACGCATCAACTCACTTCCAGACTCTTGAAATATATGTGAACTATTACCGTTATTATTGCTATCTACGTTATAAGTTATATCACCTAGTGATTTTAAAATAAGGTTACTGGTGCTTACTCCGTTTAATTGTCCTATACCAAAGTCTATAGAATCAACACTGGAAAGCGTGCCTGAATTCATATTTATGTTAGCGCTTGCATCCATTGTTCCACCAGCTAGTGGTAGGTAATTACCTATAGGCACTGCCGCTGCCGCTGCATCCGCGTATTCAGTTGTTGCTATTAATGTAGAGTTATTACCAGCAGTTTGAGTAAAACCTGTAGTCGCTGTGTTTATTGTGCCTTTATGATCTCCTGAAAATATAGGCGCTGTTATATCCCCAACATAATTTATAGTTACTATATCTGATCCATTAAACTGAAAAGAAAAAGGTGTGTCAGCCACATCATCCCCCCAGTTTATTATTGGTCTATAATGACCTGCAGCATAAGGTATAATACCAAAAAATGCTCCATCTGAGTTTGCTTGGTATTGTGTACCGTAACCACCCGCTATTGTTGAGGTTGGAAAGCTTTGACCGTTTGGCAAATCATCTGTTCTACCTGTAAATATTCTTGTATCCCAACCAACCCCTGAAGCGTTGTCAACATACATCATATCTATTTTAGGAGTTTCTCCATCTGCTCCTAAAAATAAATGACCATCACCGTTTACTGTAAGTAAATCAGCAACTGTTACTGTGCCTGTAAAAGTTGCGTTTTCATTTACTGTCAAAAGAGTAGAGGATAAATTCATTGAATTCACAGAAGAACCATTTGCCCTCCATCTATGTTCTCCAGATGCATTATTGTAATATATATTTCCACTTGTATCGCCAGAAATAGTCACATTTGCATTTACTGATCTTGTAATTAAGCTTCCCTCTGCAATTACATTACCTGCAAAAGTTGTATCATTACCATTAACTGTTATCGGTGCATCACCTAAAGTGTTTGAATCACCTGATCCAGACCATAAAGGAATTGTTTGACCAGTACCTTGACCATCTAGAACAGAAGAGTTGTCTATCTTCTGCCATTCATTTGTACTTGATGCAACCACCCAGTCACCAACTTTCCAGTCAGTAATACCATTTAAATCGGTAGCACCGTCAACACTTACTATGTAGTAATTACCCTCTTCTAAGAAAGCGGGGGTCTCTATTATATATACTTCTGTTGTAGAAACTACAATGTCTGCATCTAATGTAAGTTGTGTTTGACTGTCAACAGATGTAACTAAAGCATAACTAACTCCATTTACATTTTCTACTCTGACTCTATCTCCTACAGCAACACCATCTGTTGTAAATGTAGCCGCTGAATCAATAAGTTTATCAGCAGTTACAGTAGTAGTTGTTCCTTCAGAAATTTCACCACCACCTGCTGCTAACGTAGGTGTGTTTGTATCAGCATTCCAGGTTCCTTTATAAATAAGACCTGCTGGAAGTTCTGCTATTAAATTTTTAACAAAAGCTGTAGTAGCTACTGTGTTATCATCTGTTGTATTTGGTTTTGTTACCGCTGTGGTAACCGTGTTTATTGTACCGTTGAGGTCACCTGAGAATGTTGTTGCAGTAACCGCAGAGGCTGTCACATTATTAGAAAACGCAGCATCTCCGGAAGCACTATCTAAAATTAAAATTTGAGCCGCTCCACCATTCCATTTTGTCCCAAATATTAGATCTCCCAATGCATCTGCTCTAGTAGCTAAACCACTACCACCAGAATAAAGCTCTATTCTACCATTGTAAGAATTAGCTGCACCGCCTCTTGTTTCCCCTGATAATGATATGTAAGCTCCATCTGTATTATTAGTACCACCCATCAAATCAAGATTATATCCTGAATTGTTACGGTTAATACCCCTAGTCCCTGCTGTGTCTGTTATAGTAACAGCACCCACTACAGTAACACCTGCACTTGTTGTTGCGAGTTTTAGAACATTGTTGTAAAATAAATTAACTGCTGCATTTTGTGTAAATGTTGCTATATTTTCAGTATTTGCAGCATTATTTATTTCAAATTGGGATGCTAATATTTTTAATGCACCCGTTCCTGCGTCGTTTATGTAACTATGGCTTCCATCGTGGTATATTTCAAGATCATTTCCTGTACCTAATAGTATTTTTTTATTATCTGGTAAATTAACGTTTCCATCAAAAGTAGAAAGCCCGCTTGAGTTGATATCCAGTATCGGTACACCAGATATATCTGACACAGCGAATATAGATCCGCTTAAGTCGTCGGTTACTGAAAACAGTTGCCCTTGAGAACCTTGTATATCTACAACAGTTCCACCTGATGCTCCTGTAACAATTAGACCTTTCTTTATTTTAAATTCGTTTGCCATAATATTATTATCTTTTTTTCAATATCCAAAAAGTTATTATATAAATCTTGATTTTTGTGCGTTATAGTTTTGTGTTACTTCTGCTTGGGTTAATGGTCTATTGTAAACCCTGGCATAAGGTATGTTTCCTTGAGCTTTAGAGTAGCTTGTACCTGAACCATAATTTGTTGCAAGCCTTAAATTGGAAGCAGATTCTAAATATTCATTTTGAACTGTATTGCCAACTGGGGTTTGAGCAACAGTATCAGCGTAAAAAGCTTTAGCAAAAGATGTTCCATTATAAGTAAATACCCAATGATACCAGTTATTTAATGCAGGTATATAGTTTCTGTAATCACAATCATTTCCATACATACCATAAACAAAACCTCTACTAGCGTTTGTAGCATTTATATGCAACCCTCTATTCGCTATAGTTGGACCTTGCCCCCATAAAGCAAAATTATAGTTTTCTATATAACAAAATGCTTCAAGAGAAAAACCGCCTGTTAAATCAACTGTTCCTAAGTCTGCAAAATCATCAACTCCATCAAACTCCCAAACCCCTCCATTACTGCTACTAAACCCAGGGGTGTTAGCAAAAGTTGCGTTAGGAGTACCAACTAAATTATTAATCGCTGATCCAGAACCTGAGTAACTTCTTGTGCTACCCGCGCTTATGTCATATATTAATCCATCTGTTACTATATCTGGTCCTACGTACATTATATAAATCTGTTTTTTTGTGCGTTATAGTTTTGCAGTACCTCTGCAGCTGTTAATGCTTTGTTATATATTTTTAACGAAGCTATGTCTCCATTCCAATACTCTGCTGCGGCACGATATCCAATTAATGCGTTATTTGCATTTGTCCAATTTAAGTTTCCCATCGTAGCTGTAGTTGACTGAACACCGTTTTTATACATTATTGCGTTTGTTCCTTGCTGTGTTATTGTGAAGCAAGCCCAAGTATCAGAGTAAATAGCATCAGCATCCGTCATGGTAGTCCAACTTGAACCGTCGTGAACCTGGTACATTAAGTTTCTATCCGTAGTTCCTTTTCTTAGTTGAAAAACAGCGTTAGTTGTTCCTGTTTTATCATAATGAATTACTTTCCTATCGTTAGAATCTAAGACACCATTTACTCTAATCCAAACTTCTAATGATAGATTTGAAGGAGATCCAGAGTCTATAACACTAGTACTTATGTAATCATCAGTACCATCAAATACCCAAGTTCCTCCATTGGAACTACTATACCCTACGCCATTTATTAAAGTTCCTGTACTTGCGTTTACTAAACTATTAACTGCAGTTCCTGATCCCGAGTAACATCTCTCACTGCCAGCATCAAATGCAAAAAACAATCCGTCTGTTATTATATCTGGCCCTCCGTATGCTCCCATATTATTCTTCGTCTATTGGGCTTGTCCATTCTGGAGTAGCCATTATCGCTAAAATCTCTTCATGGGTATACGGTCCTTCGTAAGAACTTAAAGTTGATACAAATGAAGGTTCTGCACCTTCCCACTTTAATACTGTTTGTAAACCATCAACTGATAGTCTAACTGTTTGTTCTGATGTTTCCATAACTTGATTGAAATCAACCAATGCTATTTCGGACATATTTATTGTAATGTATGTTATCATAATCCAAATCTTGATTTTTGTGCGTTATAATTTTGTAATACTTCTGCTTGGGAAAAATGTTTGCTATATAAACGGCAAATAGATATATCTCCTACAAATTCTTGTATAGGACTTGCACTGTTAATAGTGGCGCCTACAACTAAAGGTGCACCTAAGTTGGCCATAGTAGTATTGTGGTTTGTAACCGATTGCCTTAACACACTATCAATGTACATTTGGGCATTACCGCTTCCATCTGAAGTAACTAAAATATGATACCATTCATTTACATTTATAGCAGATGTGGAAGAGGTGCCAATACCTGTCCAAGAACCTACACCTTGATGCCTTGTTGCTAAATAAAAAAAGTAAATACCACTACTGTATCTTACCTGAAATTGCCATTCACGAGTACTAAGAGCATAATTAGCTTTACACATAATGTTATGCTCTAACACACCAGCATTACCAGTTGGTCGAACCCAAGCCTCCCAAGTAGCAACAGCATCTGTAAACGAATAATCATCATTATCTGCAAATTCAATATAATCATCAACTCCGTCAAATTCAAAAAACCCGCCATAAGTGCTATCAAACGAAACATTATTATTTAAAGTTCCAGTTTCTTTATTTATTATATTATAAGACGTTGTTCCTGTGCCAGAATAACTTCTTTCACTACCTGCATCTAAAGCAAATGTTAAATTGTCCGTTACTATATTTGGTCCTCTATAAAATCCCATTATATTGCTCTTATTAATGATTTAACACTCCAGTCATCTGAAGTAACTGTTGCTAACAATCTCATATTTGTTCCTGATATATCTACGCTTAGTGTAACGTCTGATGTGTCACCTAAGTCATTTGTCGATGTTTCTGTAAATTCCACTAAAGGAGTTGTGTCTCCGTTATGACAAGCGTATACTGTACCTGATCTTACGTTTGTACCTTTCTTAACTACAAAGTCAAAGAAAGCTGCTGTATAGGTAGCGTGTGCAACCTGAGCAACTACTTCAGCCCCTGTGTCTATATCTGTGTTTTCTTGGTTTGAAAGGAAAGCGGAGTCAATTTGAATATCACCACCATTTACCGTTAAATCACTTGTAATAGTTGC
>Ga0209557_1001876_pt1 | contig 11266 bp, 9 predicted proteins | sample SaaInlV_120m_DNA_4_FD_184672 | JGI IMG/M metagenome (GOLD analysis project Ga0209557, IMG submission 184672) | Marine microbial communities from expanding oxygen minimum zones in the Saanich Inlet - Saanich Inlet SI074_LV_10m_DNA (SPAdes) (version 2) | ecosystem: Environmental > Aquatic > Marine...
ATGTGGGGTGCTGAAGGGCCAACCGTACTATGAAGGCGCTCAATTTTCCACAATGGGCGAGTGCGCAGCATGGGTGGCTTCATCTGACAAAGTGCTCACATTCTGAGTTCGTAGAGGTGAAACTATTGAGGGAAATCAATCTGCACGGCCACACATTGTTTGCTGCCAAAACGGCTGCAGTGGAACAGATTGGTAATTTTTACAATATGGGTGAAAATGGTATTGTGTTCATCCATGGTCACAATGGTGGTACAGCGATTCGGAACTACATCCGTTCGTCAGCCCTCGCCATAGACTTGGCAAAAGATGGCTTAAACATCATCATGCGCCTCGATACATCAAAACCTGGTAGCACAGTGGTTCATTTCACTTGATTCCAAATTCTGCGGCCAAAGCATCGGCCAGGTAGTGGTACTCATCGACGTGGTTGTAGACTTGAGCCGAGATTCGGAAGTAACGACCGTGGGGTGATTCCCAGGACCAAACGGGAACTTGGATGCCATACTTCTCTTGAAGCACTTTGTGAAGCGGATCTGGTTCGTGCACCGGAAGAACAGTCCCCTCATCTGTTGGGATTCTCATCGTGGCAATGCAAGCAATCATTTCATCCGGACAAAGGGTCGCTAGCCCAAGTCGTTCGCACAGGATTCGCCGTCCCTCTATGGCGAGCTCGTGGTTGTGTTTCATGATGGCCGGCCAGCCCCCTTCAACGAGGTTTGCCATCCACTCAATGGTAACTGGAAGCGAACACCATGCTGAAATGTCCCGCGTTCCAGTCCAGTCGAATTCATGTCGGAATCGAGTTGTGTCGCCGAGCGGAAAAGACATCCCGTGACTGATGGTCAGAGGATGGATGTCCAGTTGGCGGTCGTTTCGAACATGCAGGAACGCTGAACCCTTTGGAGCGCACAGCCACTTGTGGCAATTGCTCGTCGTGTAGGAGGCCCCCAAGGCATCGAGGTTGAGGGGCACCATACCGATTCCATGTGCTGCATCCAACAATACGGAGACCCCCATGCCTTCGAGTGCCGGCACAATCTCTTCAAACGGCATTCTCAGTCCTGTGGGGCTTGTAACAGTGTCAATCATCGCCAACACCGTTCGATCACTTACACCTGACATGATGGCGTCAATGGCGACTTGTGGTCCATCAATTGGGAATGGAATGTTCACGGTTACGACGTGAACGCCCCATCGATTTGCGACAAAATCAATCGCATTTCTGCACGCTTGATAGGCATGGTCTGGAACAAGGATTTCGTCACCAGCGTTGAACTCAAGCGATCGAAGCACCGTGTTGACGCCTGTGGTTGCGTTTTCGACAAGTGCGAGGTCATCAGCTTGGCAAGAAAGCATCGAAGCAAGTGCATCTCGTGCCTTCGCCATGAACCCCATCGCAAGGTCTTCGTAGAACCGAACGGGTTCATCCTCGAGCAACGCTTGCCACCGTCGCTGTTCTTCTTGGATGGCGAGGGGGGTTGCTCCAAACGAGCCATGATTGAGAAAGACACACTGCTCATCGAGGGTCCAATGGTCTGCGAGGGGGCTGCGACTGGGGAGGGCCATGTGCAAACGGTGCGTGTGGCACTCCTTGAATGTTTGAACACATTATCGATCGAGGTCAAGTTTTGCACCACAGTGTTTGCAGTATTTCGCATTGAAATCGTGACCTTCCTTTGAGCAAGAAAGGCATGCTTGGGTGCTGATATCGCCCATTTTGATGAGTTCATTGGAAATAATTCCAGTTGGAACAATGATGAGGCTGTATCCCATGATCATGATGAAGATTGCAAGTGCCTTTCCAAGCGGTGTCAGGGGAACAGTGTCGCCATAACCCGTGCTTGTGAGGGTGGTGATGGCCCAATAGACGCTTTGAGGGATGGAAGTAAACCCGTTTTCAGGACCTTCAACAAGGTACATGCCTGCTCCAGTAATGAAACTCAGAACGGTGATGGTTGAGAGAAACACAACAATTCGCGATTTAGATTGAATCATTGCCTCGCTTAGAATGCTTGCCTCCCCAAGGTAGCGGCTCAACTTGAACACCCTGAAAATTCTCAGCAACCGCAATGCTCGAATCACTAACAGACTTTGAGCACCCGGAATAAACAGGCTAAGGTAACTGGGCAAAATGGCCAATAAGTCGACTACGCCGTAAAACGATCGAGCGTATTCAATCGAATTCCGAGTCGAGTACAATCGAAGGAAATACTCGATGGTGAACAAGATGGTGAAGGTCCATTCAATGAACACCAGTTGTGTGTTGTAGACTTTGTCGATTGAGTCAACACTTTCGAGGGAGACGGCGGCGACAGAAGCTAGAATTGCAGCGAGCAAAGCGACGTCAAAATACTTCCCAGTTCGGGTGTCGGCTTCAAAAATCACTTCATGAATCTTGAACCGCAAATCCGCTTTTCCTGACGGGGCGTCATGTTCAGCCATGTTCCTCCCTTGACACCCCTCCATTTAGGATTCGTTGCGAACACTTCGTGCAGCCCCTGCTCTTTGTGATGTTATGGATGGTGTGGAATCAAGAAAAACCTTCCCTTAAAGAGGTTGAATCTCATCAAAAACCACCCGATTCCTTATATGAAACGCCGGATTAAGGCTACATATGACCCTTGCACCTACGGATTATGACTATGGCGACGCGGCGAACTATTCTTTCGCAATGGAAATAACATGCGCGAACGATGAAGCACGAGCCATGTTTGTCGAAGCGTTCGGCCACATGCTGAACTACAATCACGAACAAGCAATCGCCTGCTTCAGCAAGGTGACAGAACTCGACGACACCTGCGCCATGGCATGGTGGGGCATCGCTTACTGTGTCTCTTCAAATTACAATTGGGCACCAGGACTTGGCTCTGGACACGATTCTATTCAGCAAGCCGTTTCACTGAAAGACGGCTGCACCGAACTTGAACAAGATTTGATTGACGCTCTGGCAACACGCCACTCCGCAGAAGCACGTGATGCAGCAGATCCAACCGTTCTCAACATGGGCAACTCCCCAGAACTCAACGTGGCTTTCGCCGAAGCAATGGCGCCTCTGTACGAGAAGTACAGCGGAAACTTGGATGTCACGGCAATTTACGTCGAGGCTCTCATGAACCTGAAAGCATGGCAACTGTGGGACAAGAACACCGCTACAGGTGAAATTACACCTGCTGATGACAACACCCTCTTGCTCGTTAAAATTCTGGAAGACGCCTTTGAAAGCAGCGAAGAAGCAAAGATTAACCCTGCCCTTTGCCACCTCTATTGCCACGCTTTGGAACTTTCACCTTTCCCAGAAAAGGCACTTCCAGCAGCCGATGTGCTTCGCAACCTCATGCCAGGTCTTGGTCATCTTGTCCACATGCCGTCGCACATCGATGCGTGGGTTGGTCAATGGAAGGAAGCTGTTGAATGCAACATTGCAGCCGTTGAAGCAGACGATCGCTACGTCGAACTTACTGGTAACGAATCCCAGTTCTACAAGTTCTACCGAATGCACAACCATCACTTCATTGTCTGGTGTGCTATGTTTGAAGGGCAATACGAGACGGCTCTCAAGTACGCTCGCAAAGCCGTTGACACACTCCCAGCAGGCGATGCAAACTCAGGTGTTCAGTTCATGCTTGCAGGCATCATCCCAATGGGCGCAATCTTCCTCGAATCATACGTCACCATGCCATGGCACGTGATGATCCGGTTCGGAAAGTGGGACGAGATTTTGGCCGAGCCAATGTACGATGACAAAGATGTCTTCCCAGCAACCATCGCAACTCAGCACTACGCCCGTGGTGTCGCTTATGCCTCGAAGGGCATGGTCCCTGAAGCAGAGGCTGAACAAGTCTTGTTCAATGAAGCACTCAAGAATCCAGCGCTTGCTGGCCGTGTGCTCCACAACAACCTGATGTACCAAGATCCAAGCGATGGCCCATGCATTCTTTTGGTCAACGAAGCAGTTCTTTCTGGCGAAATTGAATACCGCCGCCAATACCTCGCTAAGGAACGAGGCGAAGCATCTGACTTCACCGAAGCCTTCGATCACATCCGCCGTGGTGTCGACCTCTCGCTCAACCTTGCCTACAACGAACCTTGGGGCCAAATGCAACCTGTCCGTCACATCCTCGGTGCACTGCTCTTTGAGCAAGGACACGTCGAAGAAGCGGAAGCCGTTTACCGTGAAGACATCAAGCTCTGGAAGAACAACATGTGGGGCCTCTTGGGGCTCAAACTATGCCTTGAATCTCGCGGCGATGCGCCGGAAGAACTTGCTGAAGTCACTGCATTGTTCGAAGAGCGTTCGTCCCGAGCCGACATGGTGCCAAGCGTGACCTGCTTCTGCGCTCAGACCGATGACGAGCCAAGTTGCTGCGATTGAACGAGCCACCACACCATCCGGTAAGGGGTCAAAGTAGCCCCATGGTTCCAACCCTCGCAAAGGATTTATTCGGGTATGCATGGTGTTTCAACCATGGAAGACAAGCGGAGTTTCTTTTCAACATGGTTTGGTTTTAGCGGCTGGAACGCGATGTCTGCCCAGACTCGAATCACCACTCAGATCATGTATCGTGTGTTCTTTTTGTTGGGCCTTGCAGCGATTATTGTTGGTTACGGGACTGTCACTGGAAGCGATCCAGGCGGAGCGGTCACATTGACAATGATTGCCATCTGGTACCTCTTGTTTCAATTCATTCTCAACTTTATTTTCGTAGAAGGCTCTCGTTAACCTGTCCTTTGTATCGGGGGGGCGGATTCTCACCTTTGTTCACTGGCGTGAACATGGTTCTCACCTGCCTTGTTCGAAGAGATGCGGGGGGCAGGATTCTCACCTTTGTTCACTGGCGTGAACATGGTTCTCACCTGCCTTTTTCGAAGAGATGCGGGGGGCAGGATTCTCACCTTTGTTCACTGGCGTGAACATGGTTCTCACCTGCCTTGTTCGAAGAGATGCGGGGGGCAGGATTCGAACCTGCGAACCGATAAGGAATGGGACCTAAACCCACCGCCGTTGACCAAGCTGGGCGACCCCCGCGCAAGTTGATGGCGGCGCCTCTTAGATTTGAAACAAGCGATTCATTCGGATGCCGAAAAGCCAGCACTTTCGATGCGTTCAATCACTTGTGCAATGGACACTGAGCCGTTGGTCGTGATGACGCCACTGGCCGTTTCATGCGACACATTTGCAGCAGTTATTCCGGGGGATTTCTCAAGCACACCGGTCAGCCTGCTTGAACATCCTCCGCAGGACATACCATCGATGTTGAGTGTGTAAACGACAGGCGCCATGTTGACTGGACCAAGGTCGGGGTTCAATTGTTTTTGTATTCTGCCGCTCATTCTTTGGCTGGCGTCCAACCGCGCAGCACGAGGGAATTTGCCACCACACTGAACGAAGACAACGACATCGCTGCTGCAGCAAATGTAGGTGGTAGCAAAAGGCCTGTGAACGGGAGCATGAGGCCCATTGCCAATGGGATGCCGATGAGGTTGTAGCCGAACGCCCAACCAAGATTTGTGCGGATCCTCCGCATGGTGGCGCGACCAAGTTCTAACGATGAAACCGCATCGATCAAGTCGTTTCGCAGGACGATGAAATCCGCAGCCTCGAGCGCAATGTCTGAGCCAGCGCCCATCGCCAAGCCAACATGTGCCGCCGACATCGCTGCAGCGTCGTTAATGCCATCACCAACCATTGCAACCGTTCGTCCTTCTTCGATCAGGCGAAGAATGTGAGCGGCTTTTTCGTCAGGTTTGACACCAGCAATCACCGTCTCAATGCCTATTTTTTCTGCAACTGCCTCAGCCGCTTCGATTCGATCGCCAGTCAGCATGATGACTTCGAGGTTCATTTGTCGTGCAAGTTTCACAGCCTTTTCCGAAGAGCCTCGGATTCGGTCGCTGGCCTCAATCCAACCAAGCAAACGCAAGCCATGACTGACAAGAACGACAGTGACGCCTTTCGATGCAGCCGTTGCGAGTTTTTCAGTCACCTCGCTGCTCAATTCAACCCCAACTTCACCCATCAAGTCAGCGTTTCCAACAGCGACAAGAGCGCCGTCTGAAGTTCCAATGAGTCCCATTCCGGGCATTGTTTGGACATCGGTTACTTCGGGGCGGGTCTTGGTCACGTTCGACCAAGATGTATGGATCGCTTGAGCGAGTGGATGAATGGATTCCCGTTCAAGGGCCGAGGCGATGCCAAGGATTTCTTTCACTTCAGTGTCCAACAGTTCAATGTGGGTCACCCGTGGTTTTCCAGAAGTGATGGTTCCGGTTTTATCGACAACGAGTGTGTCAGTTTTGTGGGCGAGTTCCAACGCTTCAATGCCTTTGATCAGCAACCCATGTTTCGCACCAACGCCAGTGCCAACAATCAGGGCGGTTGGCGTAGCAAGGCCAAGGGCGCACGGGCATGCGATCACCAGCGTGGACACAAGCACCATCACCGCCAATTCCCCATCACTTTCAAACGGGTTGTGAGCGTCTGCGTACCCTGAAAACGCCCAAAAGAGAGCGGCAAGGGTGGCCATGATGATAACCGTTGGAACAAAAATCCCTGCGACCCGATCGACGAGCCGTTGAATCGGGGCCTTCCCCATTTGTGCTTCGTGGACGAGGTCGACGATTTCATCGAGCAATGTGTCACCTGCGAGCGAAGTGGTTCTGATGAAGACACTTCCATCGAGTACGACGGTCCCTGCCATGACTGCTTCGCCATCCTTCTTTCTTACAGGGTATGGCTCACCCGTCATCATCGATTCATCGATGCTGATGCCATTGCCTACGATTTGACCGTCAAGTGGAATTGCTTCACCCACGACCACCTTGAGCAAGGCGCCTTTTGGAACAGCACCGACGTTTCTTGTCTCAGTGTGGCCAAGTGCCTCATCAATCACCATGCGAGCTGTTTTTGGTTGCAACGCCATCAAACTGTGAACAGCATCCGTCGCCTTCATTTTGGCAGAAGCCTCCAACCAATGGCCCAACAAAACAAAACCGATGATGAACACGACGCCATCAAAGAACACATGCTCTGCTTGAACCAAAATCGAGGGCGCTCCTACGACTGACGGAGCGAGTACGACCAAGACAGACCAGACAAAAGCCACAGTGGTCCCCAAGGTAATGAGCACATCCATGTTTGCTCGGCCTGTTCGAAGCGAGGCAAATGCGTTTTTGTGAATGCCCCAACCGGACCAAAGGTACACTGGTAAAGAAGCGTAAAACGCCAGTACATGACGGATATCAAGGTTGTATTCCGACCCCATGTCCTTGGCAAACATCGTGAGCCATACCGTTGGCAAGGCGAGCACGAGCGCAACGATGACCTTGCGCTGGTCCCGCTTCAGTGTCCGTCGATCCTCCTCCATTTGGTCGGCAGGTGAACTCGATTGCGAAGCACCGAACCCACCACGTTCAATCGCTGTGATCACCTTCTGAATCACATCTTGCCCAGCATCCTCGGCCAAGGTAATGCGGCCTCGCATCATCGGGAGATTCACCGCTGCGGATTCAACACCCTCGACCTTCATGGCCAATGTTTCAACAGACTGGACACACGAGCCACAGGTCATACCCGTGATTGCTAATGTGGCCTCAGTCTGCATCGAATCCCTCAGTCACAACATCCGTTCTCAGCACAGCTCACGAGGTTCCAATCCCCTTCGTCCATGGTGATGCAACCGCACCCACACATGCACATCCAACCGACTTGATCCCATCCCTTGCCGCCTTCTGCACGAGTGTAGAGGCGTTTCATTTTGCAAGAGCAGCCGCAAGTCTGCGCCTTGATACGTACCATGGCAGTTGGTTTATTGTAGTCAATATAAACGCTTTGTTTTGATTACATTAATTGACAGGAGCCAGATCCAATGACCCGCCCCAAACGTCCAAACCACGCAGTCTGCATGGGAACACTTGGCCCAGTTGAATCACCGGTAGGTGTTCGCCATTGTGATCGGGTTCTGCTGGAAGGACACTGAGTCCAAATTCATCAACCAAGAGCCTTCGCTTGCCGCCAAGTTGGCGCACATGCATTCGCCCATGTACGGAACCATCATCGGCCAAATCAAGGAACACCCATACGCCGCGCAAGCCAGTAATCCTCGCCTTGTATGTCGTCTCGCCTTCGATGGCGGCATCCTCGTTGGATTGGCCTCCAATCGAGCCCCCACGGAGCAAGTGAATGTGGTATGCGTTCGCAACGAGTTCCCACTCAAGCCGCTTCGCCGAATGGCCTCGTTCTGAACAATGTGCGGCAAGGGTGGCTGTTTCTTCCGAATCGTGAACCCATTCCAAGCCATGTAAATGGGCCTTGAGTTGTCGGTGAGCCATCAAGTCTGGATACCTTCGAATGGGGGAGGTGAAGTGAACGTAGGCATCCAGGTTCAACCCAAAATGCCCCAAGTTCTCTTCGCTGTACTTTGCTCGTTGCATCAATTGGAACAAGCCTTGATCGACCACCCTGCGGATGGGACCAGTAAGTTGAGATGCTTTTTCTTGGGCATGCTCGAGTGCATCAAGAATTGATTGGCGAGCGTCAGGATCAAGCACGTTTGCAAGGTATGCCTCCACTTCTTCAGTTGGCTCCTCTTCGGGCTCACTCAGTCCAGAGAGGTCCACGCCAGCACCAGCCCATGCACCGAGCAAGTTGCTCAATTCAGTGGTTTCACTTTGACCGTGGGTTCTGGTTGATGGTCGAGGCAACACGATGTCGACACCCAGCGAGTCCAACTTTGCGTTCAATTCCTCCACTTCCGGAGCGTCAGGCGGCGTGTGGCATCGCCAAGGAAGCGGGGCGCCAATTGAACCAAGGTAGTGGCCAACTGAGGCATTGGTTGCGACCATGAACGATTCGATCATGCGCGTGGCTTCATTTGGCCATTTCACATCCACACGAATCGCTTCGTCCCCATGCAATCGAGGTCGAAGTTCTGCGTTCTGAATATTGAGTCGCACTTCTTTTGCTTGCCATGCAGCGGCGAGTTCGAACATGGGTTTGAATTCGGGTTTTCCAAGTGCATCTTCGTAGGCAAGATTGCGTTTGACATTGATGACGGCTTCGTATGCTTCTGTGCTTTCAATTTCATTTGCATCGTTCAGATGCATGGCAATCACCATTGAGAATCGATCCACTTCAGCCCGAAGCGAGCACAATTCATCGGCGAGTTTTGGGGGCAGCATCGGTAAAACTTCGTGTGGGAGATAGACTGATGTGGCCCGGTTTCGGGCCGATGCGTCGAGGGTGGTGCCCGGTCGGACATAGTGTGCAACATCAGCGATACCGACCCACAACGTCCGGCGGCCGTTCGCTTCAACAAGGCACACTGCGTCATCGAAATCTTTTGCATCATGGGGGTCAATGGTGACAAATGGCAAATGGCGGAGGTCCGTTCGTCCTGATTGAACAGCGGCATCGCCATCCACTTCAGGAAGGGATTCAGCGGCTTCGATGAGGCGTTCGTTATACGCTGATGGGAACGGGTTGAATCCACCTTCACGCTTGTTTTCCAATCGATGTTCAAGCAAGCTCCGAGCCGTGTGGTGCTTTGCTTGAAGCAGGAGCAGGGCCATGCTTGGTTCTGCTTCGGGGAACCGAAGGCCAGACCTGCGTTTGGCGATGAATCGAGCTTCTTTTACCAAATCGAACGCACCCCAGGAGCGCATGACTTCACCATCGACGAGGGTGAATGTATCGGGGTAATCCTCGCCAGCAAGGTGAGCGATCCAAACTGACTCTAACAGGGCATAGCGTTCAGCGTCGGCTTTGGACACATAGAGGCCTTCCTCTGCGTTGATTGCATCCCCTTGCATGAGGGCGGGAAGTCCAGTCAGTGGAGGCGAGCCGCCAGCGGCGTGGAGCGAGGTGAAGGCTTGCCACGAGCGAACGCTCGCCTCGATCGTTTCCACATCAGCAGGCGTGCGAAGAACAAATTCCTCTTCTTCGGTCAATACGTACCGTTCTCCTTTGTTTCTGGCAAGGGAAAGCGTTTGGTCGATGTCACTTCGGAAGGCACGTTCGGCTTTCTCGTCAAGTTTGAATCGATGGTGGAGGTTTTCTTTTTCAGTGAGGTATTTGGCAATTGAGGCGCCATTCCAAGCCATGGCCCAGAGCGCTTCATCTTGGGCAAAATGACCGCTCAATCGTCGCCAGAGTCGCTCGTCCGCAGGAGTTTGAGGTCCCTTGTTGCGCTTCTGATTATGGCGGTTCTTTCCCTTCTTGTTTGGTCGCGCCATTTCACAACCCCTTGTCTCTCAGTGTTTCGAGCGCCTTGATTTGGTCTTTCGACAGCCCGTCCACTTCGGGAAGGACAAATTCGAGTTCCAAATCGCCGCCATCGTAGCCGGCACCGGGCACCTTTCGGCGATCGCCGACATGAGTTTCAGCAGCAACCGTGAGTTTGATGGTCTTGCCTGATGGCAATTTGACCTTGACTTTACCACCGAGCATAAGCGTGCTGTAGGGGGCTTGAACCTCTTGTACCAGCGTGGCGCCATCCCATCGTCGCCCTTCTCCAAATTGGATTCGGACGGTCAGTAAAACGTCGCCGGGCTCGCCTTCTGGGTGATCGTGGCCTTGACCTCTTAGCCGGGAAATGGTCCCATGCTTCACGCCAGGCTTGATGGTGGTCTGCAATGTAACGGAGGTCGCCTCCATTGTTCCAGCTTGATTTGGCTTCAGTCGCTTGAATGTGAAAGGAAACTTCCCTCCTTGTTCTGCTTGCTCGACCGTGACGTCGAGGCTCACTCGAATGTCTGAGCCCTTTTGGCGTTGACGTGGTTGCTGACGCTGTTGGCGTTGTTGTCGGCCACCCATGCCACCCATACCGCCGCCGCCGAACATCTGGCGAAGCATGTCATCCATGCCGCCACCGCCGCCACCGCCGAACGATGGTCCTCTACCGCCGCCAAACATGTTGGACATGCGTTGTTGCTGTTCGTATTCATTGCGTTCTTTGGCGGTGCCAATGGTGTCGTATGCCTCTTGAATTTCCTTGAATTTCGCCTCTGCCCCATCATCGTCAGGGTTTCGATCTGGGTGGTACTGGCGTGCTTTTTTGCGAAAGGCACGCTTGATTTCAGCGTCGCCAGCATCCCTGCTCACACCCAACAGACTGTACGGGTCTTTCTGCGCCATCCGACCATCCTTCATCGCCCCTCCCACATCAACCCTCGCCTTCTTATCTTATGGTGGAAAACGAGGGATGACGGCGCGGTTGTTCGCGTCGGAGTGGTTATAATCACCATGTTAGTGGGTTGGTTGCCCGAGGTC
>Ga0209557_1001880_pt1 | contig 11261 bp, 8 predicted proteins | sample SaaInlV_120m_DNA_4_FD_184672 | JGI IMG/M metagenome (GOLD analysis project Ga0209557, IMG submission 184672) | Marine microbial communities from expanding oxygen minimum zones in the Saanich Inlet - Saanich Inlet SI074_LV_10m_DNA (SPAdes) (version 2) | ecosystem: Environmental > Aquatic > Marine...
TATCACGCGAGACATCCAGTATTTTCGAAACCAAATTCGCCATGTGAGACAGGCTATCGTTCAGTTTTCCCTGCAGACGCGTTCTATCATCTGAATCCAATGATCGATGACCCAGTTGCGAAAGGTAGAGCGTGGCTGAACTTAGCGGAGTGCGAATTTGATGGGCGAGGCAGGCGGCCATTTCCCCGAGTCGCTCCATACGAACCCGTCTCGCTTGAACTATCCGGTGCTGATGAGATTCAGTGATATCTGTGGCGAGCAGTAATCGATCTCCGTGCTGGAGTTCGACCTTGTTGATGGTGAGAATCTGCCCATTTTTTAGGTGGCATTCGCCAGCACTATCTGGGACTTCGTCGCACTCTTCTAGATAAACAGCGATCCAATCCTTGCCCTCAATCTCTGGACCAAAGAAAACTTCAGCAGCTCGATTGCACTCTTTGATTCGATTGGCCGAATCCAGAACCAGCACTCCACCGGGCAATAACTCGATAAGCTCATTCACCCGATTCTCGAGGCGCTGCTTTTCGTGCTTTTCCCGGCGGCTCGCTTCCTTTGCGCTCGCCAGTTCATTGGTAAGGTCCGAAACTCGCTGTTCTAATTTACGGTAGGACTGATCTAATTCACCGGAAATCTGCATAAAAGCATCGAAGGCTTTCCTCAGATCGGTATCAGATAATTGTTTTGGAAGGTTCATCTCTTTTTCCCTCTGCTTGCAAAGAGAAATAAGCAATGACCATGCCAGAATATTTTATTCTATTATTTCAATAGGTTATGGATATTCTAAGCGGAGATGTCAAAAAGCTGACGACCCAGGACGGGCGACATCGAGCTTTTTCATTTTTTCGACAAGGGTGGTTCGCTGCATTCCAAGCAAGCCCGCAGCTTTGGATACGACACCATCGGATTGAGACAGAGCCTCTTCCAAATAGGCACGCTCAATTTCCCGCACACGTTGCTTTAAATCCACTGGCATACCGACCTCACCAAAGCCTTCGAGTAGTTCCTCGACTTCTTCTCGAGGGCTTTCAGCCTCTGCTAGCTTGCTCCGCTGTCCCCGCGAATTTTGATTTTGGATATTGCGAACATTTGGAGCCGGCTGATCATTCACCTCAACGCTCTGTATAGAAGCTAGATCAGGAGCATCTGATTCTTCTTTTAAGGGTTTCTTGCGCCCCTGATAGTCCACTGGCAAATCTGACCGGTCGACTTCCTTTCCCGGGTAGAGAACATGCAGCCGTTCCAGCAAATTCCTTAGTTCACGAATATTTCCAGGCCATACTTGATTGCTCAAGGCTTGCTGCGCGGCGCGGGTCAATCGAATCGGCTGACCGTGCAATGCTCCGAGCTCCTTAATCAAGGTTCTACTTATCTGCGGAATATCATCCCTGCGCTGACACAATGAAGGCATATCGATAGGAAAGACATTGAGGCGGTAGTAGAGATCTTCTCTAAAACTACCGTCCACAACACAGGCAACCAAATTCTTGTGGGTGGCGGCCACAATTCGGATATCAACAGGGATGCTTTTGCTGCCACCAACCCGCTCTATACAACGTTCCTGCAATACCCGCAGCAGCTTCACTTGCATATCCAGCGGCATGTCTCCAACTTCGTCCAGAAATAAGGTTCCTCCCACCGCGGATTCAAATTTTCCTATGCGCTGGCTAGTGGCTCCAGAGAATGAGCCCTTTTCGTGACCAAAGAGCTCCGATTCAATGAGCTCCTTTGGTATGGCGCCACAGTTAACGGCAACAAAGGGACCTGATGATCGATTCGACAGTTCATGAATGGCCTTGGCGGCAAGCTCTTTACCCGTGCCGCTCTCTCCACCGACCAGTACAGAGACATCGGTAGAAGCAACCATACTGATTTGCTCCCTGATCTCTTTAATTTGCTTACACTCACCAGCAATTTTCCAGGAAAAATCGGGTGACTTGTCGGCACTGAGGGTTTTCGGCAACTCTTGTTCGGCAAGTTCTATTGCCGATTGAATTTCCTGCTGAGTCCCTTGTCCATCGATGAACACTGACACCTTTTCTCGGATTGTTTCCGGGGCGATCTCTGCCGCTGCGCCAACCACAATGATGTGAAGCCGTTTCTCCCGAAACTCTGGAGAATTAAGAATGATTTCGTGGTGTGACTGATCGCGATCAGCTCCCAAAATCAAAACAATTGGGCGCCCGATTTCGTCGATAACTGGACCTAACTCATCCGCGTCGCGAACACGTAAATAGTTGACGTCGAGTGAATCCAAAATCAGTGAGAGGTGTACCCTTCTCTCTGTACTACGATCTATGACTACTGCCATCAGATCATATGCAACTTCTTGTTGTCTCACTACTTCTCCATGCGTTGTCTGACCGGTTACCTGAGACCTCTGCGGCTGGACTGTAACCAAACATATTGCTCTCGATACATTAAGCTAACCCGTTTTTGTGACGGAATGCATGAACTAAAACTGACATAGTTCCGCTTTTTTTGTGACCCAGTTAACAACTTGAACAAATTGTGGATAAGTTGTAGACAAAAAACTGAGCGGTTGAGTATCCGCTAAGCAAAAAGCTCCGAAAAAACTGTATGACCAATTTTGAGAAAATGGAGTTAAAGACTTTCTAAATCTGTCTGACGAGCCACTCTTCGGCGATGCTGCTGAAAGATATATTTTTCCAACCAATAAACCAGCGTTTCGGTGGGTTCACAAAATCGTGCACCCAGCATTTCAATGCCATCTTCTTTTTTCTCAGCGGGCAAAACCCGTGCAAGAAAACTGAGCTTGATTGGAAAGTTTCTTTTCGGGTATATCTGCAACCGAATCAGTTGATCTGGCTCAAAGCTATCCTTTCCTTGCCACCAAATTTCTCCGGCGGAGAGCTGAACTCGTTTTGGCGGCGTCAGACGCAACTGACCCCACAACATTTCACCCATCAGATTGAGTACGAGATCTGTTTTCAGGTGCAGTTTGTGTAAATCCGATTTAGCCTCTGACTCAAACTCACCAACCTCTGCTAGATGGTCATCCATAACACAGAGGTACCTGAGCATCATTTCGTTGAGATCGTTGTAGCTGTCAAACTGCTCGCCTTCTTCAAGCTTACGCAAGGGTTCGCAATGAACGACCAACCAGTCTTCAGTAACTAACCCACTGCTCATTTGGAACTCTCATGACCTTCAGCAGATGAGCCTATCGGCTTTGAAGCATCATGCAGTGGATATCGACGTCGAAGTAATTCCGTCTTTAAACGCTCCATAAGATCTTCGTTGAGACAAATCAGAGCGACCAAACCTTCACCCAGCGCATCCTTGGCATCTTTTTCATCTCGTCGGTCGAAGCAGGCGAGAAAATCTTTTTGACGGCAGTTCTCCAGCCGGGCAACCGCCGACCAATCGCCTTTGTCTACAGCTTCCAGCATCTGCTTGGTTATCCGCAGCACACGAGCGAGTCGCCGACAGCGTTGTATCCGCTGTGCTGTTGGATGGATAAGAACTTTGCTGGGTGGGGACATATTAATTGATGTGGTTTGGGATGCTTTTCCAGCCGCTATGCAGCTCACGAAGAAGATTTACCACTTGATCCATCAGGTCGGCGTCGCCGGAAAGATTCGCTTCCGCCAGCTTTGACTCCATATAGTCATAGAGCTGCGCCAGATTGGCGGCAATTTCCCCACCTTTGTCAAAATCCAGACTTGAGCGCAAACCGTCAATGATGGAAATCGCTGCGCTAATATTTTCGCCGCGCGCGGCGATCTCGCCTCGATCACAGGCCAAAATAGCACCGGAAGTTCGACTAATAGCTCCGTCCAAAAGCATCTCAATCAATTGATGGTCTCCCGCGTCTTCTACGCCGGTCTGCACGCTAACGGATCGGTACATATCTAATGCTGCTTGATGATTCATAGTTCTACCTATTCACTAATCGCTGGACTTTCGAGGTCCAGGAAGGTTTTCCAGTTGTTGGCTCAAGTAGGTGCTGGTGGACTGCAACTGCGCAAGCAGGCTATCCAGAGCGTTAAATTGATCTCGATAGCGTTGCTCAACTGCCTGCATGCGGCTATCCAGAGTTTCTCTCTGTTCTTGAAGGTCATCGAGACGATCATTGATACTTTCTGTGCGCTGAACCAGCGGTCCTTCATCCAGAAGATATCGATCTGCCATTTGCTCAATCAGGCTCGATATACCCTGACTAAAGCTCACATCACCCCGAGCACCGACAGCTCCGCCAGTGACCTCAAGGGAAATTCCCTCAACATCCGTATCTACAGGCGCGCTAAGAATCCGGCCACTGCCAGTGGCATCCCAGGTGCCAATTTGACCTTCGACATCCAGACCATCCGTACCGCCTCCTACACTAAAGCCCAAGATCGCTGAGGTAGTGAGATCGACACTGAGTATTTCGATTGAAGTTGCACTGCCCCAATCTTGAGAACGAAACTCCAGACGATTGTCCGCAGAGTTGTAGACCAGATCAGGCACTTTATCTGCTTCGCTCAAGGAGGTATCAGCTCCCAGAGCAGTTAGCATCATGCTAACCAGGTCATCACCACTTGCGTAACTGCCGCTGGTGAGCTGAATAACGCCGCTGCTAGTTCCGTCTACTTGAATAGAGAACTCATCATTGTCGGAATCAATAACAACGGGGAATGACAGGCTACTGCCCAGAAGTTCGGCCTGGGTAGGCATCTGACTAATGGTTACCGGCCAGCTGCCGTCTATGCCATTTGCTGAACTGGTATTAAAGGGTTCGATTTGAGAATCTGTGGTTTCAACCCGATCACTGAAAAGCGCAGCTACGGATTCTGGATCCGCTTCCATTGCCTCTAGAAAAGCCGCGGTATCAAACTGCAGCTGTCCAGAGTCCAAGGTGTTGATACCGATCTGCGAAAGATATTGATACTCGCCAGTCGCTCCCGGAGCCGGCGTAGACATCATGCTGCGCAGCTGATTGGTGATGGAGCGGACCGTGAAGTCTCCTTGCAGTATTCCGCCCTGTGCCAAATCAGCATCGTACCCAGCTACTTGATCAACCGTATTGAGGTAGTTGTTGTAGGAAGTGGCGAAGGCCGCAACTCTTTGAGTCAGCGAGCTGTGATCTTCCGAGATTGTCAGAGTTACCGGATCATCAGTGGTCTGATTGAGAAGGATGGTCAGTCCTTCAACCGCCTCATCCAGGGTATTTGTTGAGGAGCTAACGGACAGGCCGTTGAGCAGCACCTCTGCATCTAATGCAGATCTGGTCTGTTCCATATTGGTTGCGGCTGCTGAGAAAGCCAAGCGTGACAACCCGCTGGTATCGGTATCGTCCGCATCTCCAGTGTCGCTGACAACCATTTCCATGCTGTAGTCCTGCCCGGTTGAGGCAGAGGTAAGTACCAGCCGGTATCCCTGTCCATCATTAATGATGGATGCAGACACACCTGCGTCCGCTTCATTGATGCTGTCGCGAATCTGGTCTAACTGGTTGTTGCTTGAATCCAGCTCAAGAACCAGGCTGTCGATATCTGTGTTTTCAACAAAGCTGTTGTAACTCTCAGGGCCTGGATCAGGGCTAAGGTAATCTGTTGTACCAAAGCGAATGGTCAATGTGCCCTCTCCCACAACTTCATCGGCTGCGCTAAAAGCTTCGCTTGCCAATGTGTGGGCCTGAGCCAGTTGATTAACTTCCAGATCGTAGCTGCCAACCGCGGCTGCTTGCACGACTGAACCGGAGACGGAAGCTAGGTCGGTAGAAAGTAAGCTCTTTGAGTTAAATAGTGAGCTGTCATTCAGAGAGGATATGGAATCTCGTAGAGAGGCCAGTGAACCCTGAAATATTCCCAGAGAAGATAACTGAGAAGCCAAGGTTAATTCCTGGCGTTGAATGCGGCTTTCGGTGGGGGTTCGTTCTGCTGCCACCAGTTGGGTGACCAAGCTTTCGATATCTAAACCGGACCCTATTCCTGTTGATGTCAGCATGAAGCGCTCCTATATAAAACCTTTCAAAAGATATGAAGCAATAAAGCAATATCAGTGCCACTCGTGCTAAGCGATGCCGTTAATTATTAGGCCGTTGCCCTCGCTCTGCGGTGACTGTCTTGTTTGGCGATCCATCTGTTGGAGAAGCTCTGCTACCGGAAGCCGCCTAATCACACGGTTTTCAGCGACGTCTATCAGGGTAACCACTTCACCAAATATGTCTTCTTCCCTTTTAAATGCCAGTTCGATACCCGCTCGAGAGGCCTGTTCCCGCAGTAGTTCGAGAGCGTCTTCAAGCTTCTCTTCGGTGGCATCTCTCTCATTATCGGAATCGACCGGAAATTCTTTACCACCCTGCTGCAAGGCTTGCCGCCCTAAATTTTCGTTTGCAGAGCTGGTGAACCCTAACGGAACTGTTTTGATACGCAGTGAACTTTTGCTGTTTAGCTCGTTCATGGTAGGTCCTCAAGTTAACCGCTTTAGAAAAAGAGCTGGGGTCGTCCATGACCCCATAGCCCAGGGGGGATATCTTCTATCTAACTTATCCCAGTAGAGATAGAACGTTCTGTGGTAGCGAGTTGGCTTGAGCCAGCATCGCAGTACCAGCCTGTTGCAGAATCTGACCTTTAGTCAGTGCTGCTGTCTCGGCCGCGAAATCCGCATCCTGGATTCGTGAGCGAGAAGCTGACAGGTTTTCTGAGGCAGTTTGCAGTGAGCGAACTACTGATTCGAAGCGGTTCTGAATAGAACCCAAGTCCGCACGAGAGCTGTTTATGGACTCAAGAGCCGCATCAACAGAGGCCAGTGCATCGTTGGCGCCAGTAACGCTGGAAATATCCAGGTTAGAGATTGCAACACCAGTAGCAGACGCAGCGAGCGTACCTGTGGACATATCAGTACCAGTAGTAGTACCTGCTACGACAATAGCCGCATCAGAGCTCAAGCTAACAGTACCGTAGTCGGTACCTGTGGCCATCACACCTGTAGTAGTTTCATCGAAACCGTCAGCGGCAGCAGCTGTTACTTCATTGATGGTTAATTCGATGTTTCGACCATCAGCGGCGGTCAAGGTAATACCTGTGGCGTCCGCACCAGTGTTAGTCGCAGTTACGCCAGTCGCAGCACTAATGGCATTGATTGCGTCAGTGACTAATACACGGTTAGTAGAAGTGGTTGCACCAATGGCAATGCTTGCAGTGGTCACACCATTAATAGTGATAGTACCGTCAGCACCTGTACCGTCAGCACCGGTCATGTCTTCACCAGCGGCAGTATTCACGTCCGCAGTAGCAGTAACACCAGCTGCAGAGTTATTTACCGCAGTAGCAAAGTCACGAGCATCGCCAGTAGAAGAAATGCTTTCTGAGTTCAAGCTAAGGCCGCTCACTGCACCAGACATGGCCACAGTAGAAGTTGCTTGAACACTCTGACCCATGCTGGAAGTACGAGCGCTAGCAATTGAGCTAACAGCGATTGTCTCACCGGCGTTGGCGCCCACTTGGAAAGCCTGGGAAGTGAAAGTGCCATCAAGCAGCTTTACGCCGTTGAAGTTAGTTTGTGAAGCAACACGATCAATCTCAGAGATCAACTGAGCCACTTCAAGTTGAAGCGCTGCGCGATCTGAAGAGCTGTTGCTTGCATTTGCAGACTGAACTGACAATTCACGAATTCGCTGAAGGTTAGTAGTAACTTCCTCCAATGCGCCTTCTGCAGTTTGAGCCATAGAAATGCCGTCGTTAGAGTTGCGTGCTGCCTGATTCAGGCCGCGGATTTGGGCAGTGAATCGCTCTGAAATAGCGAGTCCAGCTGCGTCATCTTTGGCGCTGTTAATCCGCAGTCCTGAGGACAGTCTCTCGAGAGAGGTGTTCAGAGCCTGCTGAGACTGATTCAGGTTACGCTGAGCAGTAAGTGAAGCAATGTTAGTGTTAATGGTTTGTGCCATGAGTAATTTCCTCTTGCAGGTTGTTCTGCCTCGTTCTCTTGATCGGGGCATCCTTTGAAGTCCGCAATAAAACTCACTTTGCAGACCTTCGACACAAGGGATATCGGTATAGCGTGGAGGAACTTTAGGCTTTTCTTAACTTTTTGTTTTTAGAAGAGAAATACTAATAGTATTGGCCGCCCATAGAGATATTGGCAGGCAATAAGCCCGAGTTGAGTAACTGTTTTGGGGGAAGAGAGCTAGGCTAGATGTAGTTGAACAGAGATAGTCCCTGAACTTTGACGTAGGCCTGCTGCGCAGCCTCTAACCCAACAAGCTGCAGGTTCAGCCGACTGATGGCTTCGGTGTAGTCCAGATCAGTTACCGCGGATACCTGCTCCGCCAGAAATAGGTCAAAATCCTCGTTCACCTGCCTTTGCGTATCCAGCATCTGCAATCGAGACCCAAGTTCACTGCGAATTCCGGAAAGGTGAGAACTGGCCTCGTCTAGAGACTCTAGCGCTCTGGCCAAATCATTCGACAGCAAGTTGCTACCTGTAGAACCGTTTACCGGTTGTTCCAGTCTCTCCGCAATGCCGCTGATTCGGGAAAAAAAATCTGCCGGCACTGGTGGTTCGAGCTCAAGATAATCTCCGTTTTCAGGAGTACCGGACAACTCAAGGCTATGCCCCTGAATTTGCAGGATCATATTCTCTTGGTATTGGCCGGTTGCCAGAGAGGCACCGCCGGAATCAAATATTTCGTACATCACTGGGTCGTCTGCAGTCGCCTGAGTAAAATCGACTCGCAGAGTTTCTGTTAGTGCCGTGGAAGTGGACGAAGTGGCACCTACCAGCAGACTGCCGGTATTAGTGGAGGGGAAGTTGGTGACAAAGCTGCCGTTACCTCCGGGTATCGCCATAAAAATACGGTTGCCCGGATCATGGGTAATAATTTGAGCATCCGCTGCAATCTGAATACTCCTCTGACCATCATCTCCCAGATACTGGGTTCCCGTTGAGGTGATGGAAAATGGTGGGCTGTCACTGCGAAAACCCGCAAATAGATAATTCCCTGACTGATCTCGACTATTAGCCAGAGCAAGCAATTGATCCGAAACTGAAGAAAGCTCGACGGCGATAGCCTTGCGTCCTTCGTCGGACTGACTGCCAGAGGCCGCCTGGATAGTCAGTTCCCTGGCCCTTTGCAATAGATCTTCGAGATCACCAAAAACAGATTCCGACTGGGATAGTCGTGATTCGGCAAAGTCGAGGTTAACCCCGTACTGTCCCAGAGCAGACTGGGATTGCCGCAAGGACATAAGCTGCCGCGAAGCGGAAGGATCGTCCGAAGGCCTTAACAATTTCTGCCCACTGGAGAGCTGCAACTGTGTCTGTTGAATCTTCGCCTGCTGATCCAGCATCTGCGATATTGCTTGCTGATATTGTTGGGCTGTTGCTACTCGAATCACTTATTCACCTCGAATGGTTCCTTATCTCGATATCGCTACGATCAGGCTTTGAAAGAGTTCATCGGCAACGGTAATCATTTGCGCTGCTGCCTGATAGGCCTGCTGCAGCTGCACTAGCCGCGCCGCTTCTTCATCGAGATTTACGCCACTGACAGCGGCCTGAGACACTTGCGATTGCTCAAGCAAGGCCGCTTCGGCCTCTAGATTGAGTCCACTCTGCCTAGTCTGGCTCGCTACTTCAGAAACCAGATTCCCGTAGAAATCCATTGTGCTTAGACTTCCACCCAGAAGGAGCTTTTCCTGCTGCAGCGCCGCCATATTTAGCGCATTGCGATTGTCACCGGACACTCCGCTGGCAACGATTTGGAATGTATCGCCGTCCAGGGGCTCGCCACTAAACTCAATATCTATTCCAGAAATACTTATGCTTGGGTTGGCGGAGTCGTAGGCCAAGGTGGTGGTAAAAGCACCGGTCACATGAAAACCAGGCAGGCCAACACCAAGAGCGTCCGGGTCGTACTGCAGGTTAATAGTCGCAATGGGCAGAATGCTGGCATCGGAGATATTGACGTCAGCTATTTCAGCGCTGCCGAGATTTAATGTACCCAGAATCGCCGACAGGGGTTCAGCAACCGCTATTTTGTCTGTGTTGTCGATGGCAAGGTCAAAGGAAGCTGCTGCATCAGCATAGGGTTGCAGAATAAACCTATCCCCCGCCACGGCTGTTCCGCTGAGTTGAAGCTCCAACCCCTGATAGGTGAAGGGAAATGTTTCTGTAGTTGAGATGCCCGACTCCAAATCCAAAACAGTCCAGTCTGTGCCATCAAAAGACAATATGGCAGAAGTCAGATCAAGATCCGCAGAGGTTAGCTGGCTAACGCTGATTTCCGCAGATCCACTGTTTAAAGAAGAAGGATTGGCATCCAGACTTGGCAGGTCGAAAAAGTTACCCCCTAGGTCTGAATTCAAATCCAATCCCATGCTGTGCTGATCATTGACCAAGCTCGCCAAGCCGGTAGCCAAAAGTCCGAGCTTCTGCCGCGCTGGTTCGATGAGGTCTTGCCTTACATTCAACAGACCGCCCAGCTCGCCGCCATTAAGCAACTCACTGATATCTCCGCTCGATCCGGCATAACCCACTTCAACCAGATCAGGACGAAACTCATCGGTGCGGGTTTCCAGTTGGCTGAAGTTTGCTCCAACAACCAAGGCTTGGCCTTTGCCAACACTGATATTGACCGAGCCATCACCCTGAGGGGTGACACTCACGGAAACCAACTGAGCTAATTCACCGATTGCCAGATCTCTTTGATCAAGGAGGGTATTGGGCTGTCCTGTCGTCCCGGAACTGGCAGAGACGATTTTATTGTTCAACCCGGCGATGCGTTCAGCTAGACGATTAATGTCGGAAATTCCTGACTCGACTCGCTGATTTATCTCTGAGCTGATAGTCGATAGCCCCTCACCGAGTGAGCGGAAACGCTGCACCAGAGACTCTGATTGTTCGAGCAATGTGGTGCGCTCGGCGCTCCCAGAAGGGTTATTGGACAGCGACTGCCAGGCGTTGAAAAACTGGTTCATAGCATCATCTATGCCCTGCCCAGAATCAGACATCAGCCCATCTACTCTCAGGGCGATCTGATTAAAACTATCGTAGGAGGAATGGGACGAAGTTTGTGTTCGTACCGCTCCTACTAAAAACTGATCATAGGCGCGCTCAATTGATTGAACCGTCACACCGCTGCCAACATAAAAATTCGCGTCAAGCTGACCTGCCCGACTGGCCAGTGAAGTGTCCTGTCGGCTATAGCCTTCCGTATTCACGTTGGCAATGTTGTTGCCCGTGGTATCAATGGCGCGTTTAAAGGCGAGCAGCGCAGAGGTGCTTAGATCAAATAACTCAGGCATCGGTTGCCCCAT
>Ga0209557_1001895_pt1 | contig 11229 bp, 4 predicted proteins | sample SaaInlV_120m_DNA_4_FD_184672 | JGI IMG/M metagenome (GOLD analysis project Ga0209557, IMG submission 184672) | Marine microbial communities from expanding oxygen minimum zones in the Saanich Inlet - Saanich Inlet SI074_LV_10m_DNA (SPAdes) (version 2) | ecosystem: Environmental > Aquatic > Marine...
GAAACGCAAAGATAAGATTGTCTAACATAAAACTTGAAGAAATAGTTCAAGTAATGAGAGGTCAGTCTAAATGGATTAAACACTAAAATTTAATGGCAAAAGCAACTAATAGTTTTGTTACTGGTAAAATGAATAAAGATCGTGACGATCGACTTTTACAAGCTAACGAATATAGAAACGCAATGAACGCTCAGGTGAGTAGATCTGAAGGTGCTAATGTTGGTGCGCTAGAAAATGTTTTAGGTAATTCTTTAATTAGTGACTTTAGAACTTTAACAGGTGCTGGTAATATAGTTTCTATAGGTTATTGTTCTGATGAAATAAATAATAGAGTTTTTATTTTTTTAACAGACAACACTAACCCTACACCTTTTTATGTTAATACGCAAAAAAGTTACATAATTGTTTACAATGCTTTAACAGAAACCACTACAGTTCTTGCTACTGGTAAGTTTTTAAATTTTTCAACAGCGTTTCCTATAACTGGAGTAAACATATTAGAAGATCTATTGTATTTTACAGACAACAGAAATCAACCTAGAGTCATAAACGTAACGCTTGGTCCTTCTTTAGGCACTCAACCAAACCCTACCTATTATACTATAGAAGAACAAATATCTGTAGCAAAATATAATCCTTATCAATCAATACAACTTTATAAAGAGTCTTCTATATCTAATGAATATGAAACTACAATGTACGACGTTGTAAGTTTGTACTACCCTGATGGAGGTCTTGGAAATTTAAATGTAGATGCCGCTGTAGGTCAATCTAATTTACAAATTTTAAAAGCAGGTTTTCAAGGAGATATAGTTACTAGTATGGGAGGCCAAGGCGGAACAGCTGGTGTAAAAGTCGGTCGTAGAAATAAATCAACTGGAGTTATTACAGACACTGGATTAACTGTTAATTTTTCTAATGATCAAACCACATATTGGCAAGTTGGTCTTAGCGGTAATATAACTGGAACATTAATTGATAAAGATGACGAAGAAATTGTATTTAGCTTTAATCCATATTATAACCCTGATTATAACGGTGATAAAGATTATTTAAGAGATAGGTTTGTAAGATTTGCGTATAGATTTAAATTTATTGATGGTGAGTATTCTATAATGTCACCATTTACTCAAGAGTGTTTTATACCTAAGCAAGATGGTTATTTTATGACCAAGCAAAACCCTTTACCTAATGGAACAGAAATAGAAGAATCTCCGCCTCTTGATATACAAGATGAAGAAGACACTTATAGAAGTACAGTTGTAGAGTTTATGGAAAACAAGGTTAATAAAATAATTCTTAGAATACCTTTACCTTATAGTCCTCTTCAAACTCAAAGTATATTACATGTAGAAGAAATAGATATATTGTTTAAAGAATCTGATTCTAATATTATAAACGTTATAGAAACTGTAGAAATATCTAGAGTTCAAGCTCAAACAACTGAAAGTGTTTATGAATATGAATATCAGTCTAAAAAACCTTACAAGGTTTTACCTTCATCTGAAACAACTAGAACTTACGATAAAGTACCGGTCAGAGCATTAGCTCAAGAGGTAATAAGTAATAGAATTGTTTATGGAAACTTTGAAAATAAACATATACCACCATCTACCATAGATTACAACGTTGCTGTCAGCCAAAAGTCTACATTTGATTTAGGCACAGCAACTACTACAACTAACGGTATAACTAATAGTGGTGTTGAAACAATAAACATAAATGTTTTAGGTTCTGGTTTGTCAATACAAAATGGCTACATAGTTACAGCTAGCGCTTCTGGTATACCAGTTAACACTGCTATTGTGAGTTTTACATCTACAAGCGTTACAATAAGCAACGCAACAACGCAAAGCATAGCTAGTGGAATCACGTTAACTTTTACAGCTCCGAGCAATGTTAGATATACTACAAGTGAAATAGAATATCCTAATTCGTCACTTAAACAAAATAGAAATTACCAAGTTGGTATAGTGTTATCAGATAAATTCGGTAGATCATCTACTGTTATCTTGTCTAACAGCGATAGCTCTGCGGAATTTAACAACGAACAATATTTAGGATCAACAGTTTTTTCAGATTATATAGATAATAATATAACTGCAGATACTTTTCCAGGTAATTCATTAAAGGTTTTATTTAATAATCCTATACCAGGAGGTTCTACAGGTATATATAATGGAGACACAACAAGCTCTGACTATAATCCATTAGGTTGGTATTCGTATAAAATTGTTGTAAAACAAACAGAGCAAGAATATTACAATGTTTATTTACCAGGTATAATGGCTGCATATCCTAACGACCCTTTAAAAGAGTTAGGAAAAACTTCACACGCGGTGTTGATAAGTGATAATATAAATAAAGTACCTAGAGATTTAGCAGAAGTTGGCCCGGATCAAAAGCAATTTAGAAGTAGTATTAACCTGCATGGTAGAGTTGAAAACTTAGCTAGCACAGTAACTAACTTAAACAACATACAGTATTACCCAGGACCAACATCACCCATTGTAAGTGTTATTGGTACTGACAGAGATTTATTTGATGGTATACCTACAGAAAACTATGTTGGTAGTGCTGAATTTTATAATGTAGTTTCTAATCCTTTAATAGCTAGAATAAACACACCTTCTAAAAAAATAGGAGTACAAGCCGTGATAACAACAGCAACTGTTAATGTTGGTTCTCTTGTTCCAGGTAATAATCAATTAAGCATAAGTAACTTAAACCCAAATAGCGCTTCTGCATCAGGAACAATACCCGTAGGTACAATAATGTCAGGACCTGGACTTGAAGATAATTCTGTTATTGATGTTTTTGTTAATGGCGGAGCTTCTACAGCTACTATAAAATTAAATAAACCCGTTACTAACGTTTTAGCTGATGGATCTACAATATATACTTTTTCACCAACTCAAGATGTTTATTTAACCACGCCTCAATTAGCTGTAATGGAAACCGACGGTGTTAATTCTAATTTAGATATATTTTGGGAAACTACATCTGAAGGTTTAATAACTGAATTAAATCAAGCTGTTTTAGGTGGAACTGCAGACGCTGTTTCTTTAAGTGGATTTAACGCAAGTGCATTTGAAGAATCATTAGACTTGAATTCAGAAATTTTAAGTGCTGATTTTACAATATTAGATCAATTTGGTAACGATATTGTTTACTCTGCTACAACACCACCTCAGTTACAGTTACACAGCGTTTTAGATTACAATGGAAGTAATGTTACTAGTACTTTTAGCCTAACAAGAACCGGTAATAATTACAATGTTGAGTTAGAAGATTATTTATATTTTAGTAATCAAAACTCCACTAAACAAACTTATTCTTTTACTTTTGAAGTAAATTATGAAGGCGTACAATCTTTTATAACTCAACAACCAGTTTCATTAATAAATGTTATACCAACATTTGCTCAACCTTCAAATGTAACATATATACCTGGAACAGACGGTGGAGGAAATGGAACAATAACAAATATTCAAGCACAAAATGGAGCTTTTGCTGGTGTAGCAATTCCAAGTCCAGATGTAGCTTGGAAAGATATATCATGGTCTTTAACGGTAACAAAAGATGGTGTTAACTATGGCCCGTCAGGAACTGGCGATGTTTTAGTAAGTCAATCAAGAGTAAACGCTTTTTGGAATGGTCGCATATTTTTTAACGGTAGTAATCCACCTAATTCTATGGTTGACGGAACATACGTTTGTATCGCGACAGCAACAGATGCTGGAGGTTTACTTCAGTCACGCACTTTTAATTTAGTTATAAATAGAACACCTTGTTATTCTTATAAGTTTACTTACGGAGGAACTGGCAGTGTTATTTCAGGGTTGTTTACTACATGTGAAGGTGTTGACGAAGGTGTGGTTAGTTTTGTAGATCCACCAACTAACACGTTTCCTGGTTATACTGTTGTCTGCGCAAGAGACACAACGTACACTCAAAACAATTTACCAAATTCTTTTGTTAAGTTGGCTTTAGATGCAAATGATCCAGCAAACACTTGTAATGTTTAAAAAAAATAAGTAATAATAATATATATGGCGGCGATAATAGAAGTAAAATACTTCAACACATTCCTTCTTAAGAAAGTAAATAAAGCGCAAACTACGCCACTGCCTGGTTATGGTAACATACCTGTATGGAATGGTTCTATGGGTATACCTGTTGCTAAAGGAGGTTACCCGAGACCTAATGGGAGCGCTGTGGCTAATAATTGGGTGATAGAAGAATCAAGAATAAATGGTGGTTATAATAATACTACGGTATCTTTTGGAGCTAAAGCTTATTTAGTAGAAGAAGAACCTAACGGAACTAGACGTGGTAACTCATTAATATACTCTGGTATATTTAATTCTAGAACTGGTATTAATAATACAAATGTTTTTTCAGTAGCAGATGACATAGTTAAATCTGTAGATCCAGCAAATGGTTCAATACAAAAACTATATGCAGAAGACACTAATTTAACTATATTCCAAGAATTAAAAGTTAGTAGAGCTTTAATAGATAAAGATGCTATATATTCTGCCGAAGGTGGAGGAACTGTTACTAGTGCTAATCTAGTTATTGGAGCAATACAACCTTATTTAGGTAGGTTTGGTATAAGTACAGACCCTACTAGTTTCGCAGTGTATGGTTATAATAAATATTTTTCTGACAGAAATAACAACGTAATAATGAGGTTATCTAAATCTGGTCTTGATGAAATATCTAAGTTTAATATGGTCGATTATTTTAGAGATAATCTAGGTAGTTTAACAGTAGCGGGTGTTGAAGGTAAAATATTAGGTGGTTATGATATTTATAACAAACAATACGTTGTATCAACACAAGAACCTAATAATGATACTATTGACTCTGGTTATGATACTTTAGCTTTTGATGAAAACGTAAAAGGTTGGACTAGCTTTTTTAGTTATAAACCAGATCAAATGTTTAGCTTAGGTAGTAAATTTTATAGTCTTAATTCAGGTAAGCTTTATCAACACTATTCACAAAGCGGGACAAGAAACGTTTTTTATGACCAAACACAAACACCGACATCAATTACTTTTGTGTTTAACCCTAGTGTTGCGGCTTCTAAAAACTTTAAAACAGTTTCTTACGAAGGAAGTAATGGTTGGCAAGTTGATAGCTTTGTATCAGACACAGTTGGTAGAAACTTAAACTTTTCAAACAATAACTGGGCTAACAGTGAAGATACTACCGCTCAAGTTTATAGTTATACACAAGGAGCTTATGTTCAAAATGGTATACAATATTACGCTGGGTTTAATAGAAAAGAAAATTTATACGTAGCAAACTTAATAAACAATAGTCCTGCTACAAACGGAGAAGTTAGTAATATTCAAATAAACGCAGGCGGCGTTAGTTATAATGCTATGTCTGGTATTAAAGGATTTTACGCTACAGTAACAATATCAACAGATGCTGTTACTAACTTAGGAGGAGAAAAAGAATTATTTGCTGTTAGCACAGATTATGTAGCTAATAATGGATATTAAAAAATTAACAATAAATAAATAAAAATGAGTGTATTAATTGGTAGTGCTATAAGTGCTGGCGCTAGTATTATCGGTGGTATTATCGGTGGTGGTAAAGCTAGAAGAGCTAAAAGAAAAGCCGCAAGAAATCTTAAAAAGATGAATGCTAAAATGGCTAACTTAGAAGCCAACAGACAGGAGATAATAAATCCCTACGAAGACGTTACTAGCTTAAGCGGTATGATGAGTAACCCTATGGCTAATCTTTCTGTTGCTACGCAAGCTACTGAAATGCAAATAGAGCAAACTGATCAAGCTCTAGCAAACACGCTAGACACATTAAGACAAACTGGTGGTGGTGCGGGTAGCGCAACCGCGTTGGCTCAAGCTGCTTTAGAATCTAAGAAAAATGTTGCTGCTGATATAGAAGCACAGGAAAAATCTAATGAAGACAAAAGAGCAGCTGGTGAAGAAAAACTACAACAAGCTCAAATAGCAGAAGCACAGAGAATGCAAGACGTCGAAGCTATGGGTAAAAGGTTTGTTTATAGCGAAACTGAAAGTAGAGAGATGCAGCAATTAAATAGATTACAAAATCAAATAAATACTCAACAAGGTATAAAAGCTCAAGCTTCAGCTGATCAAACATCGGCATTGACAGGGGCAATATCTGGTGTGGCTGGTGCGGCAAGCGCTTTTTACAATAGCAAAGGATAAAACATGGAAAATAGAAACATTACAACAAACCTTTTAATAAAACAATTACTGCAAAGTGATAACATGGCTTATGTTCCAGGGTATATAGCTTCACCTGTAGATACTGAATTTAGAGTGCTAGATAAAGCTTACCAAGATACTGGCAAGCAATACGCTAAAATAAAAACAGCTATAGACCAAGGTAAGTGCGGTAATTGTATTGAAGAGAATAACATGTTAATGCAACTTGAAGCAGCGCCAAAATTATCATTAGAGTTTTTAGAAAACGTTATGAGTGAATTAAGCGTGGTAGAAACTTCTAACTATGATCCTAATAATTACTTTGGATTTATGGTTGCTAATTGTATTATTTCTGAGAAACCTGGATTTTCTAAAACAGATGGTTACGATGTAGTGTTACAGTTATTGGAAAATGGAACACAAGAGTTAACTTTTACAGGACCTATATTTGATAAACCTTTAGTAATAAATAGCGCAGCTCTTAAAAGCTTATTAGAGTCTGATACTTCTATGGTTGTTGAAACTCCAGATATTAATGTAAGCATGACAGAATTATTAGTAGAGTCTCAATTGTTTGATCCTAAGTCAATAGGTGAAGATAAAAAACTAGGTGCTGATGCTAAAATATTAGAAACTTTTATATTAAAATTTAACGGCGAACCTGATTATGAAATAATTGATTTAGGTAACGGTAAAGGTAGAAATATAATAAGATATGACATGGATAAAATAGAGAAAAAGGTAACTCCTTTTATCAATGCTCAAGTAGCAGGTATATTAAGCGCGGAGCAAGAAGCTATTGCTGCTTGGAACGTTTATTTATCTAAAGGAACTAGCCAAGAAGAAGACGATCAAATGGTTCAAAATGCTAATGCAGCTAGTGACTCATGGTCATATGAATTAGACTTGCCATTACTTCAAGATAAAAAAGTTTTATTTTTAGAAAAGTACAAAGAATATTTTTACAAAAATTACTTAGTTCAGTTTTTAACAAACAAAATACCTAGTGTACAAAAAGACGCCTCTGTATTTGATCTAGAGCAAGCTAGACAAGCTAAAGCTGAAAAACTAATGAGTAGCACTAAATAAATTAAATCAAATGACTAGAGAAGAATATATAAAAGATTTAGTATCTCAAAATATAACTGGTAGAGAAATAGTAGAACTAGCCTCACAGTTTAATGAAGAAGAAGAAGAAGTAAAGACAGACGATGTTGTAGCTCAGGATGCAACTGTAACATCGACCAATCAAGAAGCATCCGAATCTTCGGATGGTACATCACTATCAGACGAGGAAAAAGCAACTACTGCTGCAGAACTAGCGAGCGCTAAACAATTGGTAGAAGATTCTTTATTTGATCAAGAAACTACAGATAAATACGCGATTGAATCACAAGAAATATACAATCAATTAAACCAAGACATAAGTGGTTTAACTACTAGAAAAGAAGAAGGTGAAGCCATTGCAAAAAAAGCTTTAGAAGATATAGAAGGTCAAGATGCTGATTCAGATTTTAAAACTCCAGAAGCGCTAAAAAACTTTTTTGAACCTGGACAGCAAATGTTAGCAGATTTAGGAGGTTTTGCGTACGAAGTAGGTACTAGTGTTAAAGATTTTTTTGAAAAAAATCCTATGGGCCCAGGAAGTTTAGGAGATTTTAGTGAAAAAGAAGAAATAAGCACTGTTATTGAAGGTAAAAAAATTGTTAAAGATAGCAAAGAAGTTAAAGATTTTAATTTACTAAAAGAAACTGAACAAATAGCTGCTAGAGATTATTTATTTCAAGAAGGAAATAAAAACCCTTCAGGTCAAGAAGTGTTAAAATATGTAGCAAATAATTCTCAAAAAGAAGATTTTCAAAATACTAGTAGAAAAATATTTCAAGACAAGTACATTAAACAAAGACAAAAAGAAGCTATAATAGAGCGAAACAAAAAAGAATCTGGTTGGGATGGATTTAGTGAGGGCGAAAATCAAAATAGATTAGAAGAGGCTGCAGCTTTAATTTCTAGTAGTTTAGACAAAGAAGCGCAAAGCAATATAGCAACTTCAGCAAGTATAGATTCTAAAATACAAAACGTTGAAGAGCAATTAATGGCTTTGAAAAAACTTAAACCAACATCACAAGAAGAAGCAAACTTAATAATAAGTAAAGCTAATGTACTTTTTAAAGAAAGACAAGGATTAGTTGATGCCTATGGTGATTTAGTGAATAGACAAATAGAAATAGGCACTGAAGCAAAAGATATTAGAGGTTATTTAGATACTGTTAGTCGTAATCAAGGTTGGTTAGTAAATCCAGTAGGCGCTTTAGTTGGTGGTGTGTATGACTTTGTCGATGGTGTTGATGAGTTTATAGATAGAATGGTATATAGTCGTTTTGAAATGGCTGCTGATGTTATTAAAGTTAATACAGATAAAGATTCTTGGCTTCATAAAAGTGTACTGGCTATGGAAGGTTTAGAAAAAACTAACTTTGGTATTGACACTGCTATAAATAACATGAGAGAAGGTTTAGCAGAGCCAATTAGCGTTAGTGATATAGACAACTGGAGTGATATGTGGCAGTGGAGTTCTCATTTAGTAGGATCACAAGCAACAAACACTGCTGTTATGTTGACTACTGGCGGATGGGCTTTGCCTTTATTAGGTGCTAGTTCTTCTGGAGCATCATTTAACAGTATGCAACAAGATATAGATTTATTTGGTGAAGAAATTACACCTTTGCAAATGTATACAGTCGCGCTTGGTACTGGTCTAGCAGAGGGTTTAAGCGAAAGAATAACTTTAGGTCAACTGAATAGAATAAAAAAAGGTCTACGCGCTAGCGGTAAAAACTCTTTAAAACAAGGTACTGAAGATTATATAAGAAATTTATTTACAAAAAAAGGAGCAACAAGAGCGGCGACTAAAGGTTTTGTTTATGGTAAAGAAACTTTTGAAGAAGGTTTTACCGAAGCTGTAGCTGGTTTTTCTCAAAGAGCGCTAGAAAGATACGTGTTAGGAAAAGACGTTGGTCTTTTTGATGGTATGAAAGATGAGTTTATATCTGGAGCGTTTATGAGTGGTTTTGTTTACAAAGCTCCTGGTTTAGGCATGCGAATGTATAAAGCTTTTCAACCAGAAGATTCTAACCAAACTATAGGTAAATTAAAAACAAGAAATATTGAAATAGGAAAAATACTAGAAAATAGTCCTTTACTAGATATTAAAGTTAGAGAAAAACTAGAAAACGAACTACAAGAAAACACTACTAAAGTTCAGCAAATAATGGCTAAAGACTTTAGAAACATGGACAAAATGAGTCAAGAAGAGCAAAATGACTTAATGGCCAAAGAAGATAAAATATATAATTTAAGAGAATTATATGATACTACTCTTAATGATAATAATATAAATGAAAAAGATAGAGAATCTATTTTAAGCAGTTTAAGTTCTGAATTAAGATCTATAAAAAACGACAAACTAAAACTATTATCAGAAGTAAGTGTAAGAGAAGAAATATCGTTAGCTAAAAAAATAGGCGAAGAAACAGGTAGAACTGATTTTGGTGAAGATGCTGTTGGAACAGGTCAAGCTGTAGAAGTTGTAGAAGATGATGCTGCTTTTAAAGAAATGACCAAAATAGATGAAACAGGTGTTGAAGGTGTAGAACTTAAAAGCGGGCAAATAGTTCTTAATAAAGCTCAAATGTTAGCAGCGGCTATGCGTAACGGTGGCAACATAGGTACTGGTATTCATGAAATTTTACATAAAGTATTAAAATCTGAATTTAGCAGAGATCCAGCAAAAGCTGAAAAATTAAAAGAACAATTTTTAAAAATATTAAAATCTGAAAATAGATCTGTATATGATAAGGTAATAGCTAGAATTGAAGCAAATTACGACGCAGAGTATTTAGCTAAAAATCCTGACGAATATATTACTACATTTGCAAGTGTTTTAAAAGAAAACAATATAGAGTACAGCCAAGCAACAGATGGCTTATTTACAAAGTTAGCTAATTTTATTGGTGGTTTGTTTAGTAATAAACTACAAGTAGACCCAAATGATTTCAAATTCAAAGACGGTAAAGATTTATATAACTTTGTTCAAACATATGTCAAGAATACTTCTGAAGGTAAAGTATCTGAAAGAACAATAAAATTAGCAGAGGCTGGTAAAGATGTAAAAGCAGGTGACAAACTATCTAGGTCGTCAGTTTTAGAAGAAATAAATAAACTTGTGCCACAAGATATTGTTACTAAAGAAGATTATGATGCTTTTTTAGCAGATCCTAGAGCTAACAAACCTTTGTTTGATGCTTTGTTACTTGAAGGTGGTGTTATAAATAACTATGTAAGAAGCAGAACTACAACACAAGCTGAAACTGATAAAGCTATACAAGGTTTAACAGATAGAATAATGAACTTTAACCCTGAGGCTAAAAGAGCTGATGGAAAACCTGTAGGTATACAAGGTTTTGGTGAGGCTATATTTGCTAATACTAGATTTGCGAAGTTAGATGCTAAAAAAGCTTTGTTTGAAGAAGGAGAAAAAGCTAAACAACAAAAAAGTATTGACGGTGGAACACTGCAAATAGCTGATGAATCTACCACGTCTAAAAAAGATGATACTAAGTTAGCTAAAAAACCTAGTGAAACTACAGTTTTTGACAAAGATACTGAAGCTAGAATTGACGAAGCTGTAAACAAAAATTTTAAAGGTCCAGATGTTAAATTCTCAGAAACTAGAGATGTTCCTAATGATATAGCTGTTATATATGCAGAGAAGCTTGGAATAAATCCGCAGACCATAACTGATAAAACAAAAAATTATACTAAAAAAGATGCAGAAGGTTTAACTAAAGCAAAACAACTTTTGCTTAAAAACGCTAAAGATGACTATGCTCGTTTACCTAAATTAAAAGATGATTTTGGTAAAGGTACGTTTGTTCCTAAAAATGTTAAAGACGCTTTATATACTGATGGCGAGTTAACTGGTAGTTTAAAAGATTACATGGATCTTATTAGA
>Ga0209557_1001896_pt1 | contig 11227 bp, 13 predicted proteins | sample SaaInlV_120m_DNA_4_FD_184672 | JGI IMG/M metagenome (GOLD analysis project Ga0209557, IMG submission 184672) | Marine microbial communities from expanding oxygen minimum zones in the Saanich Inlet - Saanich Inlet SI074_LV_10m_DNA (SPAdes) (version 2) | ecosystem: Environmental > Aquatic > Marine...
CTTGATCAGTCATCTACAATAGTTGACTACCAGAAACAACTGGAGCAAAACATTCTGAAGATGAACTACAAATCTTTCACTCAGATTGTAGTTCTTGGTTCATCTACTTTTATTCCTTTCATGAAGATGCCTGTGGCATCTCGTCGAGAAATCATTGAAGATATTCTAGATATCCAAATCTTTTCTGTCATGAACACCCTGTTGAAAGACAAGGTACGTGACAATAATGAAGAGATCAAAGAACTAGAATATCAACTCAAATTGTCTACTGACAAAATCGAACTCCAGAAAACTTACATGCTGGAGATGGAGAAGAAGGCAAAGAGTGATATTGAGAAGAAAGAAAATGAAATTCTTTCATTGAAGGTAAGTCAATCAGGATCGATGAAGCAAGCTGCTGAACTGACGGTTGAAGTTGCTGATCTAAATGATCAAATTAAAACTTTTGCTGATAATAAAAAGAAACTCAAACAACTCAATACCTTCCGTGTGAAGATCCAGCAAAAGATCAGCACTTGTAAGAAAGATACTGAGTTCTTTATTAATAATCATGTGTGTCCTACATGTACACAGGAGATTGGACAGGACTTCCGAGATCAGAAGATCGATGAGGGTGACAAAGAATTACTGACCTTAGAGAAAGGCTTCGGTGATCTTGAGGAGTCTATCAAGCAAGAGGAGAATCGTGAATCAAAGTTCATGGAATTGTCTGAGCAAATTGTTGAAGTCAATTCTACTATTAATCAACTGAACTATGAGATTACATCTCTTGGTCAGCAGATTGGTAATGTGGAGACAGAGATCAAAGATCTTAATGCTCCCACCAGTAGCAAGAAAGCAGAGTTTGAAAAACTTAGTGCTTATGTTGATGATAAAAAAATAATTAAAGATCGTTTTATCACATCTAAAAAAGATAAAGATACATTAAGTGTTGCTGGTCAATTGTTGAAAGACAATGGAATCAAGAGTAGAATTATTAAACGATATCTTCCATCGATGAATAAACTCATCGGAGACTATCTCAGGAAGATGGATTTCTATGTTAACTTTACTCTCGATGAAAACTTTGAAGAGACTATTAAATCTAGATACAGGGATATCTTTACTTACGAATCTTTCAGTGAGGGAGAAAAATCTCGTATTGATCTTGCTCTGTTGCTTACTTGGCGTAGCATTGCTAAACTTAAGAATAGCGTGGATACTAACCTCCTTATCTTAGATGAGATATTTGATGGTTCACTGGATCAAAATGGTAGCAGTGAACTTGGTTGGATCCTACGTAACTTTGATGATAATACAAATGTATTTGTTATCAGTCACAAAGAGAGTCTAGAAGGTAAATTTGATAGAACTCTTAAATTTGAAAAGGTTAAGAACTTCAGTGTTGTAAACCTTTCCCTAGCAGAGACCGATTGACAAACTGTCCACTAAGACCCCTTGGTTACCTCAAGGGGTTTTATAGTATGTACATCAACCGAGAGGCACTATGATCAACCAAGAGATTCGGGGAAACCTAGCACGACTGCTCGCCACTGAAAATCTCGTGGTTGAGCACCGTAAAGTTGCCACTGCTTCTTTTGATGTTCTTAGTCGTGTGTTGACTCTGCCTATGTGGGACAAAGCATCCAACGTAGTCTATGATCTGCTGGTAGGGCATGAGGTTGGTCATGCTTTGTTCACACCTCCAGACCTTTGGGATGCTGATATTCCTAAAGACTTTATTAATGTTGTGGAAGATGCTCGTATTGAGAAATTAATGAAGCGTAAGTACGCTGGTCTCAATAAAGATTTCTATAACGGATATCAAGAACTTAATGAAGACGACTTCTTTGATATTGTAGATCAAGATCTTTCACAGTTCAATCTTATTGATCGTATTAATCTTCACTTTAAAATTGGTGCTTATGCTCGAATTCCTTTTGTTGAGGAGGAGCAGATTTTTGTTGATAAGGTCTCTAGAGTAGAGACATTCAAAGAGGTTATCGATCTATGTCGGGAACTAAAAGAATATCTTAATGAACCAAACAACGATGCCGAATCTATTAGTATCCCACAATCTTCACAGGATGGAGAAGAGTCTGATTCTGATGAAACCCAATCCGAAAATGAAAATTCTGAGAAACCTTGTGATACCGATGATGACTGTGGTAACGATGGTACAGATGAAACCGTTAGCGAATCTCTTATACAAGGTAAGCAGGGGGGTGATAAGTATGAATCACAAACTCAAAAATCCTTTGATGAAGCAGCAGAAGAACTAACAAATCAACGGAACTATGGTACGGAACCTGTGTATGTCGAAGTTCCTGAAGTTAATCTAGATCAAGTTATTGTAAACTATGACAAACTTCAAAACTATCTTGGCAAATACTGGGAAGATCTTAATGAGAATCGTAGACAACACTGGGGTAATATTTTTGAACAAGTGGATAGCAGTTTTACCGAGTTTAAAAAATCATCACAAAAAGAAGTAAACTACCTAGTAAAAGAATTTGAATGTCGTAAGTCTGCTGACGCTTATGCTCGTGCTGGTCAATCTAAGACTGGTGTGCTTGATACTTCTAAGCTTCATACTTATAAGTACAACGAAGATCTTTTCAAAAAAGTAACGGTTCTTCCTGATGGTAAGAATCATGGTATGATTTTTATTCTTGATTGGTCTGGTTCGATGGGCACGGTGCTCATGGATACTGTTAAACAACTCATAAATCTTTGTTGGTTCTGTCGTAAGGTTCAGATTCCTTTTGAAGTTTATTCTTTCACATATGAGTGGAATAATAATATCCTCCTCTGTGAAGAAGATAAAGTTAGACCCGAAGAATATTCATACGAACGTCGTCATAATAATCTATCTGTACATAAGAGATTTCATTTGCTGAACTTAGCAACTTCTTGTAGTAACAGTAATAGTTTTGATGACAGTCTTAAATATTTGTACCGTCTTGCTTATTACTACAGTAACAATACTACTTACTATCACAACCCTTTAGGTCTGGACTTGTCAGGAACACCTCTTAATGAAAGTTTGATTTCTCTCAAAACTATTATTCCCAATTTCCAAAAGAAAACTGGTGTACAAAAAGTAAACGTTTGTATTCTTACAGACGGCGAAGCAAACAACATTAGTTACGATGTTGATATATCTGTGCCAGATTCTCATATAGGAAATCGTAGTGTTCAATCTAACTGCTGTCTTCGTGATCGTAAATTAGGTATAACCTATCGTCATTTCAATTGGGAACATGAAAATAGTATTAGTTCTATTCTTTTAGAAAACTTGAAAGATAATTTCCCTCAAGTTAATTTTATTGGTTTCCGTATTGGTAGCGGCAATGACTTCAGTACTCTATATAAATCTATCTATGGATGGAGGCATGATCATGATGCTATCATGAAACAGTGGAGAAAAGTAAAATCCTGGGAACTGAGTGGTCTGGGTTATGATTCTCTATATGTTTTGGGGCAAACTACGTTGTCTTCTGATGTTGAGTTTGACGTTGAGCAAGGTGCTAAGAAAACTGAAATTAGTAAGTCTTTCCGTTCCATGCTCAAGGCAAAGACCACCAACAAAAAGATCCTCTCTTCCTTCGCTACAGTCATTTCTTAAACTGTCACAGGGCAGAGTGACTCTGCCCCACTCTGCCCTTATACTAAGTTCATCAACAAACAAAACAAATGCCTCGTCCTGCTCAAGTCGATATGATCCAACTGTTCTCTTACATCGAGAACAACTATGGTACTGAGGTTGGTACTACTGCCATTAAGGCAGGCGCTGAGTTCATGGGGTATTCATATGCCACGATTTGTAATCGTATGGAACCTTACAAGTCTGGACGTGGTAAGTGGAACCTGACTATCGATGAGGTACGGGACCAATTGGAAGACATGGTTGTTCCTACTGATCTTGTTCCACAGAAAGATAATTCTTTTGTTCCTTTTGGTAACTTTACTGATCTTAAAAAAATCTTAGGTTCTGGTATTTTTTATCCGCTATTCATTACTGGTATGTCTGGTAATGGCAAAACTTTCTCAGTTGAGCAAGCATGTGCTATTCTAAATAGGGAACTGATTCGTGTAAATATTACTATTGAAACTGATGAGGATGATCTTATTGGTGGTTTTCGCCTTGTGGATGGGTCAACAGTTTGGCATAACGGACCTGTCATTGAAGCACTCGAACGTGGGGCAGTCTTGCTCCTCGATGAGGTTGACCTGGCTAGCAACAAAATCCTCTGCTTACAATCCATTCTTGAGGGTAAGGGGGTGTTTCTGAAAAAAACTGGTTGCTATGTTAATCCTGCTCCTGGATTTACAGTAGTTGCTACTGCCAATACTAAGGGTAAAGGATCTGACGACGGTCGCTTCATTGGTACTAATGTTTTGAACGAGGCATTCCTCGAACGGTTTGCTCTCACTTTTGAGCAAGAGTATCCCACTCCTGCTATCGAATCTAAAATTCTTTGTAAGGTTTGTGATGATACTGAGTTTGTCTCCCGTCTAGTTGATTGGGCAGACATCATTCGTAAGACTTTCAATGATGGTGGTATCGATGAGATCATTAGTACCCGCCGCCTTGTTCACATCACTACTGCTTATAAAATTTTTGGTAAGAGAATGAAAGCAATTGAGTCTTGTGTCAATCGTTTTGATGACGAGACTAAAGAATCATTCTTATCGCTTTATGGAAAAATTGACGACAAAGTAGAAACCATAGAAACCCTGGAGGAAGAAAATGTCTGATTGTCAAGACCAACGTTACCTAGATGATATGATTGCTGATGCCCAAGCGTATATCGATGATAAAGAAAACGAGTTTCATGGATATCGTGGAGACATTGCCCACCTCAAAGATGGGCGGTCTGGCAAAATCCTTGATGGTAAAGGTTTAAAACTCTTTCTTCAAGACGTTGACGGAAATGACTTTGAATGCTATCATGATGAACTGGAGTACATCTTCACCCCATAATAAATGAAAAAATACAATGAAGACGCTCTGTTAAAAGAGCTAAGTGATTACATTGCTGGAACTTATGGACAACACTATTCTGCTGGAAACGACAGCATCCAAACGTTAGATCTAATTGAAGCATGTGGAGATGCTGAGGCATTCTGCCGTAGCAACATCCTGAAGTATGCTTCACGCTATGATAGGAAAGGAACAGCTCGAAGGGACATTATCAAGATCCTTCACTATGCTTTACTACTATTACATTTTTCTGATAAATCTCAAATTACTGAGGAGTACCCTAATCGATGAGTCAACTTTCACTTACGCCCCAAACTACATCTGTCCTGAAGAACTTCTCGACAATCAATGGATCTATTATGATTCGTGAGGGTAATGTGTTGAAGACAATCAGTGTTGGTGAGAACATGATTGCTCAGTACACCTCCCCTGAAATGTTTCCTAAGACATGTGGTATCTATGATCTAGGTCAGTTCCTTATGGGTCTGAGTTTGTTTCAAGATCCTGGTCTTAACTTTGAAAACGATGAGTATGTTACCATCACTGGTCATCGTCGCTCTGCTAAGTATTACTTCTCCGATCCTGAGATTACCCTGAAGTCTGCTCCTGATCGTGATGTCAAGTTCCCTGGTGCTGACCTGGAGTTCTTCCTGTCAGCTGAAGATCTTGTTCAACTCCAGAAAGCATCTGGTGTTTACAACTTGCCTGACCTATCTTTTGTTTCTACTGAAAATGGTGTAGTTACTCTCAATCTTTGTGACAAAGAGAATGATACTGCTAACGCTTACACTCAAGAAATTCAAGGTACATCTACAGGATCTTACGAACTCTTTCTGAAAGTCGAGAACCTTAAACTATTTCCTGGTGACTACAATGTAAAGATCTCTAGTAAATTGATTACCGAGTGGCGTCACGTCACACTTGACCTTGTATACTATATTGCTCTTGAGCCTTGATTATGAAAAAATTTCTTTGGGTTGAACAGTACCGTCCCAGTAATATTTCTGACTGTATCCTTCCCGAGAATATTAAAAACTCTTTCAACGGGTTTGTCCAACAGGGAGAAATCCCTAACCTATTACTTGCTGGCACCGCTGGTATCGGTAAGACTACTGTTGCTAAGGCGTTGTGTGAGGAGATAGGTGCTTCCTACATCGTGGTCAATGGATCCGATGAGGGACGCTTTCTAGACACTGTGAGGAACCGTGTGAGGCAGTTTGCTACAACTGTCTCCCTGACCTCTGGAGGCGCTCACAAGGTCGTTATCATTGATGAGGCAGACAACACCACCAATGATGTTCAACTGTCTCTCAGGGCAGCTGTTGAGGAGTTCCATAGCAACTGTCGATTCATCTTCACCTGTAACTTCCCTAACAAGATCATTGAACCTCTCCATAGTCGTTGTACTGTGGTGGACTTCAAGATCAATACCGAACAGGCAATGGAGCTCCAGGGTCAGTTCTTTGCTAGACTGAAAGAGATTCTTGATGAACAGAATGTCGAGTATCAAGACAAAGTATTAGCGAAGGTTGTCAAGCGTTACTATCCTGACTGGCGTCGTCTTATTAATGAGTGTCAACGCTTTGCTGCTAGTGGCGGTATTAATACTGCTATCCTTGCTAATGTTGCTGACATTAACTTAGACGCTCTCATTCGTTCTCTCAAAGCAAAGGAGTTTACTATTGTACGTAAGTGGGTTGTTGATAACATCAACAATGATCCTGTTACTGTAATGAGAAAACTCTATGATGTCATGTACGATAATCTCAAGGGAGGATCTATTCCAGAGGCAGTGTTGATCATTGCCAAATACTCTAGAGACATTCAAATTGTTCCCGATCAAGAGATCAACCTGTTGGCATGTCTAACAGAGATCATGATGAGTTGTGAATTCAAATGATTAAAACTACACCCGAAAATGTAAAGGAAGCAAATGAAGGTCTCTTCTATGCTACAATGAACCTACCCCATGCTGCTGTTCATTGTGGAATGACAGAGCGTGAAATGAAAATGATCTTTCGTGAATACCTAAAATACCATGCCCCAGACTTTGAAATCCCTGAAAACACCTTTACGTTACCCAGGCGGGAAGAGTCGTGCCCTGAGTAAACTCTTTCAGTATATTCCTAACCTGAAAGATTACACTGAGTATCGTGAACCATTTCTTGGTGGTGGTTCTGTAGCATTAGAAATCGGTAAACGATATCCAAACCTAAACATCTGGGTCAATGATCTTTATGGACCACTCTATAACTTCTGGCGAGTGCTTCAGGACCAGAGTGACGAACTTCATTCTACGTTAGTACAATTAAAAACTAGTCATCCAGATCAAACATCAGCGAAAACTTTATTCTTAGATTCTAAGGAACAACTAAATGATGATTCTACGTCCGATGTATATCGTGCTGTGTGCTTTTACATTGTTAATAAGTGCTCTTTTTCTGGTCTCACAGAATCCAGCTCCTTCAGCAAGTCAGCGTCAGATAGCAATTTCTCGATGCGAGGCATTGATAAACTCCTTGAATATTCAAGAATGATTTCTAAGTGGAAGATTACTAATCTATCCTACGAAGAACTATTCTGTGATAGCAAGTCAACCTTTGTTTATCTAGATCCTCCTTATGAGATCGGATCTAATCTTTATGGCAAACGAGGCAACATGCATAAAGGATTCGACCACGATCTGTTTGCTAGTGATTGTGATCGCTTTATCTCACATCAACTTGTTAGCTACAACTCGTCACAGATAATTCGAGACCGCTTCAAGAAGGGGTGGACAGTTGCTGAATTTGCACACACTTACACCATGAGGAGCGTGGGGAGTTATAATATAGATCAAGCAAGCAGGACCGAACTGGTCCTTATGAACTATGAAATGTGAAGTCAAACTCTACGTTGCTGGTACGGTCTTCAAGGAAGAGGTTATCGCTCGTAACTACGAAGAAGCACGTCAAGTTGCTCTGGCACGTAACCCTAATGCTAAGGTCATGGGAGTCACTGCTGTATTTAAATAATGGAAAATGGAACTAAAAGACTACCTGTATAGCATCAATCAATCTAAGAAGAATATCATCAAAGATGATCCAGAGGCGGAGCGAAAGTATCCGCCTTTTATTGTGAACAAATGCTTGTCATCTTTCACTGATACTATTCTCTATGCTAATGAGATGAACAAGAACCCTCATCTAGACAAGAGATTGCAATATGATTTTTTTATAAATAGTTTGAAGCCACGGAAACGTTTCACTCCTTGGTTACGTAAAGAAACTCTTGAAGAGTTGGAACTTGTAAAGCAATACTATGGTTATAGCCATAATAAAGCATTAGAAGCTTTAAACATTCTCACTAAAGAGGAACTTGATTCTATAAGAAAATCATTGAATAAAGGTGGCATGAAATGAATACAGATATTGAAGTAACTTGGCAACCCGCTGACATGGTGGAAGTTACCTTGGGACAACCAGATGATTTCCTTAAGGTGAGAGAAACCCTCACACGTATTGGTGTAGCATCCAGAAAAGAAAGGAAACTATATCAGTCTTGTCATATTTTACACAAGCAAGGTAGGTATTACATCGTTCACTTCAAAGAGCTGTTCGCTCTTGATGGAAAGAATACAAATCTTTCTTTGAATGATGTACAAAGACGTAACAGAATCCTTCAACTTCTTTCGGATTGGGGATTAGTTTCTGTTGTGGACCACGAAAAAATTACTGACGTTGCTCCACTTAATCAAATTAAAGTCCTGGCCTTCAAAGAGAAGGATGAATGGATACTTGAGAGTAAATACAATATCGGTCGTAAGAAGACTGAAGTATAATCCGAATTGAAAGGTAGGGTTAACCACTCTACCCTTTTTTGTGTCTTGGTTAAATAGTACTGGACGCCTTCGGGGTCCATACAAAAAATCTCGCTTATCAAGGAGAATACCATGACAAACACTTGGGATCTATACCTACCACATGCGGTGGGTTTAAATGACATGTTCCATCGATTAGATTCGATGTCTGCTCATAATAAAAATTACCCCCCGTACAATTTAATAAAACATGACACCAGTAACTACGAAGTTCAACTCGCTCTTGCAGGATTTAAAAGAGAAGAGATTGAAGTATCTACTGAATCAAACATTCTCAAAGTTGCCAGCAAAATTTCAAGAAAAGATCCTGAAACAGAATACTTACACAAGGGAGTCTCTCGAAGATCATTCTGTAGCACTTGGCAACTCGGTGACGATGTTAGAGTTGTGGATGTAGACTTTACTGATGGTCTCTTGGGTATTTCTTTGGAGAAAATTGTACCCGATCACCAAAAGAAAACGGTGTACACCATCGGAGAGCAGGTCTCAGACAAGCAATTTCTGACAGAATAAATATTGTCACAGGGTTGCTTGTCAACCCTGTATTTTTTTGGTATAATATAGGAAACCAAATTCTATTATGAGTTCGATTAATGTGGTACACTTGGTTTCTGGGGAACAAGTCATCACCAAACTCACCGAGTTGAGAGACAAGGATGGGGAACCTTTTTGTTTCTTGTTTGAGATGCCCATGGTTTTAACTTTGGTTCCTGGGCAAACTGAACAAGAAACCTCCATCAATTATTTTCCTTGGAGTCCTTTTAGTTCTTCCAAGGAATTTAGAGTTGGGTTTGAAAAAATAATTAGTATAGCAGAACCAACAGCACATGTTGTTGAAAGTTATATTGATATCAATCAACCAGTATTCCCTATTCTTTCCCCAGAAGAATTTGAGAAGTTTAAAAAATCACGAGGAGCAACTAACTAATGAGCGAAGATACATCCACACTAAACCCATCAATCGTTGTATTGAAAACGGGTGAAAAACTAATCACCATTCTTCAAGAAGTTTTTGAAGGTGAAGGTGATACCAAAAAAGGTGTATGTTTAGTAATGAACTATCCATATGAACTGTCTCTAATTGCTGTTCCTAATGAAGATGATCCTGAAAAAGATCTCCAAGTAAAGTACAGTAAGTGGTGTCCTTATTCTGTAGAGAATTCTTTCCGAATTCCTTATGATGGTATTCTTACTATTGGAACTCCTGATCCTGGTTTGACCTCGGCGTACATGGCAAAAGTGAGTGTTGCTAAGGGTGCTGACGTTCCCGATTCTATGCCACCATCTGGAGCTGAAGATAGTCCTAACTGGCAGATGCAGCAGCAATTGGTACAGCAAGCAGTTTACGATTCTAGTGTCCCTGCTCCTATTAATCCCGAGGTTGTATGATCAAACTTCTTAAGTTTGATGGTCACTGGCTCGTAGCAGAAATTGAAGAAATTCCTGGTACTGAGTTCGGTCAACCCGATTGTATGCTAAAATACCCATGTGAGGTAAATGGGGATGGGGCAGTGCCCTTTCCTCCTTACAGTGACGACAAAGAACTGACGGTTCGTTCAGAAAGCATTACTGTTATTGCTGAACCAAGCGCCATGTTCATGTCCCTTTATTATGATCTGAAAGACAAAGAGAGCGAATGAAGTTTTACACCAGTGTTCAGCAAGCAGGGAACACTATCCTAATTCGTGGTTATGATCATGGTAGGCAGTTTAGTGATCGGGTAAAGTTCAACCCGACACTGTTCTTGCCTACCCAAAAACCTTCTGAGTGGAAGACACTCGATGGCAAAAGTGTTCGCCCTGTTCTACAGGGAACGATCAAAGATGCTCGTCAGTTTGTTGACACCCATAAGGAGATGGAAGACTTTCCTGTCTATGGTCAGACACGATACAACAACCAGTACATCCTTCAGGAGTATCCATGGGATGAGATGAAGTTTGATATGAACCAGATTCGTATCTTCACCCTTGACATCGAGACTGGTGCTGAGAATGGTTTCCCTGACATCGAGACTGCCGACCAGGAGATCCTTCTAATCTCCCTGAAGGACTCTCACACTGGTCGTATCACTGTGTTCGGTGCTCGCCCTTACGAGAGCACAGACCCTGATGTAGACTACCTTGAGTTTAAGACTGAAGTAGGACTGCTAAAGGCATTTATCCACTTCTGGATTTCTAACTTCCCTGATGTAATCACAGGTTGGAACGTTCAGTTGTTTGATATGCCGTACATCATCAAACGTATTGAACGTATTATTGGTGAGCGAGAATCCAAGATGATTTCTCCGTGGAAGAGTATTCTTTATCGTGAGATTTATATCAAAGGTCGTAAGCAAATTGCTTATGATATCTCAGGCATTGCCACACTAGACTATCTTGAATTGTATCGTAAGTTTACTTACA
>Ga0209557_1001897_pt1 | contig 11226 bp, 11 predicted proteins | sample SaaInlV_120m_DNA_4_FD_184672 | JGI IMG/M metagenome (GOLD analysis project Ga0209557, IMG submission 184672) | Marine microbial communities from expanding oxygen minimum zones in the Saanich Inlet - Saanich Inlet SI074_LV_10m_DNA (SPAdes) (version 2) | ecosystem: Environmental > Aquatic > Marine...
TGAAAGGCGAAATCTATCAACGTTTGCGCTTTAATTTCGATCGAAAAGCCTGCCCTTGCAGGAGGCATATATGCGGCGTTCTTGATCTCACAGGGTGACACGAAGTGTTCATGCAGGTGGTCGACATATTCGATGACGCGGCCATCTTTTTTGCCGGAAACAACAATATAGTCGATCATTGAAAGGTGCTGTACGTATTCACACAAGCCTACGCCCCCTGCATGTGGCCAAACTGGCAGATCGAACTTGGCGGCGAGCAACAGCACAGCTAGTACTTCGTTCAACCCACCCATGCGACAGGCGTCGATCTGGACAATATCGATGGCACCGCTTGCGATGAGCTGCTTGAAAATTATCCGATTTTGACACATTTCACCTGTCGCGACTTTGATCGGTGCGACGGCTTTGCGTATAGCGGCATGGCCCAAAATGTCATCAGGGCTTGTTGGCTCTTCAATAAAGAAAGGGTTGGCAAACGCGAGATCACTCACCCATGAGATAGCCTCGTCTACCTCCCAAACCTGATTGGCATCAATCATCATTTTTATATCATCACCGAGGGCTTCGCGTGCAATCGTGAGCCGCCGGATATCGTCTGCGCGATCGCGGCCGACCTTCATCTTAACGTGGGTAAAACCTGCTTCTCGGGCTTCAATGCAAAGGCGACGCAACTTATCGTCGGGATACCCCAACCAACCAGCGGATGTTGTATAACAGGGGTAGCCATTTTGTTTTAGGTCCGCGATGCGGTTTTCTTTTCCGTCTTGTGCGCGGCGTAGAATATCTATCGCCTCGTCGGGTGTGAGCTGATCGGTCAGGTATCTAAAATCGACAATGCCCACGATTTGCTCGGGCGTCATTTCTGCGACCAGTTGCCAAACCGGTTTATCATCGGCCCGCGCCCACAGATCCCACAAGGCATTGACGACAGCACCCGTTGCGAGGTGCATGGCGCCCTTGTCGGGGCCAATCCAGCGTAGCTGACTGTCTCCAGTTAAGCGCCGCCAAACCCCAGCTGGATCTTGCTTTAAGTCCTGAAGCGTAAGACCAACGATGAGGTGCTTCATGGCCGCAATGGCAGCACAGCAGATTTCATTCCCTCGTCCAATCGTAAATGTAAGACCGTGGCCCGACAATCCATCTGTATCTGTCTCTAGAATCACATAGGCGGCAGAGTAGTCGGGATCTGGGTTCATTGCGTCTGATCCGTCAAGCGATTGCGATGTCGGAAAGCGCAGATCAAGGGTCTGCAGCCCGGTGATTGTGGTCATGATATGTTCCAATCAGTCTTGTGATATGGTTTGTTGCTGGCGGCCAAGGCCTTCGACTTCCAAGGCCACCTTGTCACCTGAAACCAGGTAGCGTGGAGGGGACATACCCATGCCAACACCGGGTGGGGTTCCGGTGGAAATGATGTCACCCGGCTGTAACGACATAAAGCGACTGAGGTAGGACACCAGAAAGGCCACACCATAGACCATTGTTCTGGTCGATCCGTCCTGCACCGTCTTGCCGTTGACTGTCAGCCACATAGACAAATCTTGCGGGTCCCGCACTTCGTCTTTTGTCACAAGCCATGGACCAATCGGGCCGAATGTGTCCGCCGATTTACCCTTGGTCCATTGGCCTTCATGTTCGATTTGAAATGCGCGTTCCGACACATCATGCACGGTGCAATAGCCCGCCACATATTCTAGTGCATCAGCCTCGGTGACGTATTTCGCTTCGCGGCCAATTACGACCCCGAGTTCGACTTCCCAGTCTGTCTTGGTTGAACCGCGAGGGATCCGAACGTTGTCATTGGGGCCACAGATGGCCGATGTTGCTTTCATAAAAATGATCGGTTCGGGCGGGACAGTCGCGCCAGTTTCAGCTGCGTGGTCGGAATAGTTCAGTCCAATGCAAATGAACTTGCCTGTACCGGTCACCGGTGGTCCTATGCGCGGATTGCCGGACACCTCTGGCAACAGGCTTGTGCCCTTCTTACCAAGCTCTGCAAGGTTCAACGGATCGAGTGTCGCACCACTGAGATCTGGAACCACTCCGCTCAGATCGCGCAGCGTTCCACTAGCATCAATCAGACCAGGCTTTTCGAATCCAGGCGCACCAAAACGTATAAACTTCATAGTATTTCCTTCCGTAAATTTAGATCGTCCAGCCACCGTCGATGGCATAGGCCTGACCCGTGGTGTAAGATGCGCCGGAGAGATACACGACAAGGTCGGCGATTTCTTCGGGCGTTCCGATGCGCCCTATAGGTTGACGCGCAACAAATTCTGCATGGTTTTTCTCGTAATTGCCGTTGGCCCCAAGGCGCGCTTGTAAAGAGGGGCTTTCGACTGTGCCCGGACAAATCGCATTACATCGGATGCCACGGGTCACAAAATCCGACGCGATAGATTTTGTCAGTCCGATAACGGCCGCTTTTGAGATCGTATAGGCCGCACGGTTTGGCACGCCTTTGATACTAGAAGCCACCGAAGACATATTGATGATAGCGCCATCGCCGCGTTCTAGCATGCCGGGCAAAATGGCCTGCACCATTCGGACCATAGAGCGCACATTCAGGTCGAGAGCGAAATCAAGATCCGCCTCTGGCATTTCCAGAACAGACCCCGAATGAACCACCCCCGCACAGTTGAAAAGAATGTCGCACGTGCCAATTGATTTGCAAATTTCTGCGACTTGCGAAGCATTCAACACATCCAGTTTATGACATTCAATTCCATGTACGTTTGAAAGTTCTGAAAGGGTGTCTTCATTGATGTCCGTTGCGATCACACGCGCGCCGGATTCTGCCAATTTGATTGCAGCGGCCCTGCCTATTCCTTGTCCCGCCGCTGTCACCAGAGCAGTCTTTGATGTTAGATTAGTCATTTTCTGTACTTTCTAGGTTGATCCGTGGAAACCAGGTGGCAGCGCAATCGCGCCAAAGCGCCGCTTGTTGCGATCGACTGAGACCTCGTGATTTGGCCCAAGACACGAGGCGCGCCTCCCAGATCCGTTCGGGCGCAGTCAATTGCGCTACCGGAAAATTACTGGCAGCCATCAGGCGGTCCGAACCAAACAGTTCAAGCGCAAAGTCCATTGTTTCAAACAGAACTTCGTCGTGCGGCATTTCGGAAAACGGTTCGATCAAACCAGACATCTTGGTTGCGACGTTGGGGCGTCTGGCCAGATCTTGCAGCCCATTGCGCCATATCGGATCTGTCACCGCCGCTTTGGAGGGAAGGCCGCAGTGGTCTACAACAATTTTACCGGGAATTCTGCTCGCCAGATCATTGGCAAACCCCAACTGGTCTGGAGGCGATAACAATTCTATCGTGACCTGATGTGTGGCCAGCAGGGCAAGGACCGCCTGCGGTCCAGCAGCAAGTAATTGCTTGGGCGCGGCCATTCTGTTGAGCATCAAACGCACCCCGCAAACACGTGGCTGAGCAATCAGACGCTTGGCGTGGTCTAAGCCATTGGTTGCAGTCGGATCGATCCACGCGACCACGCCAGCAATCGAAGCAAGCTGAGCTGAATGTTTGATCAACCAGTCTGAATGGGCATCATCTGGGGCGGATTGCACTGCAATCGCGCGGCTGAATGCGCTGCCTGTCAAATGTGTGCGCAACGCATCACGCGTCGCTTTGTCATTCAGTTCGGGGTGCGCATCACAGATTAAGATGTCGTCGTGACGTTGAGGATCCCAAAGATGGACATGGGCATCTATCGCATTTTCCATCATCATCGCGGCAAACCCAATGGCCCGACGTTTTCCCAAAACTCAGCCGGAATATCAGCTTTCATCACGGCCAGACTATTCTCTAGCTGACTGGCCGATGAAACACCCAGCAACAGGGTATCGACTGCTGGATGACGGGTCGGAAAGGCCAAAGCTGCGCTGATCAATGGCACCGAGCTTGCCTTTGCCAGATCATGTAATTTGATCGCCGTTTCGCGTTCTGCCTTGGTCGCTGGGCGATAATCAAATGATGCCCCCTCAGCCGGTCGCTTGGCGAGCAGGCCCGAGTTCAACACGCCACCGGCCACAACAGCGGTGCCTTTGCGTTCACATAACGGCAACAGGTGATCTGCTGCACTTCGGTCAAGTAAGGTCCAGCGCCCGGCCACCAGAACGACATCCGCAGCGCCGGCATTGATGGCGGCAAGCAATCCAGCGTTGGAATTGCATCCGGCGCCGATCATGCCGATTTCGCCCCTGTTTTGCAGCTCTTTCAGAACTGGCAGCGCCTCGTTCAATGCAGCTTCGGATGCCATTTCGATGTCATGCAAGAAAACGCAATCCAGATGATCCCGGCCTAGGCGATCCTGTGACCGTCGAATGGACGCACGTGTGGTCGCTTCGGAAAAATCCCAGGTATCAGGGGTTCTGGTAACACTGGGTGCAGCAGCGCCGAGTTTGCGATATCGGCCAACTTTCGTGGACACAAAAACATCGTTTGAGGCCTGCGACTTTAGCGCTTCTCCAAGCCTAATTTCGGCCTGCCCGCCACCGTAAAGCGGGGCGGTATCAAAATACCTGATCCCCTTGTCCATTGCGAACCCCAACACTCGATGGGCATCGGATGTGATTGCAAGCGCAAGTGCAGCGGTGCCTAGACCAAGTGTCGGTAGCTTTCCCATTAGGAAACAAGGCCCCAGCGCCGCACCGTTACGCGTTCAATTGGCACAAATAGCAGCCGATCAAGGGTCAACCACAAAACGCCAATGAGGATCATACCCAACACGACAATTTCTGTTTGATACCACTGTACCGCTTCGAGGGTCATGTAGCCGATCCCGTTTGTTCCGGCAATCATTTCAGCGGCCACAAGGGCCCGCCAACCGTAAGCCATCGAAGTACGCAAACCGACAAGGATCTGCACCAATGCACCTGGAACAACGACCGTTGTGATAACATCCCATCGGCTTGCTCCGTGTGATTGCGCCGCGCGATACAGGACTAGTGGAATTGACTGCACGCCAATCACAGTTGAATAGATTGAAGAAAAGAAGATCGTGTTTACAATCACAAAAAGCACGGACCCGCCGCCAACGCCGAACCAGATAATGGCCAGCGGTACCCACGCAATACCCGCAATCGATTGAAAAAAACTAAGGACTGGTGTCAGGGTTTCAGCGACAGCGCGGTTTAGAGCGATCGCAAGCCCAACTGGAATGGCGATCAGATTGCCCAATATATAACCTGTCGCAAGCCGCTGTAAGCTTGCCCAGACCTCTGATAGCAAGCTTCCGTTAAGCAGCATATCTTGGAATGTGCCCCAAACTTTCGCCGGTGATGGCAGTTTATAGGCCGGAATATCGGAAATGAGTGGTGCCATTGCCCATGCTGCCAAAACGACGATGAATGGTAGAAGCCCTGTGACCAACGCCGGATTGATACGCGGCTTTGGTGGCATTTGGATTGCATTATTCATGAGTCAGTTGCCCCCTTGGTTGCGGACAAGGCCCCAACGCACGATCGTTGCTTGTTCGACGGGGCGTAAAAGTAGCCGATCAATGAGCAACCACATAACACCCATCATAATCATGCCAACGACGACCCGATCAGTTTGGCGTGTAGTCGCGCCATCAAAAATGAGGAATCCAATTCCGGATCCTGCAGCAATCATTTCGGCAAAAATAAGCCCACGAAACGCAAACCCCGCGCCGACACGAAAGCCAGTGATGATGTTAGGCAGCGCGGAGGGAATGATCACTGTCACAAGCACCTGCCAGCGTGTCGCGCCGAGTGTTTGCATCGCGTTGATCAAAACATGTTGCACAGTCTGCACACCTGTAAGGGTGTTGTAGAGAACAGGAAAAAAAACAACATAGGCAATCGCAATCACGATGGTGTTGAAACCGTACCCAATCCAAATGACCAGTAGCGGGATCCATGCAACCTCAACGATGGCATAGAAAAAATTGATGATTGGTCCCAAAAGGCGAGACCAGAAGCGTGACAGCCCAATCAACAAACCAAACGCCAAGCCAAGGCCCAACCCCGTGGCCACACTGACCGAATAACGGACTGCACTGTCGGCCACATATTCTGGTAAAATACCCTTTTGCGTCAAATCGATGAATGCCGCAAAAACGTCGCGGGGGGCCGGATAAAAATATGCGGGTAAATCAATAACCCACACAGAAACCTGCCAAGCAAATAGAACGCTAGCCACCCCAAGAACGCCGCGCCACTGCGCAGTCGAGATCATCGGGCGTCTGCGCATTTTGGATAAATCATTCGTTGCGTTTGTCATTGTGCTACCTCATGGGGTTCGATCGCGCCAATCCAATAACTCCGCGCCAAACCCCGCAGCTCTTCGGGATCGGAAGATAGGATCACAGCTTGCCCCTCTGACCAGCCTTGGTAGCGCCCGACGTCTTGGAATTTTTCAAGATGGAACCGCTCTGGCGTGAACGACAGGCTGATCACCACGTCAGGGCGACCGGTAAGGTCGATCCCTGCAAGGGTCCGCGCAGATGTGACACGGCCCAACACGGCCACGAGGGCCAGCACGACGACAAGGCCAATAAGCGTCATAAGCGGCGTTCGCCAAGCAGAGTGAATGGACGGGATCATCGGCTTGGATCTCTGACCAGTTTCATGACTTGATCGCGCAGCTCAACAAACCTGGAATCGTTGGAGATCGTATCCCAATGGCGGGCCTCGCGCGGGATGTCGATATCGACAATTTCACGTAGACGGCCGGGCCCCGGGGTCAACACCACGACACGGTCAGCCAAGAACACAGCCTCTTCGACGGAGTGTGTGATGAACAAAACGGTAATGGGATGCGTGTCCCAAACTCGCAGAAGTTCCTCTTGCAGGGAAAGGCGTGTCTGCGCATCCACGGCTGCAAACGGTTCGTCCATCATCATTATTTCGGGTGTATTCGCCAAGGTGCGGGCAACTGCTACGCGTTGGCGCATGCCGCCGGATAATTCGTGTGGGTACTTTGCCGCCGCTTCGCTGAGCCGCGCCATTGTAAGGTATTTCATCGCTGTTTCTTCGCGCTCGGCCTTTGGCACCCCACGGTACTTCAGCCCGATCGCGACATTATCCAGAACCGTTTTCCAAGGCAGCAAAGCATATTCCTGAAAGACGACACCGCGGTCCGCGCCGGGCTGAGTGATTGATTCTCCATCCATCATGATTGTGCCATCGCGGGGTTGCATGAACCCCGCGATGGCCGACAATAAGGTGGATTTGCCGCAACCCGAGGGGCCAACGACGCACAGAAACTCGTTCCTGTGGATGTCGAGGCTCAAGTTCTCAATTGCGACGTTGGATTCGCGCCGTTCTTCATTGACATGAACAAGCGTCACATCATCAATCGCGATCTTTATTTCTCGGGTTTCGGACATTTTCATAGACCTCAGTATGCTTGGCGGTCAACTGGGATCGGATCAAGATCAGAGAACACGTCTGGTGTGTTCGCTTGTACCCCTGCTAAGAACCGCGTGTCGATCGCACCAGTTGGGTCAAAGTTCTCTTCGATCCGGCCAAGTCCCATCAAGAATGGAATGGTCTTTTCCTGATACATTTGAGCTGTATAGGTCGACATACGTGGGTCAAGATTCACGCTGCTCAGCGCAAGTGTCATTGTTTCAAGATCAACACCCTGGATCCAGCGCATATTGATTTCAGCCGCACCTTCAGGATTTTGCCTTACCCATTGCTGACTTTCAGCAAAGGCTGCCATAAATTTCTGAAGTATTGCTGCATCGCTTGCAACAATTGACTGCGTTGTCAGGATGGTGCCTGGGTCATAACATTGTGGGCAACCGCCTGCTTGCACCAATACCGAACCTTCGACTTTAGTTACCGCAGTGGCACCCCATGGCTGCCATATTGCGACCGCATCAACATCGTTTTGGTTGAGCGCCGTTGTCAGTTCTGCTGGTGGAACGTTGATCAACTCAACATCGGCTTCACTTAAACCTGCTGCTCCAAGCACGCCGAGCAAAAATCCTTCAGCGCCGGTGCCACGCGGTAAGCCAATCCTCAAGCCTTTCAGCGCGGCGATGTCTCCGGCAGCAACGCCAGACGCAGCAGAAGCGATAATCGACTGGTTGTCTGAATATGAGTCCCGGTTCGGATCTCCATGCAAATGCCCGATGAGAACAAGCGGGAAATCCCGAGCAAGGCCACTAAGATACGGCACGGAGCCCATAACGTTTACTTCTTGCGCGCCATTCAAAAGGCCATTCACCATATCAACACCAGATTGGTACATGACAACTTCAGCATCTAGCCCGTGTTCGGCAAAAATGCCGCGTTCTACACCGACAAACACCGGCGAGTGGTCAACGGCGCCTGCGGCCCCGATGCGGATTTTCGATAAATCGTCTTGGGCAAATGCAGCCCCCGACATCGTCACCGCTGCTACTGCAGAGATAAGTAGTTTCTTAAACATTGTAGATCCTCCCTTGATTTACTTTTGTTTTATCGGCCCTATTCCAACCGATTGATTTCTGGAGAAAATCTCCAGATATTACTGCTAACGGGTTGCACGTTCTTCGCCCATTCAAGCAGAATATTCTTTTCGACGCGGCGTGTTTTCATCCGGTCGGCAATGTCTTGAGGGTTCCAATCGTCCGTGAGTTTTTGCATCAAAGCATCGCGCAATTCGCGGTGGGTTGGCATGTCGGCTAGATTGGTTTTTTCTAGTGGGTCATTTTTTAGATCAAATAATTGCGGTGGCTCATTGTCGTAAAGACATAGCTTCCAGTTATCTGAGCGGATCATACGCTGCTGAACAGCGCGCCCCCCCGTCCAATGTGGCACCGGATCAGTGCAATATTCTGAAAACGTTTCGTTAAGCCAAGGCGCTGAAGAATCTTTCGCCACGTCCCAAAAACTTTTGCCATTGGCATAGGGAAGTTGCGGCGCATGCATCGCCTCCAGCATGGTCTGGCTTAGATCCACTAGGTTGACAACTTGGTCGCGCACCTCTCCGGCGGGCAATACGCCCGGCAGCCGCATAATTAACGGTACTTTTACCGATTCATCAAAGAAAGTGTGTTTCCACCACAGGCCGCGTTCGCCCAAATGGTCCCCATGATCAGAGGCATAAACAATCAAGGTATTGTCCAGCATGCCAGCATCTTCAAGCGCATCCAAGACGCGACCGATCATCTCGTCCATGCGATGAACCAAACCCCAATACGCGGTTCGTGCGGTTTCAGTTTGTTCTGGTGTCACAGCATCAATGCCGCGCTCTTTTCGCCACCAGGCGTGAAACGCGTGCTCATCGCTATCTGCTTGTTGTACAGGCGGTGGCACTTTGCCCTCGTAGGCTTGATAGGCATCGCGGTCGACCACGTAAGGCGGGTGCGGCAGCATCAAACCAACCGTTAAACAAAATGGTTTGCCAGCGGCATTTAGGGCTGGTGCCTCGTTCTTGAGCCAACCGACGGCTGCGTTTGTCACGTCTTCATCTTTTTCTTGATAGGCGCTGTAACCGGGGCCCGCCTTTTCAAGTGATTCCGGCGTTGGGTCGTTTGTGCCATCTAACACACCCAATGATTGGCGTTCTCCGCCCGCCCAATTTGGGCTGTGGTCACCGACAGAGCGATCCCCATACCCGTGCAACTGATCAGGGCCAATAGCGTGGAGACGCCCAATTAGAACGGGCTGATACCCAGCTGCCCCGGCACCATGCAGCCAAGTTGGCAGGTCTGATCGCAACATGTCATCATTTGCCCAGCAATCTTGACGGCTTGGCCAACGCGCTGTCAGCGTCGCCATCCGGCTTGGTACACAAATAGGAGAAGGGCAATAAGCATTGTTAAACCGCACACCTTCCGCCGCAAGCCGGTCGATATTGGGCGTTTGTACGACCTTGTCGCCGTAACAACCCGAAATCTTTTGGTTGTGTTGATCCGAGAACAAAAAGAGGATATTGGGTCGCTTCATGAGAAATCCTCTGGTTGACCCAAAGACCGGCGCCATGACGTACTCAAATGGTTTCTAAGCGCTTTAACAGCCGCCTCTTGATTGCCTTCTAGAATAGCGTCAATGATTTCAATGTGCTCCAGCATCGCGACCTTAAGCCGCTTGGAGGTGTATTTGCCATTAAGGCGGATCAGCCTGATTTTATCTTCCAAAAGCCGGTAGGATTCATGGATAAGCTCATTTGAAAAGACCCCTATCAATAAGGCGTGCAACTCCAAATCCACGTCTAAACCTTTTTGCAAAAGTTCAGCAGAACTATCGTCTTCTGCCTGCTCAATAGTGTCGGTGGTGCGGCTGCGCAGATCGTTTAACGCCGCTCGATCAGGGTCCGTTGCCATACGTCGCGCGGCTTCGGATTCAATTAGGATACGAAACTCGAACGCTTCATTGATGAATTTTACGTTTACGTCAGCGATCTGTATCCCGCGCTGTGCTATCAAGCTAATCAACCCGTCAGCTTCAAGCCGCTTGAGGGCTTCGCGCACCGCACCCATCGGTAGATCCAAAAGATTGCAAAGTTCGCGCTGCGATACGAACTGGCCAGGCTTCAGCGATTGCTCAAAGAGACTTTCCCGAAATTTTGTGTAGGCTATTTGGCGCAATGGTGCAGGCATGATGTTCTCCACGGTCAATACTAAGCACACAGTGAGTACTTAGTAAATACTAATTGATTTACTCTTGATATTGCTGGAAAAAATTGCGTAGTGCAATGCTTTACTTAGCTATTTTATCTCCGCGGTGCCCGACGAAAATACCCCGTTGCTCAAAGAAACGAAGAACTGATTTCTCCGAATAGAGCGATTCTCCGCTCCGCTCGCGGGTGTGGAAGAAGGACAAATGCTCCGGAGTTGTCTGTTAGTCCAATGTGGGAAATTGCCACTCGCTCAAACGCCTTGATCAGCCCCACTTGAGTGGTCCAGTTTGAATGTTAGTGCATGATTGGCCTTTGGTCCATCGGGACGATGGTTTCCGGTGCCGGCGGGCGGTAGCCCAATGCGCTGTGGGGTCTTTTGGTATTGTAGTGTTTCCTCCAGCTTTCGATGATAATCTGAGCCTCGCGCAGTGAGTAGAAGACTTCGCCGTTGAGCAGCTCATCTCGGAGCCGAGCGTTAAAGCTTTCGCAGTACCCGTTCTCCCAGGGTGAGCCTGGCTGGTGCTGTCAGAGGAAAACTTTGTTGAGCCATGCAAGCCCGATACCACACGGCTGCGACACTCTAAACTCTTGGGTTGTGTGCAAGATTATGTAAGTAAATGCACAGGTAATGGAGATAAAA
>Ga0209557_1001902_pt1 | contig 11204 bp, 6 predicted proteins | sample SaaInlV_120m_DNA_4_FD_184672 | JGI IMG/M metagenome (GOLD analysis project Ga0209557, IMG submission 184672) | Marine microbial communities from expanding oxygen minimum zones in the Saanich Inlet - Saanich Inlet SI074_LV_10m_DNA (SPAdes) (version 2) | ecosystem: Environmental > Aquatic > Marine...
TTAGTTACTGGTGAAAGGGAGTCTATTTATAAGATAGCAAGAACCTCTTATTTTGCAGATGAAGATTTTAAAAAATCAAAAGATGAAAGTGAATTTATTCATACAGAAAACTTTGTTTTAGTTGATCAGAAAGGAAGGATTAGAGGTGTATATAATGGGACACTAGCTCTAGATGTACAGCGATTAAAACGCCATATAGAAATATTAAAAAAAGAATTTTAAAAGTATCAATCAATAATATTTACCTCAATTTCTAAAGAAACTCTGAATTTACTTTTTACAGTTTTTTGTATTTTTTTTGCAAGTTCATAGATTTCCTTCCCAGATGCATGGTTGTAATTTACCAATACCAAGGCCTGTCTTTTATGAACACCAGCATCACCAAAACGTTTTCCTTTAAAACCACTTTGTTCTACCAGCCAACCAGCAGGTATTTTAATTTCAGTATCAGAAACGGGGTAACTAGGGATGGTAGGAAATTCTTTTTGAAGTAATAAAAATTGACTTATTGGAATCACAGGATTCTTAAAAAAACTACCACTATTTCCAATTTTTGTAGGATCTGGAAGTTTTGATTTTCTAATTGAAATTACAGCATCCGAAATGTTCTTCAATGTAGGATGTGTAATTTTATTTGAAATTAATTCAGTTTCAATTGCCCCATAAGACGTATTTAGTGTATGATTTTTTTTAGTCAGTCTAAAACTTACTGAAGTCAGAATATATTTTCCTTTTGCTTCATTTTTAAAAATGGAATTTCGATATCCGAACTTGCATTCTTCATTTGAAAAATGCACTAATTTTCCTGTTTTAATAGCTAATCCTTCCACTTTTGTAATAGTGTCTTTTACTTCCACGCCATAAGCACCAATATTTTGAATAGGGCAGGTACCTACATTGCCAGGAATTAGCGAGAGATTTTCTATTCCTCCATAATTTTCAGAAATACACCATTGTACAAATTCATGCCAATTCTCTCCAGAATTAACTGTTAAATAAACAACATCAGATGTCTCGTTATCAATTGATATTCCTTTAATATTAATATGTACAACTAATTTTTCAATATCTTTTGTTAATAACATATTGCTTCCCCCAGAAATTAAAAAAACATCTTTTTCAATTTTTAAAAGTTGTTGAAGTTGATAGACTGAATCTACAGAAATAAAACGTTTGGCGTTTACAGCAATACCAAAAGTGTTATAAGTCTCAAGCGATATATTTTCTTTGATATTCAATTAACTATTGTATTTTTTTAAAGCTTGGGCTAATATCTCAACTGATTTCACTAAATCTTTTTTATTCAAAACGTACGCAATTCGAACTTGTTTTTTTCCTTCACCAGAGGTAGAATAAAACCCACTAGCAGGGGCAACCATGACGGTTTCATTATTGTAATTAAATTCTTCTAAAATCCATTGAGCAAAATGGTCTGTATCCTTTACAGGCAATTCTGCAATACAATAAAAAGCTCCTTTTGGGTTTACTACTTTTACTCCATTAATTTTTTGTAATTCAGTAATTAATGTATTTCTTCTTTCAACATATTCTTCTTTTACATCATCAAAATATTTTTGAGGTGTATCAAGAGCTGCTTCACTTGCCATTAAAGCATAAGTTGGCGGACTTAAACGTGCTTGAGCAAATTTAATTGCTGTTTTAATAAATGCATTATTTTTGGAAACAATACAACCTATTCTTGCGCCACACATACTATAACGTTTAGAAACGGAATCTATTATAATAGCATTCTGATCTAAACCGTCTAGAGACATAACAGACCTATGTTTTAAATCATCATAGGTAAATTCTCTATAAACTTCATCGGCAATTAAAAATAAATCATGCTTTAAAACAATTTCTTTTAACTCTTGAATTTCTTTTGCTGAGTATAAGTATCCTGTTGGGTTTCCCGGATTACAAATTAATATTGCTTTTGTTTTTTTTGTGATGAGTTTCTCAAAATCTTGAATTTTAGGCAATGCAAAAAGATCTTCAATTTTAGAAATTACAGGGACAACAGTAACACCAGAGGCAGTTGAAAAACCATTATAATTAGCATAAAAAGGCTCTGGAATAATGATTTCATCTCCAGGATCTGTAATGCTACCAATTGTAAAAAGCAATGCTTCAGAACCACCTGTTGTGATCACAATATCATTTGAAGTTACTTCTATATTATGTTTCTTATAATACTTTGCAAGCTTATTTCTATATTTTTCTGAGCCTTCAGAACGTGCATAAGCCAATGTTTTTATCGTGTTTTTTTTTACAGCATCTAAAGCAACTTGGGGTGTTTTTATATCTGGTTGTCCAATATTTAAATGGAATACCTTGGTTCCTCTTTTTTTAGCATCTTCTGCATAAGGCACCAATTTTCTAATTGGTGATTCAGGCATTTTAAGCCCTTTTTTAGATATTGCTGGCATACTATTTTTATGTATTTAAGTAGGCTAATTTCCGAAATATATTTTATTTATATCACTTTATTAAAGAAACTTTAATGATTAAAAGTTAATTATATAAAAAATATGCTAAAAAATGAAAAATATAAGACGGCTATTGAAAAAATGACGCTATTTCTGAAATAAATGGGAAATAAGCGGGTAAATGTATGGTAATAGTTCTTGTTAAATAAATTTCAAAAAAGAGATAAAAAAATGCTTCTTATACATTGAGAAAACTCAAAATATGAATTTTGTTTTGAAAAGAGAGTGTAAATTATTTTTTTGAATCAGAAAGCATACTTTTTTCTTTCTGCAAAGAAATTACTTTATTTATAATACCCTTTATTTTGATTACTTTTCGAGCATTTTTTGCATTTGAAAAAATGGTAATAACTTTAGAAAACCCTCCAACTCTTTTGGTGTCGTAAGAAACTTTAATTTTTCCTGTTTTTCCAGGCATAATTGGCTCTTCAGGTTTTTTTGGAACGGTACATCCGCATGAAGATTGAATATTTTTTATAATTAAAGGTTGATCTCCAATATTTTTAAATACAAAAACTCTTTCACCGTCTGAGCCTTTGTCTACTTTTCCATAATCAATTACTTCCGCTTCAAATTTAAATTCTTGCGCATTTAAAGAAAGACTAATAAAAAAGATGACTAAAAATGATTTAAATACTCTCATACCTTGATTTTTATCTTGTAAAATTACTATTAATAATTTGTTTTAAAAAATCAACTACTAATTTTCTCCACAAAAATAGATAATCGTATTTTTACGGTCGATATTTAAAAAATTTTTACAGAGTATGACAATCCCATCTAAGTATGATGCAAAGCAAGTAGAAGATAAATGGTATGAATATTGGATGAAAAACAATTATTTTCATTCAACACCAGATGAAAGAGAGCCTTATACAATTGTAATTCCACCTCCAAATGTGACAGGAATATTGCACATGGGGCATATGCTAAATAACACAATACAAGATGTATTAATTAGACGTGCACGTTTATTAGGTAAAAATGCCTGTTGGGTTCCTGGAACAGATCATGCATCTATTGCAACTGAAGCCAAAGTTGTAGCGAAATTAAAAGAGCAAGGAATTCATAAAAGTGATTTGACTCGTGAAGAATTTTTACAGCATGCTTTCAAATGGAAAGATGAATACGGAGGAATTATTTTAGAACAATTAAAAAAATTAGGAGCCTCTTGTGATTGGGAAAGAACCGCTTTTACCATGGACCCAGAGATGTCTGAGGCTGTAATTAAGGTTTTTGTAGATCTTTATAATAAAGGATTTATTTATCGAGGTTATAGAATGGTAAACTGGGATCCTGAAGCTAAAACGACATTGTCTGATGAAGAAGTAATTTACGAGGAAAGACAAGGAAATTTATACTATTTAGAATATCAAGTTGAAGGTTCAGAGAAGACACTGACAATTGCAACTACAAGACCAGAAACTATTTTTGGAGATACTGCAATTTGTATCAATCCAAATGATGAACGTTTTAGGCATTTAAAAGGGAAAAAAGCAATTGTTCCAATTTGTGGAAGAGTAATCCCCATTATTGAGGATGAATATGTAGACATAGAATTTGGTACAGGTTGTTTAAAGGTAACTCCTGCTCATGATGCAAATGACAAGGTTTTAGGAGAGAAGCATAAATTAGAAGTGATAGATATTTTTAATGATGATGCATCCTTAAATTCTTTTGGATTACAGTATCAAGGAAAAGACCGGTTTATTGTTCGTAAAGAAATTGTAAAAGATTTAGAAGAAAAAGGAATTTTACTCAAAACTGAAGTTCATACCAATAAGGTTGGCACTTCAGAAAGAACTAAAGCAGTCATAGAGCCAAGATTGTCAGATCAATGGTTTTTAAAAATGGAAGAGCTAGCAAAACCAGCAATTGATGCTGTTTTAGGAGAGAATTCTGAGATAAACCTGTATCCTAAGAAATTTAAAAACACCTATCGTCATTGGATGGAAAATATTAGGGATTGGAATATTTCTCGTCAACTTTGGTGGGGACAACAAATTCCTGCATTTTTCTATGGAGATGGAAAAGAAGATTTTGTAGTTGCAGAAACGATTGCAGCAGCTTTAGTTATAGCAAAAGAAAAGACAGGAAATACGACTCTAACAATTTCAGATTTGAAACAAGATGAAGACGCTTTAGATACTTGGTTTTCTTCTTGGTTATGGCCAATGTCAGTTTTTGACGGTATTAGCAATCCAGAAAATGAAGAAATTAAATACTATTATCCAACAAATGATTTAGTAACGGGGCCCGATATTCTATTTTTTTGGGTGGCAAGAATGATTATTGCTGGATATGAATATAAAGATGAAAAACCTTTTCAAAATGTTTATTTAACAGGTTTGGTAAGAGATAAGCAAAGACGCAAAATGTCTAAATCATTAGGCAATTCACCAGACGCTTTAAAGTTGATTGAAGATTATGGAGCAGATGGAGTTCGAGTTGGATTGTTGTTAAGTTCAGCAGCTGGAAATGATTTAATGTTTGACGAAGATTTATGCCAGCAGGGAAAGCAGTTTGCAAATAAAATATGGAATGCTTTTCGTTTGATAAAAGGATGGGAAGTTGATCAAAGTATCGCACAACCCGAAACTGCAAAAATTGGTTTGGCCTGGTATGAGGCTAAATTTCAAAAAGCACTTACTGAAATAGAAGATCATTTTTCTAAATATCGTTTATCTGATGCTTTAATGACAATCTACAAATTAATTATGGATGATTTTTCTTCCTGGTTATTAGAAATTGTAAAACCTGCGTATCAACAACCAATAGACACTAAAACATTTGAAGCAATACTTGAAGTTTTAGAAAATAACCTAAAAGTTTTACATCCATTCATGCCATTTTTAACAGAAGAAATATGGCAGTTTATAGCAAAGAGATCACCAGAAGAGGCATTGATAATTGCTAAGTATCCAGTTCAGAAAGAGTTTGATGCTAAAATTATTGCTGATTTTGATTTTGCTTCTGATGTAATCTCTGGTGTAAGAACAATCAGAAAAGATAAAAATATTCCTTTTAAAGAGGGGATAGAATTATTTGTAGTTCAAAATGAAAATAGTAACGTGAAATTTAATGCTATTGTTCAAAAATTAACAAATATTGTCACTTTTAATACCGTTTCAAACAAAGTCGAAGGCGCGTCTTTTAGAGTGAAATCGAATGAATATTTTGTGCCAATTTCAATTGAAAATATTGATGTTGAAGCAGAAATAAAAAAATTAGAAGCAGAATTAAAGAGAGCAGAAGGTTTTTTGTTTGGGATTTTAAAAAAACTATCTAATGAACGTTTTGTTTCTAATGCACCAGAGCAGGTAATTAAAATAGAACGAAAAAAAGAAGCAGATACAAAAGCAAAAATTGAAACGATTAATAGTAGCTTAAAGGCTCTTAAATAAAAAATTTAAAAGATCTAAGATATTTCCACATATCGAAGGGATACACAACAACTATATATTTTCTTTTTTTTACTCATAATTTTGATATCGATTTTCTAAAAGCTAAAGCAGAAATCAAACCAGTGAACGGAATTAATGTGAAAAATGTAAACAAATTTTTATATTCAGTAATTGTAGGGTTTTCACCCAACATATATCCTGTAAATAATGACATAAATATGTCTGGTGTAAATCCTACAACAGAGATAATACCCACCAAAGTTCCAGTAAATTGAATAGGAGTTTTTGTTTCTTCAATAATTGCGAAATACAATCCTCTTAAAGAATAAGTTCCCAATGCCATCAAAATAAAAACTGTTATAGATATCAATATGGGTTGCTGATTAAAGATTCCTAACCCTAAGGCCAATGAGGTTAAAACTAAAACAGAAAAAGAAGGAGCAATTAATTTGGAAGGAATGAACTTATCAGCAATCCAACCAGTGGTAATAGCAGCGAGTGGTCTTAAAAATTGTATAAAAACTGCAAAATAAGTAGCTTCTTCTATAGAATAATTCCAAACATCTTTTGCATACGTTCCGAAAACTCCTGTGAGTTTATATGCACAATAGGCGCAAAAAATGATCATTGAATGAAAGATTACTTTTTTTTCTTTCATTAAAGAATATGCTTTGTTAAAATTGAATTTAAATTCTTCACTAGTTCTAGATTTATAATTTTCCTCTGGGATTACTTTCCAAACGAACAAAGCAACTACAAATACAATAAGAGTGATAGCGCCAACGATATACTGTAACGTTTCAACTTTGTTCTCAAATGTTATTTCTGCCCCTTTTTGAGGAAAGAAAAAAGTTAAAATTCCGGCACCAGATAACGCTATAGTTGCAGCAAAAATTCCCCTTCCACCATCTAACAATCCAAATGATAAGCCTTGATTGTTTTTATTCCCCCATTGTCTTGTTCCTTTAATTAAAGCAGCCCAAAAGAATAAAATCGTAGACACTCCCCAAAAAGCGTATAGTAGTTTTAGCGTAAAAATAGAAGGAATTAATGTCATCCAAAAACCACCAACAGCTGTTAAGAGTAATGAAATTGATAATAATTTTCTAGTTTCCCATTTATCAGCAATAAAACCACCAAAAAAATAGGAGAGTACAGCTGTAATTCCATATAAGGCCTGTGCTTCCCCAATTTCGGCGTCAGAAATAAGAAAAGCTTCTCTAATAATAGGTTTAAAAACCCGCATTAAAATAAATGGCAATAAAAAAATAGCTTCCCCAGCAATAATTAGGGCAAACATTGATGATACTTTATTTTTACTTTGCATTTGCCTAAGATAAGGCTTCTTTTAGAATTGTAATCGGATGTTTTGCAAGACGCTTTGTACCGTCAAAAATTTGATGTCTACAACTCGTTCCTGCTGCTGCAATTTCTGTATCCGAGCTACAATTTCTCACTTTTGGAAACAAGGTATCCTCACCAACTTGCATCGAAACTTTATAATGTTCTTTTTCATACCCAAAAGAACCCGCCATTCCACAACATCCAGTATTTAGAATACTTACTTTATAATTGGAAGGGATATTTAAAACTTGAAAGATTGCATGGGTTCCAGACAACGCTTTTTGATGGCAATGTCCGTGAATTTTTAATATTTTAGCTTCCGAAGTAAAAAGAGAACGATCTATATGTCCTTTCTCTAATTCTTGTGATAAAAATTCTTCGAAAGTAAAACTATTTTTTGCAATTCTTTCTGCGGATACTTTGTCATCTGCTAAGCGAATATATTCATCTCTAAAACCTAAAATTGCAGAAGGTTCTATTCCTATTAGGGGAGTTTCAGCAGTCACAACATCTTTAAAAACAGCGATATTATTATTGCAAATTTCTTTTGCCTCTTTTAAAAATCCTTTTGAAATATGACTTCTACCACTTTCATCATGAGCAATCGTTTTTACTTCGTATCCTAACTTTTCTAACAAAATAACAGCATCTATTCCAATTTCAGCATCATAGAAATTAGTAAATTCATCATTAAATAGATAAACTGCTTTTGTTGATTTTTTAGGGTGATGTTTTTTGAACCATCGTTCTAACGTCTGATTTGCTAATTTAGGCACTGAGCGCTCAACAGCAACCCCTAAAACTTTTTTAGCAAGGATCGAATTAGTGAAAAAGTTCGTAATTGTAGGGAAATAGCTTCCTAATTTATTGTATTTAGCATTGTTCGCAAATAATTTATTTCGAAAAGAATATCCGTTTGTTTCTTGATACTGATATAAAAACTCAGCTTTTAAAGTAGCTACATCTACATTACTAGGACATTCACTGGCACAAGCTTTACAGCTAAGACATAAATCAAAAACTTCTTTTAATTCTTTGTGGTCAAATTTATTATGTTCTTCAGAATTGGTTAAAAATTCACGCAATGTATTTGCTCTTGCTCGCGTTGTATCTTTTTCGTTTTTTGTTGCTCTGTAACTCGGACACATAGTGCCTCCGGCTGAAGCTGGTTTTCTACAGTCTCCAGAGCCATTACACTTCTCGGCTAATTTTAAAATACCCTCGCTGTCAGAAAAATCTTGAATCGTTTTTATTTTTGGTTCTTTCCTGTCAACTTCATAACGCAAATTTTGATCCATCGGAAAAGCATCCGTAATTTTTCCTTTATTAAAGACGTTATTTGGGTCAAACACTTTTTTGATACGTCTTAATAATTGGTAATTCTTTTCACCAATCATTAACGGAATAAATTCTGCACGTACAATTCCATCTCCGTGTTCACCACTAAAAGAACCTTTGTATTTTTTAACCAATTCAGCAGTTTCTGTCGTTATTTTTCTGAATAAAACAACATCCTCTTTTTTCTTTAAGTTTAAAATCGGTCGTAAATGTAATTCACCAGCTCCTGCATGTGCATAATACACCGCATTTTGCTGATATTTGTCCATGATTTTAGTGAATTCTTCAATATAACTTGGTAAGTCTTCAAGAGCTACAGCAGTATCTTCAATACATGCTACAGCTTTTTTATCTCCAACAATATTACCTAACAAGCCCAAACCAGCTTTTCGTAAATAATGAACTTTAGCAATGTCTTCACCGTACACTTTTGGATGATGATATCCAAAGTTGTTTTTTTCTAAATCGGCAATTAAACTATTTGCTAGATTTTCTGCTCCCTCTATAGTGTTTGCTGAGACTTCTAACATTAAAACTGCTTCAGGATCACCTTGTAAAAAGAACCTGTTTTTTGCCTGTTCTCGATTATTTTTAGTACAATCTAAAATAGTTTTATCCATCAACTCACAATTGTATAAATTGTGTTTCATTGCTGTAACAGTTGCAATTAGGCTCTCGTTAATACTCGTAAAATGAGAACAAACCATAATGCTTTTTTGAGGTGGCACAGGGTCTAGTTGCAGGGTGACAGCAGTAATGAAAGCAAGAGTCCCCTCGCTTCCAGATAGGAATTTTGCAAGGTTTATTGTAGGTGAGTCTCCTCCAAACAAATCTGAAGTTAAAAACGCATCAACTGCATAGCCCGTATTTCTTCTGTGAATAACCTCTTTTGGAAACTGATCGTAAATTTCTTTTTGTACAGATTCTGAAATTAATTCCGAATAAATTGTTTTATAAATTCTTCCTTCTAATGAGTCTTCCTTTGTTTTTTTGATGAATTCATCAGAAGTAATTTCTTTAAATGTTGCTGTACTTCCGTCACTTAAAATTGCATCAATTACCAGAACTTTATCACGAGTAACTCCGTATTTTATAGAAGTACTTCCAGAAGAATTATTACCAACCATTCCACCAATCATACATCTGTTTGAGGTAGATGTATTTGGACCGAAAAATAAATGATAGGGTTTTAGAAAAACGTTTAAAGAATCTCTAACTATTCCTGGTTGTAACCTAATTGTTTTTGCCTGTTCATTAAAAGAAATAATGTTGGTGAAATGTTTGGAAACATCCACCACAATTCCGTCTCCTACACATTGTCCTGCAAGTGACGTGCCCGCAGTTCTTGGGATTAAAGTAATCTTATTATTAGTAGCAAAATGAAGTAATGTTTGTAGATCTTTTTCGTCTTTTGGAAAAGCAACTGCTAAAGGAATTTTTCTATACACAGATGCATCTGTCGCATAGAGTGTTTTGTGAAGCTTATCAAAAAGAACATCACCCGTAAGTGAGTTGTGCAGTGTTTTTAAAGTAGCATTATCAATCATTGTTAACTATTGAAAAAAGTAAAAAGTCTCTTTACAAATATCCGAATAAAAAATAGTATAATTTGCACAAAAGGTATGCGTAATTGATAATTTTATTGAATTATCAATTTTAAGCATATTATTAGTAGAATTATTTAATTATTTCTTTGAACAAAATTTTTTATTTCAGTTTTTTTTATTTGTAGTCATTCATAAATCAATAGTTTATTAAAATAGCATCATCGACTATGATAGTATTAGTGAAAATATAAGGAGAAAAAATAGTACCATTAGAGTAACAATAGTTTTAACAATACTGAAAACTATATTCATATATGAAATAAAAGGAATCAAAAGGAAACAATTTTCAATTAAAAAATAGTTTGTCACTTCAATAGAATTTTTATCTTTGGTGAAGATGGAAAAAGTAAAAATCATAGAATGTCCAAGAGATGCAATGCAGGGAATTAAATCGCATTTTATTTCTACAGAAAAAAAGGCATTATATATAAATTCTTTATTAAAAGTTGGTTTTGATACTATTGATTTTGGAAGTTTTGTTTCACCAAAAGCAATTCCTCAAATGCGAGATACTGCTGCTGTTTTGTCAGAATTAGATCTGTCTAAAACTAAAAGTAAATTATTGGCAATTATTGCTAATGTAAGGGGTGCAGAGGATGCCTCTCAGTTTGAAGAAATTGATTATTTAGGGTACCCTTTTTCAATTTCAGAAAATTTTCAAATGCGTAATACCCACAAAACAATAAAAGAATCTTTAGCAACATTAGATACTATTTTAAACATCGCAGATAGATCAAAAAAAAAAGTGGTAGCCTATTTATCTATGGGTTTTGGAAATCCATATGGAGACCCTTGGAATGTAGAAATAGTTAGTGATTGGATAGAAAAATTATCAAACATGGGGGTTCAAACACTATCGTTATCAGATACTATTGGTAGTTCTAGTCCAGCAATAATTGAGTATTTGTTTTCTAATTTAATTTCAGCATATCCGAAAATTGAGTTTGGAGCACATTTGCACACAACCCCAAATACATGGTATGAAAAAGTAGCCGCTGCACATGATGCAGGCTGTGTACGTT
>Ga0209557_1001906_pt1 | contig 11194 bp, 11 predicted proteins | sample SaaInlV_120m_DNA_4_FD_184672 | JGI IMG/M metagenome (GOLD analysis project Ga0209557, IMG submission 184672) | Marine microbial communities from expanding oxygen minimum zones in the Saanich Inlet - Saanich Inlet SI074_LV_10m_DNA (SPAdes) (version 2) | ecosystem: Environmental > Aquatic > Marine...
GGGTTTATCTATCAACCGGAAGACCTGAGCCCAGAGGGGCGCTTCAGCTATGAAGGCGAAGGCTGGGGCATTACTTCTGATGGCAACAAACTCTGGATATCCAATGGCAGCGCTTATCTACAGGAAATTAGCCCCGAGGGAGAGACTCTCGCTTTGATTGAAGTAACTCTTGAAGGCAGAGCGCTAAATTACCTAAATGAGCTGGAATGGATAAATGGCCAGGTTCTGGCAAATCGTTGGTATGACAACCGCATCTATTTTATTAATCCTGACACCGGAGAAGTGGAAAACTATCTGGATCTCAGCGAGTTGGCGTCCGGCCAGCAAACCAACAGGGAAAAGGTTTTAAACGGCATTGCCTGGCACCCAGAACGACAGACCCTCTGGGTAACCGGAAAGAACTGGGAAGCGCTCTACGAACTTAGGATTTCAAATCTAGAATAATTCTAGGTATTTAGACTATCTAATTGATATTAAATAGCTATTTACTTTCTGATGTGATTTTCTGAAGCAGTTTGATTTGAGCTTCCGTACAGTTTTCACTGCGCCCTCTGGATACCTTTGAGGGCAATAATATGGGCCCAAATCGGACACGTTTCAGGCGACTGACCTGCACATCCTGAGACTCCCATAAACGTCTAACCTCACGGTTCCTGCCCTCCATTAGTGTGACAGTAATCCAGCGATTGGCGCTGTCGATTTCCTCATCTACACTGATGTCCGTGAATTTCGCCATACCATCTTCAAGCTCTACCCCATTAAGTAAGCGATCAATCATAGGTTGATCGACCTTGCCAAAGACTCGCACCCGATATTCGCGGTCTATATTGGATGAGGGGTGCATCAGCTTGTTGGCCAAATCACCATCCGTCGTAAGAAGAATCAGCCCAGAAGTATTGATGTCTAAACGCCCTACTGCCACCCAGCGACCATTTAACACCTTAGGTAAGTTTTCAAATATGGTTTTGCGGCCTTCCGGGTCTTTGCGGGTACAAACTTCGCCTTCAGGCTTGTTGTACATAATTACACGAGGCGCTTCTTTTGACTGGGCCGGAGTACAGATAATTTTTTTGCTATCCAGCTGGATTTTTTCATAGCCGGAGACCCTATCGCCGAGCTTGGCAACCTTGCCGTCCACCAGAACGCGGCCTTCTTCGATGATCTTCTCCAGGCCTCGCCGAGACCCTACTCCGGCTCGAGCCAATACCTTCTGAAGCTTCTCGGTTGTGTCGCTTTCCTGCTGCTCAGGCGTTCTGGGAACGTGGCGGTTTGGCCTTCGTGCGGGCTTGCGCCAATGTTTATCACTCATGGAAGGGGCTCTTAGTTCTGACGTTATTGGCCGCTGGAATGCCAAATTTCATAGCTGTAGTCGATATTCGACTGGAATTTCTGCTCGAAGATCTTGGAGAATCGTTGTGGAATCGCCGGGAATGGAATATCCCCTTCAACTTCCGCGTGAATACGGGTCAGATGCAGTACGTCAGCACGATCGATTAGCTCTGCATAGATCTGACCGCCACCGGCAATAAAAGCGTGATCTGTTATCTCAGCCAATGATTGCAACGCTGTTTCTATCGAGGGATATACCACAACATCTTCATCCTCTGATTCGAATCCACTTGCGGATATCACAGCAAATTTCCGATCTGGCAACTTGCCCATATCCTCAAATGTTTTTCGTCCAACAATTAACCAGGCGTTATAGGTAAGGCCTTTAAATAGCAGTTGCTCACCACGCGCGCGCCAGGGGATCTCTGGCCCGTTGCCGATTATGTCGTTCTCAGAGCGAGCAGCGATTAGGGAGAGTTTCATTTGTCTTATATTCGAGTTAGCGGCTTAGTGAAGCGGCTGACCGGGAGGCGCTTCTTCAACTTCTGAAGACTGCGCTTTATCACTATCACCCTCTGAGGGCTCTACTAAAAACTCTTCATTTTCTGAGGGCTCTTCATTAGCTGAGGGCTCTTCATTCGCTAATGGCTCCTGCGGCAGTTCGTCCATATCTTCTTCACTATCTGCTTCTTCCTGATCCAAAGTCTCAATCTCGCCTCCGGCTCCTTCAGCCTCTATCTCTTCTTCGGACACCATGGACTGTTCTACTTCCAGAGCAAGCTCAGGGTTGATATCTGCCAAATCGCGAATTTCGTTTAGCGGTGGAAGATCAGCTAATTTTTGCAGATTGAAATAATCGAGAAATAGTCTGGTGGTTGCATAGAGTGCGGGCTTGCCGGGCACATCTCTATGGCCGACTACTCGGACCCACTCACGCTCTAACAGGGATCGAATAATATTGGAGCTCACGGCAACGCCACGAATATTCTCGATGTCACCACGAGTTATGGGCTGACGGTAGGCAATAATGGAAAGTGTTTCTAGCAGCGCTCTCGAATACTTTGGTGGCTTTTCATCCCATAAGCGCGAAACCCATGGAGCCATTTCCTCGCGAACCTGCATGCGGTAGCCACTGGCAACCTTTTTTAACTCGTAGCCCCGCTCGGCAAAGTCGGTTTCCAAATCTTCAAGGGTGGCTTTGATTTCATCTCGAGCTGGACGGCCATCGTCCTCACCAAAGAGTTGGAGCAGTTGATCAATGGATAGTGGACGGCCGGCAACCAAAAGCGCTGACTCGACCACCTTTCTCACCAATTTCATATCAGACATATTTTTTCTCTTATGCTTTGTCTTAAGCCCGTTCCAGCGAGCTTTCTCGCGCTTTTACATGAATCATCCCAAATTCCTCTCCCTGGGTGACTTCAATCAGCGACTCTTTAATGAGCTCGAGAATCGCCAAAAAGGTTACAGCAACACCCATACGTCCCTCTTCAACTGTGAAGAGAGAGACAAACTCAACTATTTTCCCACTCTGAATTTCATCCAACACCATAGCCATTCGTTCGCGAGTCGAGAGCGGCTCAAGTGAAACCGTATGGGATCGGTACATATTGGCTCGATGCATTACCTCGCTAAAGGCCATTAGCAGTTCACGTAAATCCACTTCTGGGTGTGGGATTTTTTTAGGCAGCTCCGGCAATTCGATCTCGGCTGGAAAGACATCTCGCCCATCGCGCGGAATCTTGTCGATATCTTCGGCGGCCTCTTTAAAGCGCTCGTATTCCTGCAAACGAAGGATAAGTTCGGCCCGAGGATCGCCTTCTTCGCCCTCTTCTTCCTGCTGTCGAGGCAGCAGCATGCGCGACTTAATCTCCGCTAGTAGTGCAGCCATTACCAAATACTCAGCCGCCAACTCAAAACGCATGGCTTGCATGGCTTCAATGTATTGCACGTATTGATCTGTGATCTTGCTAACGTCAATTTCGAGAATGTCGAGATTCTGCCGGCGAATGAAATAGAGAAGCAAATCCAAAGGGCCTTCAAAAGACTCTAGAAAAACTTCCAGTGCATCAGGTGGAATATATAAATCTTTGGGAAGCTCCGTGACAGCCTGCCCCTGAACCACCGCAAAAGGCATTTCCTCTTGTCGAGGTTGCTCGGGTGCGACGTTAGTTGGCTCTTCACTCATGCTGGGATTATAGGGCATCGAAGTCAGAAAAATCGCCCATTCCCTGACGAATCAACTGAGGTACTCGATCGGTTAGATCTATTACCGTGGTCTGCTCAATGCCGGCATAACCTCCATCAATAATCAGATCCACATGATGCTCAAGAATGTCGCGCATTTCCCATGGCTCATTCAAGGGGAACTCGTCTTCAGGCATTAGCAAAGTACTGGAAACCATGGGCTCACCGAGGTCCGCCAATAGGTCAAGCACAATCTGATTGTCTGGCACTCGCATGCCGATTTGCTTGCGCTTGCCACTGTGCAAGCGTCGTGGAACTTCCTTTGTCGCTTCCAGAACAAATGTAAAAGCCCCTGGGGTATGAGCTTTTAGCTGCCGAAACACCACATTATCGACCTTGGCATAGGTTCCTAACTCGGAGAGGTCGCGACATACCAGGGTAAATAAATGCTTTTCATCCAGCCCTCGAATACGGCGGATTCGATCTAGAGCGTCTTTGTCACCGATATGACAACCGATGGCATAGGAGGTGTCTGTCGGAAAAACCACCACACCACCCTGATTAATAATCTCTACGGCCTGAGCAATCAGCCGCTTTTGCGGATTATCGGGGTGAATTAAAAAGTACTGACTCAAGGGAAATAACTCGGAAGACGTGCAGTGATAGTTAGAACGCGGCGGATTATACCGACATGCAGCGAATTAAATTGCGCTTTGAATGGAAATTACCGAGCGAATCGCAAAGTTGCTCTGACACTGACTCAAAAAGCCCCTAAAATACGCCCGCCTGCCATTCCATTGAATTTCTCTGACACAAGTTCGAATGACCGAAACTGAACCAAAACGCGAAAATATGTTGTTAAACCTGGTTTTCAACATTGTTATACCCACCTTGATTCTGACCCAGCTTAGCGCTGAGGATCAGCTCGGGCCAAAACTGGGCATCGTAGTAGCCCTGGCGTTTCCTATCCTCTATGGCATTAAGGATTATTTCCGCCTCCACAAGATCAACTTCTTTTCAGCTTTGGGCGTATTTAGCGTCATGATGACTGGCGGCATGAGCTTGCTGGAGATTGACCCTCAATACATTGCCATTAAAGAAGCAGCCATCCCCGCGGCCTTTGGTATTGCCACACTAGTCTCTTTAAAGACCAAGTATCCTTTGGTTCGAGTTTTCTTATTTAACGATGTGGTGATGAAAACTGAGGTGGTTCACCAAGCTCTGGAGCAGCGGGGTACTGAATCAGCCTTTGATAATGCCCTGATTAATGCCTCGGCGATGCTGGCAGCATCCTTTTTTCTCTCCTCTATATTGAACTACGTACTAGCGCGAGTTCTTCTCGTCTCCCCACCCGGAACTGAGGCCTACAATGCAGAGCTCGGCAAAATGTATGCTCTGAGCTTTCCGGTAATTGCGCTGCCGGCCATGCTTGTGATGATGGCTGCCTTGTTTTACCTTTTTCGACAGATCAAACTGCTAACCCAACTCGACCTTGAAGACATCCTGAGGAATATGGACTAATGCTTTACGCCATTCTCGCCGAAGACAAAGAAAATAGCCTGCCCGAACGACTGGAACACCGCACCGCGCACCGCGATCGCCTACAGGAGCTGCATGAACAAGGTAAATTGGTTTTTGCTGGGCCACACCCTGCCGTTGATGCGGAAGACCCAGGTGAGGCGGGATTTTCCGGCAGTTTAATCATCGCTGAATTTTCGGATCTTGCGCAGGCTCAAGCTTGGGCGGATGATGATATTTATAGCCAGACTGGAGTATATTCCAGCTGTAGCGTAAAACCTGTGAAGAGGGTTTTCTAATGAGCGCCATATTCTCCTTTTTCAAATATGTTTTGAGCCTAGCCCTGCTTTGCTTGTCCTGCTCGGCGTTAGTGGCTCAAGATGACTTACCAATTCTCTACGTATCTGACAGCTTCGAGGTTCCCGTCAGGGCCACGGGTTGTAGCAACTGCACCATTGTTCACTATGGTCTCGCTAGCGGAACTCAGGTGTTTGACCTCGGCGAAGAAGTAGAAGACTGGACCAGAATTCGTTCCCAAGGCGGCGCTATTGAAGGTTGGATGCCGTCACGCTTCCTGTTAACAGAAGCTCCAGCAGCAGTCAGACTGAACGACGCAGAAACTGAGCTTTCTAGCCTAAGCGAAGAGAATTCGCTGCTGCGCCTTCAAATCGAAGATTTACTCTCTGAATTAACCGAAATGGGTCTCGCTGTGGAAACGGTCGAACTCGAGAGCGAGGAGGGAGAAATTTCTCGCCCAGTGATGTCCATCTCTGGCGATGTAATTGGACTAAACAGCCAAAACGAAGAGCTTATTCGACGCAATCAGCTGATGCAGCAAGAAATCGATATCCTTATCGCCCGTAATGAGCGCCTGGAAGACAGCAGTTGGCGATCCTGGTTTATATATGGCGCCATTGCAGTGCTCGCAGGCGCCCTGCTTTCGGTAATTCTTCCCAGACTTCTGCCACGTCGCAAATACTCAGAATGGGGCTAACAGGTCCCTTTAATTTGGCTGAAGGCTCTTGGGGCTAAAAGCTAATAAACACGCTAATGGAGATCTAATCATTTGAGCGTCGCGCTTAGTATTAATCTCAACAAGATTGCGCTGATACGGAATTCACGCCCGGGCAACAACCCTAACCTGCTTGAGTACGCCAATCAGATTGTTGATCTTGGCTGCCAAGGAATCACCGTGCACCCAAGGCCTGACCAGCGGCATATCCGCGCGGCGGACATCAACCCTCTCAAGGAGTTGTGTCATTTACATCCCATGGTAGAATTTAATATCGAGGGCAATCCTCTTGAAGGCGCGCTGAACGACTACCCCGGCTTTATCCCTCTAGTTGAAGCTGCCCACCCCGATCAGTGCACTCTAGTTCCAGACGCTTCAGATCAACCCACCTCTGACCACGGATTTGATCTGCACAAAACCGGCTCGCTTCTAGAACCCATTATCCGAAATCTTAAAAACCAGGGGATTCGGGTTAGCCTCTTTATGGACCCGGACTTAGAGCAAATTCGTCTGGCAAAGGAAGTGGATGCAGACCGAATTGAGCTCTATACCGGCCCCTATGCCCAAGCCTTTAGCGAAGGAAACCACCAAGAGATTCTCAGCCAGCATATCGCCGCTGCTGAACTGGCAAATGAAATTGGGTTGGGCGTCAACGCCGGACACGACCTCAATCTACAAAATCTTGCTGAATACCGCTCTGTTCCTCATCTCGCCGAGGTTTCTATCGGCCATGCCTTTACTCTAGATAGTCTGCAAATTGGATTGCCGAGCACTATGCAAGCTTACCTGCAAAAGCTAGCTTAAAATCAGGCTAGTGATCACAAAGCATAGAAAGAAAAAAGGCAGCCTATGCTGCCTTTTTAGTAATGGGCTTATCCTTATTCCGCTTGATAAACCACCTTGCCCCCGACCATAGTCAGAACCGGGCTAAGGTCGCGAATCTCATCGATGGGAACCGTCATATAGTCACCATCGAGAATAACCAAATCAGCGTATTTACCGGCTTCCAGCGTCCCGATTTTGTCTTCCATAAACATAATGTGTGAATTGGAACGTGTATGCGCTATCAAGGCTTCCTCACGAGTGATTACTTCGTCAGGTTGATACTTAACAATATTTGGGAATATCTTTCCGGCGGTATACTCCCAGATGGTGTGGAAAGGGTTGTATGTAGCGACGATGGTGCCGTCAGAGCCTAAACCATAGAGAATTCCACTATCTTGCACCTCTCGTACCGGTGGAGAGGCAATACCATCAATTCTGACTTTTACGGTGTGATTTGCCAGGGTGATATTCCAGCCCAAATCTCTCGCACGGGCTATGGTCTCGGGCTTGACCAAATCCACATGCCCCATGGTCCAGCGTAAATCACTGTTCAGATCGGGATACTTGGCTTTGTATTCTTCGAAATAGTCGAGCATGCGATTGGCTGTGGAGTCTTGCATTGCGTGCTCATTCACGTACCAACCATTTCTATAGGCTGCTTCCGCGATCAAACCCCACTGCTCGAAGTGTTCATCCGTCAAAACCACCGAAGTTGAAGTGGAGTCATGAACATAACCGTGAACATGCTCGCCTATACCCATCATTCCGTACCAATCGTCCCGCTGGAAGGGCTCTTCACGATCCAACAGCTCTGCAGCGGCGATGGATGTGCGTTCCGTTTCCGCCCAATACCGCAATGCATAGAAAACTCGGATGCTCAGTTCGCCGGCTTCATAGACGGCCGTGACTGGGTCATAGGATCCATCAAGATAGCCTGCGTCATAGGTGGTAGTCACACCCAATGAGTTTAGGTAAGTATTGAAGGCTTTCACTTCTTCCATGCGCCCTTCAAGATCTTCGGCAAAGGGAAAGTTCTCCAGCGCTGCGTACATCACAAACCGACCTGTACGGTTGTCCACATAGATGTGACCATCTTCAGCAATCCAGTCAGGGTTTACCTCATACATAAAGTCAGCCGCTAGCTGGTTCATGTAGAAGGCACTGTAAGTGCGCTGAATGAAGACTGGATTTTCTGGCGCGGCTGCATCCAGCTCCTCACGCGTGAAGGGCCCTGGGCGGTCTTCAAATTGCTGCTCATGCCAGGCACCGATAATGAATATCCACTGACCAGGCTCTAGCTCCTCCGCTCTGGCACTGATCATCTCCAGCACCTCTTGGCGAGAGGTTACTCCCTGAATCTGCAGCTCATAGGCGGAAAAATTGGTGCCGCGTAGATAGTGGAAGTGATTGTCGATAAGGCCGGGAATAACGGTTTTGCCTTCAAGGTCGAGCTGTTCTGTGCCCTCACCTGCCAAAGCCATTATTTCCTCTGTGGTACCAACTGCGAGAATATGCTCACCACTAATAGCAATAGCCTCGGCTGTAGAGAACTCATCATCGACGGTGAGTATCTGGCCGTTGTAAAAAATTTGATCGGGGCCTGTAGGCGCTTGCTCTGCTTCAACAGCTGTTTGGCCTCCTTGCTCAGAGGATGAGCATCCAAATAGAAATAGACCAACAAAAACTATTGAGCCTGTCGTTCTCAAATTGCGAATTAAACTTAGATTCATCTCTTGTCCCCAGTAGAGAAACTCTTGGATTGATTGAAATATTCTACACATCAGAAATAAAAAAAGCCCCGATAAATCGGGGCAAAGGTTATACAGGGAAAACTGTATCTACTAAAAGCTGTAAGAAAGTTCTACACCCATTTCTCTTGGGCGTGTAGGTGTCCACAAAAGCCCTCTTGGCGAAGTAGCGCCATTCGCACCCCAATGAGTACCGATGGATGCGTGTCGAGGCGTGTCGTCATCGAGCAGGTTCGCGACATAGAAACGAGCACTCATGGTGTCGTTACTCAGGGTCACCGAACCATTTACAAGATTGCGTTCACCAATTTTCATAACGTTGGCAGTATCCATCCACTGTGGCCCATTGTTACGCAGGTCAAGTCGTCCGCGCAGATTCCAGCTATCACCAAAAGGAGCGGCATAAGCAACACCAATGGCGTAGCTTGAGGTAGAAATCTCGGGTGGAGTGTTGCCACTCATGTCGACACAGGAAACGCCAGTAACGGGTGCAACCCCATCAGCAGGAAGCCTCCAGTTACCACCGGCAGACAATACATCGCAGAATTCTGTGAATTCTGAATCCATCACTGTGAAGTTACCATTCAGACTCCAGGCGTCTGTAAGGACATAAGAACCCTCAAACTCGATACCTTTGTTCTCGATGGAACCTTCGTTCAGCGTTGTGCGTTGACCTACCTGAAAGCCAGAGTAAACCCCCGCTTCGTTCCAACCACCTGGGTCGGTGTTGTCCCAGTTCACGGTGTAGATATTGGTCTGGTTTTCCCACTTAAGTGCATAGAGCGCAGCTGTAAAACTCAGTCGGTCATCAAGGGTAGTGCCCTTCAGGCCGATTTCGAAGTTAGTCAGCTCCTCTTCCTTAAAGGTACGGAAGGTGTCGAATTCATATGTCACGTGACCAGAAGCATTGGCCAAACCGATGGTTTCAATAACTTCCGAATCCATATAACCAATGTTCACACCGGCAGGGTTGGTACCCTTTGCAACCTGCCCATAAAGAGTCAGAGAGTCAGTCAGGTTATGTGTAATAGAAACACGTGGCTGGAAAGAGTCTGTCGAATTTGCCAAGAATTCATCATGGCCGCGCAGAGTGTAGTTGTTCTCAATACTATCCGACTGCAAACGACCTTCCGCCGAGAGCGTAGTTCGGTCGCTGAGTTGGTAGTTAACACTCGCGTAAATGCCTTCGTTGAAAATACGATCGCCGTACACACTGGTGTAATCAAAAGGTCTGCCAATGATAGCTTCACCTAGATTTACAGGGGCAGTTACATGACCAGCAGTCTCAACAGAGCCTATACCGGGAGATAGGGCCGTATATTTCGAGGCACCAATAATCCAACTGAGTCGCTCTTCTTGAGGAGAGACATAACGTACCTCAAGATATCTTTCTCTAAGATTGTAGGGGTTGGACCTGTGGGTTGAGCCGGGGCCGAGTCTTGTACCACCACCTCGTGCGCATTTGGACCACCGAGTACTCCTGGTAAATATGCGGTGTTGTCACCATCGCGCCAGGCTTCAAAATATTCTTCCGAATACATACCCAGTACTTGAATCGTGCCTTCACCTACACCGAAATCCAGTTCAACATGATATCTGTCACGCTCATCTTTGGCATAGGGATCAAAATTTGAATAGGCAAAGTACAGATCATAGTTCACATCACCGGGAGACAATCCAGCCAGCTCAGTCAAATCAAAACTACGGGGGATACCGGTAGCCGGAATCGTAAAATTACATCCAGCAGTCACGTCACCAGAGTAGTAGAGGTGCTGACCCGTGCTTCCGATACTGTAATTAGAGCAGTTTTCCAATTCTGTTTGGTCTAGAAAAAGTTGGTTGCCCTGAATGTCGTCCGCGCGGTGGCGGATGGCTCTAAATTTAGCCGTAATAGCATCTGTGGGTTCCCAGACTAGCTTGGCTGACGCATAGTTAGTGGAGTTCGATGACAGAGCGTAGTCGCCCTGGCTAGAGGTCCACTCATCCGGACCGTCAAAGCTGTCTGAACTGATATCCAGTGTATAGCCCAGGGTGTCTGTAATCGGGCCGCCTAAGGCTAGATAAAACTCCTGCCGACCTAGATCACTGAAACCTGCTGAAACTTCCGCTTCAAAGTCTTGGGTTGGATTTCTTGATACGTAGTTGATGGCACCCGCGAAAGTGGCACGCCCGAAAGCTGCACTCTGAGGACCACGATACATTTCTACCGCAGCGACGTCGTTAAAGGTAATGGATCCCTGCTGACCTACCAGTGGAAAACCGTCCAAAAACGAATTCATTTTCTGCTGGGTTACACCAAGACCATTACCCTGTACACCACGAACCCCAGGCTTGGAGGTGTTTCTGCTACCCCATCCTGAGTCATATTCAAAGCCAACTGCTGCATCAAACATGTCCTGCGTACTAAAAATACCGGCTTCGCCGATAAAATCTTGGTTCATTACCGATATGGAAACAGGCACATCTGTCAGCGATTCTTCCCGCTTCCGACCCGTTACCAATATTTCTTCAAGCGAAACACTTGCATTTTCTTGCGCAATAACAGGTGCCGACATACCGCCACCAGCCAAAGCTC
>Ga0209557_1001908_pt1 | contig 11186 bp, 8 predicted proteins | sample SaaInlV_120m_DNA_4_FD_184672 | JGI IMG/M metagenome (GOLD analysis project Ga0209557, IMG submission 184672) | Marine microbial communities from expanding oxygen minimum zones in the Saanich Inlet - Saanich Inlet SI074_LV_10m_DNA (SPAdes) (version 2) | ecosystem: Environmental > Aquatic > Marine...
GGTTTGTCCAGTTTAAATCGAACAAATCTATCTGATAATATTGTACATCTTCTCTTGAGTTAAACAAAGACATCTCTGCCTTAACTACACCTGCTACGTATGTAGGTTTTAGTATTGGGTAGGCTGGTGTCATCTCATGTGCTGAAACAACAGTAGCCAAACCCATAAATAATATGATTAACTTATTTAGCAATGCAACTCGCTTGTACTACAGCAACATACGTACCACCAGTGAAAGGCTTTGAGGCCGCATAGGTTGCAGTCGAACTTGTAGAAAACCATGTGCTACCAGCAACAGTCAGATCAAACACAGTTGTGTTGTCATATACTACCTTAGCCGCATCATAACCTGACATACCTGCATCTGATGTTTTAGATACTGATGTTGAACCTGTCCAAGTTACACTGTCTGTCAATGCAGGTGATGATGTGAAAGTAATAGGGTGACTAATGTTAGCTGTATAGTAATCAGCAATAGCCACATCAAATCTAATAACAGGTAATACACCACCATCTGAAGGTGCAGTACTTAGCACACTAGCTGAAGGGTTTCCATATACACCTGCTTTATCTGTTTGTATTGTACACTTAGCGGATACATTACCTGTAATGTCTACATTAGCAAATGCTGGTAATGCACATAGTGAAAGTAGTGCTGTTAAATATTTCATTGTATTCCTCATTTGTTATACTGCATGTCTACCATTTTTTCATGTAGTACTTGTTGGGCTAAATTGTTTCGTAAAGCTTTCTTATTGTCGGGTATAGTTCCATCTTTTAATCCAGCCGCATCGTTTAGTGTACCGCCGTTTATCTTTGCATTGTAATACATATTGATATTAGTTTGTTTGTTTAAGGCTAATATTATATCGCTTTGATTCTGTGCTTTGAACAGTGTAAGAGCATTAGCAGAGGCAGTCAATCCCATCTCTATACGTGTCTCTTCTTCTTCCTCTTCTTCATCTAATATAAGTTTACCATCTTCGTCGTACTGGAACTCGTCAGCTTCTAGTGTATCTATAACTGCATCATCTTCTAGTGCATCATATACTACAACCTCTGGTAATACTGGCATAGGCTTTACATAACCTGCACAAGTAGGGTCAGACTGTGGATCATAGCATCTGTCTAACCTATAGTTGTATATTACTACAGCATCTTTAACAGTTCCTTCACCTTCAACTTCAACAAACCCAGTACCCCATTTAGATGCTGGTATATTTGAAAGAGGGAAAGACTTAACAATAGTATTTCCTGGTACGCCAGACCAGTCATCAGTCTCTCTAAATGTATAACCATCTCCACTTGCGTTGTGATTACCTACATGTACCTTCATGTCTGCATCTGGGTCTTTTACTGTAGTGTATCTATATAGTAATCCATTTATATCTACACCAGCAATGCTAGGTAAGATAGAGTCCATAGACCAACCTAATGCACCTGATGCCGCATTACCTGTAGCTCCATACGTATATGGTTCAGAGTAGGAGTAAGAAGGCAAGAGTACTAAAGATAACACCCAAGCCAATCTTAGTTTCACTGTTTTCATCAAACATCCTATTGATTACATTATTCTGATCTCGTTCGATCTCATCTTTAACTGCTTCCATATCCCATGCTAGTCTAGCTTGATCACCAACTAATCCATCTTTAGGGCATGGTGTACCTGCATTCATCATAGCATCAAACACTCTTTCGTCTTGACACATTACCGATACTGCGGCTACCTTCATTCCCATGTCATACATAGTCTTAGCATTCTTGAGCTTCTCACAGTTCATGTCACGTACTGTACGACCTGCTGATATACCCAGTATCTGTGTCTGTACTGCCCCTGCTACACCCACAGTACATAAGTCAGAGTTACTTGCACTTATCTGTGGAGATATAGCTGATGGTGGTGGGCTATTGATTGTAGTATCCATAGAACCATTTGAAGTTATAGTACTATTAGTGTCAGTCTTTATAACATCATCATCGGCATGTGCAATACTACCGATTAGTAGGGTAAATAATATAAGTAAGAGTTTCATTTCTCTGCTTGTTCTGCCATTCTTTCAACTAGGTTACGAATAGCTTTAATGTTTTCGTCAATACGACCTAGAGAAACAGCTTGTGATTGTACTGTCTTCTCTAGTGTATTAATACGAGTTTCTTGGCGAACTAAATCACGAGCATTATTTTTGACGGCTGAGTCTAGTGAAGACACATACCATACAAGTGATATAGTTTGTAGTACGATAGCTACGATTAACGTAACTGGTACTGACTTAGAAAGATGCCAACTCTCAGTCATTAGCTTGCTGTATACCCATTGCCAGCAGTAATAGCGGCGTTTACCGCTGTCATACTTTCGTCTGTCCAGTAATCTTTAGCAACCATTAGTTCTAGGTGCTGAGTATTACGATCCACACAACCTTGTCGATCTTCTGCATCATCATCTGCCATAGCATTCCCTGCTATCACGTCATTGATAAGTGCAACTGAGTCACCCATTGCTGAGTAGTTCTGTGCAATTTGTTCTGCTGTTAATTCATCCATTGTTTTATCCTTCTAGTGTTGCGATACGTGCTTCTAGTGCATCGTTCTTTGCTGATAATTCTTGTACTGCTTTGATTAAGTGCCATTTAAGTTCATCATCTTGAACAGTGTGTATTCCTCTATCATCTGTTACAACAGCACTTGGTATAACAGCCTGTAACTCTTGGGCAATACAACCAACTTGAGTTCCAGATTTATCTACCGCTATTTGTGTTTTATCATAAGCCTGTAAATCAGAGTCTGTTATTTCATCAGCCGTTCTGTACTCAAAAGTTCTTACTTGTATTTGGTTTATTTCTGTTAAACCAACAGTGCTATCAGAAATATTCTTTTTAATCCTACGATCAGAGGTTGTAGTCCAAGAGGATGTATTGCCAGTATTATAAACACCTCCACTACCCATTACTCTAAAGCTATTATTTGCGGCAAAAGTTCCCAGATCATGACCTAGAGCAATCGCACCTTCTCTAGCCGCACTGTCTGTATTAGTGCCAGACCCTAAACAAACATTATTACTTCCTGTCGTAAGAGCAAAGCCAGTGTTTCCTCCAAGCAGAGTGTTTCTTTGGCCTGTAGTTATATTTTTACCTGCATTTGAGCCAACCGCAGTGTTGTAAATGTTACCTGTCGTGTGGTTCAAATCTTCCAAGGCTCTTGCGCCAATGGCAACATTATTTTGACCCGCCGTGTTGCTATAGAGAGCTTGGACTCCCATCGCCACGTTGTCAGCCCCAAACGTATTCGAATACATTGCTTGGTATCCAACCGCTGTACATTGGATTGCGGTGGTGTTGTTTGCCAGTGCATCACGACCAATAGCTGTGTTAGATGCCCCTGTGGTATTGTCAAACAAAGCATTACGACCAACAGCAGTATTGTTACTTGCTGTAGTGTTAGCACCTAGTGCAGACTTACCTATAGCTGTGTTTGATCCACCTGTAGTGTTAGCATCTAGTGCAGCTTGACCAAATGCAGCGTTTGCACCACCAGTGGTATTGGCTTGCATTGTGGCATGTCCGAATGCAACGTTCTCTGCACCAGACGTATTGTCCATCAAAGACTGCCAACCCATAGCCGTGTTGCTAGAGGCCGTGTTGGAGTACATGGATTTGTAACCCAAAGATGCGTTGCCAAATCCTGTAGTTCCTGAATACTGCGCTTGATACCCAACGGCAGTATTGTAGGATGCGGTGGTGTTTGCACTTAAAGCCAACCCTCCGATACCAGTGTTGTAATTCCCAGTGGTATTGGCATCTAACGCTTGATAACCAAAAGCAGAAACAGCCGTTCCTGTTGTATTGGCATATGCAGCCTGATACCCCATAGCTGTCGCATCGCCGGAGGTGTTGGAATACATCGCCTGATAACCAAGCGCAGTTACTCCATTTCCGCTATTTGACGTATACCCCGCCTGATACCCCACGGCAGTGTTGTTGCTTGCGTTGGTGTTGTAAACTAACGCATCTCTACCTATTGCTACATTACTACTACCAGTAGTGTTTGCATCTAATGCTTGATACCCAAGACCTACATTGGATGCGCCTGTTGTATTAGAAAATAGACCTCTGAAACCTAATGCTGTGTTATAGCTTGCAGTAGTATTATTATTTAGTGCAGTGTTACCGATAGCAATATTTCTTGTACCTGTAGTATTATCATGTAACGACTGAAACCCAACTGCTGTGTTGTCGCTTGCGGTGGTGTTGGAGCGGAGTGCTTCGTAACCCAAACCTACATTCTTTGATCCTGTAGTGTTCAAACGCATTGATAAATAACCAGAGGCTAAGTTATAATTACCTGTGGTATTGGTATATAAGGCGCCACCACCGACTACAGTATTTTCTGTACCAGTAGTATTACTATATGCCGCTTGATACCCAACTGCTGTGTTGCTACTTGCGGTGGTGTTGGATTTTAGTGCGCCCATTCCAACTGCCGTATTTTGTGAGCCTGTAGTATTTACGTTTAAGGTTGTGCCACTTGAAGATTCCCCACCTACACCTACGTTGTATGTACCAGTAGTGTTGAAACTTAATACAGAATAACCAAGGGCAGTGTTTTGGCTTGAAGTAGTGTTACTGTATAAAGCATGATACCCAACTGCTGTAAGTTTCGCCCCAGTAGTATTACTATACCCAGCCTGATACCCAACCGCAGTGTTGTAGGATGCGGTAGTGTTAAAACGTAAGGCTTGCTTTCCAATAGCTACATTCCGTATGCCACTTGTGTTGTTGTTTAGAGAGTTTTGACCAAGTGTTGAGTTATCATAACCAGTCGTGTTAGAAACCATCGCTTCAATACCAACTGCTGTGTTTGATGAACCTGTGGTATTTGCATTAAGTGCGTATGTGCCAACTGCAGTTAGAGATGCGCCAGTAGTATTATTTAACCCAGCTTGATACCCAACGGCTACGTTGTTACTTGCGGTGGTGTTTGCTGATAATGCTGAAGTACCTAAGGCGACATTCGACCCACCAGTAGTAATCGCATCACCTGCTAGTCCACCAATGAGAGTGTTGTTTATGCCTGTGGTTACATCGCCACCAGCATTATGTCCGACTGCCACGTTATACATATTAGCATTGGATGAAGGGTTTTGGCTTTTTAACGCATAGTTACCTAAAGCTGTTGATCTATCGCCTACTGTATTTGCTGTTAGAGCCTCGTAACCTAAAGCTACGTTATTATCGCCAGTAGTGATAGCATCACCTGCTAGACAGCCGATGAGCGTATTCTGTATGCCTGTTGTTACTGCGGCTCCTGAGTTGTAGCCTACTGCGGTATTGTAGCTATAAGTTCCTGTAGCAAAACTTTGAGAGGTTAGGGCTTGATAGCCTATGGCAGTAGTTCTGGCTCCTGCTATATCTGACCCTAATGCAGATTTCCCTAATGCTACATTAGAAGAGCCAGTAGTCAGAGCATCACCCGCTAAAGCACCCAACGCCACGTTGTCTGTACCATTAGGATAGTTTCCGTCTAGCTTGATTGTGCCGCCGTCTACTGAAACATTACCAGCAACAGTAAGGCCGTCTGTTACGGCTGTGCCTGTTACGTTAATGCCTGTGCCAGTGGTAGATAGTTTAAGTGCGTTATTAAAAAACAAACTAACGCCATTGTCATATACACAAACAATAGAGTCTTCATTGTTCTTTGCTTGTAAAGTTATAGAACTTCCAGCACCACCGTCACCTCTAATATAAAAGTTTTGACTTGTACTATCTATCCTAGTTACATCAGCACCTGAATCTTTAAAAAGCTGTAGTTCGTCTGAATCACCTAAACGTAATTTTACACCACTACCTGCGTCTATGTTACCAGTGAATGTGGGACTAGCCGTGGGTGCAGCACCAACAACTTCCGCAACAGAAATCTGTCCATCTGCTAGTTCAGCATTGTCAGATATTAAATTGGCTAATGTACGTGCCTTACTCATTGTGGCTAATCCCTCTTATTATATTGTTGCTTGTGCATCCATAGCTGTTTGGTATGCAGTCTTCACTGCACTTGTCCAAACTGCGCTACAGATAGCTTGCACTTCGGTTGACTGATCACTAATGTCAGTGTCTGCCCATGTATCACCTGATTTAGTTGAGCAAGATAAGACGTGACGATGGAATGATCTGCTAATCTCTGTGCCATCTCTAGCTATCACTGTAGCTGTACGAACTTGCACATGCTTGTGATCTCCTACAACTTCAATCTTATCTTCTACTGTTGTTTCTGTTAGTGCCATATTGGCCTCCTTTGTTTTATCGTGGCGTTAGTGCCACCTGTCCAACCCAATCTCTGAAAGGGTTATTGATTAGTGTGATACCAGACACTTATTCTAAATCCACTACTAACATTTTGAATTGGTAAAACACTCCAACCTATAGCACTGCCACTCTGAAATATAACACCTGAAGTTGAACCACCGCCCATGTAAAATGTTTTATGTGGTCTATTAGTATCTGTTGGAATACCGTCAATCATAAGCACACCATTAGCTTCATTAGGTGCATTGGTATCAGACACAAAAGGAAAGTTTGCAAACTCTACACTACCAGTACCTGTATGACCCCCATATCCAATGGACATAAATAAGTGAACCATGCGTCCTATTTTGGTGTATTTACCTTGTGCATAACTAGTGCCTGTTGTTGTACCAGCACTTTGTTGTCCACGTACAACAGGAGTAAACGTGCCCTCCTCATAATCGTCTAACTTATTAGCTGAACCTGTACCGCCGAGGTATACACCGCCTGATAAGTAGAGGTCTTTGAAGCGTTCTGATGATTTGCCGATGTTTATAGCGTTGTCTCTTCCATTACCATTTGTGTTAAATGGAACAAAAGTATCTTCTGCGTCTACAAATCTAATACCTGTATCGCCTGTGCCAATTAACAAATCACCGCCAGAGGCCGCAATACTACCTACAGTTGCGCCGTCTTTGCGGAACTGCACAATTTCGCCGTCTGTTCCCATGCGGTTAAGGTAAAGACATCTGTCATTTGTTACGGCACTCTCAAACCAACCTGTGCTTGATACATGAAAGCCAGAGCCAGTAGTGTTTGCGTATAACGATGTATCCGTCGTCCCCACCAACAAGTTGCCTGACGAGTCTATGCGCATACGTTCTGTGCGAGTAGTGTCTGTGCCTGTGGCTATACTTACACCATCTTTTCCGTTGATGCTTAACCCGTCTGCCGACCCAGTACCGTTAGTGGCATGGTCATAGGAACTTATGCTCATGTTGTATTTTTGAGCATCACCTAATACGCTTCTAAAGTTTAAAACATTCCCACCACCAGAACTGTTATAAAGGTCTATACCTGCTTCCCCTGAAACGTGAAGGGGATATATAGGCGAACTCGTACCAATACCAACGTTGCCTGATGAGTTTATGCGCATATACTCTGTTGTAGAGTTTCTAAAAGCAAACTGACCTACAGAAGTATTCTTCTTAAATACTGCTATTGCATCGTTATAAGTCCCATCACTTTCAGCAGATAATTCTAGAAATCTAGTACCATTGTTATGAAAACGTGCGATTCCACCATTAGAAGTCCCCCCATCAACCTCAAGAGCTACATCAGGCGTAGCAGTACCCAATCCAAGCCGTTCAGCACTCGCATCCCAGAAGAACTTAGCAGTTGTGCCTGTGTCCTCGTAGAAGCTGATGTCGCCGCCGTCATAAAAACGTGCAACTTTAGAGCCATCAACCTCTATTTCAACAGCCTTATTTAAGCCAGAACCGTAACTAGAGTTATACCCAATTAGTTTAGCTGTTTCTGACCCACGCTGGTCAGCAAAGGCCAAAATAGACCTATTACCAACAGTCGCACCACCCGTACTGATTTTAACAGTTTGATCGGTATAATTTGAGCCATCTGAAAGTAAAACATCCCCATCCACAGTCAGCCCATCGCTGGTCACTGTGCCAGTTACGTCAATGCCTGCACTAGTCGTCTCTATGCGATCAACGCCGTTGTATTTGACTACAACAGAACCATCATTGGCCAGCGTCAACATATCCTCGCCACCAGTCTTCTCAAAGATGATGTTTGCACCACCTTGAATAAACAAGTCCCCAGTACCTTGCTCTCTAATGTAACTATTAGACCCATCATGGTAAATCTGTAAGTCAGACCCAGCACCGAATATGGCTTTGTCGTTGTCACCGAATGACAAGTTGCCTGTCATTGTATCACCAGCAACTTCAACATAACGTGCATCTGATGCAGTCTTAGTGTAATGATCTGCTAATACAAACGTACCATAAGCTACAATATCAACTACATCATTTACTGATGCACCTGATGCTAATGTAATGCTTGTACCATTTGTAGCTGTGAAGTCTGTTCCAGCTAATAGCTTAACACCGTTAAGGTACACATCAATGTAGCCAGTATCATATGCCGCAGCGAATACAGTTTGACCTGCCGTAGCTGTGTATGTGGTACGTTCTGATGTACCATTGACTGATGAACCAGCGGCTTGCCAACCAGAACCACCATAGACATACATGATGTTAGATGTACTGTTAAAATATAATGCACCTGTAATAAGAGCATCACCATCATTGTCTACTGTAGGAGCAGATGATTTAGCACCAAGGTATCTGTCATCAAATTGATCATAAGATGATGCAGCATTAGTAGCACTAGTAGCCGCATTAGTCTCTGAGGTTGCTGCATTAGTTGCTGAAGTAGCCGCATTGGTCTCACTTGTAGCGGCATTCGTAGCTGAAGTAGCGGCGACAGTAGCTGAACCTAAGATAGCATCTACATAAGTTTTATTAGTGACATCAGTACCAGCAGTAGGTGTAGCAAGACCAGTGATCTTATTGTTACCCATTGCCAATGCACCAGACATTGTATCACCTGTCTTAGCTACACGAGTATCTCTCTGTGCATCTGTATATGCTTTAGTTGCTACGTCTTGTGCTGATGTAGGATCACCTGCACCTGTAATCTTGTTGGTACTCATTGCGATAGCACCTGTCATTGTGCCACCAGCTTTTGGTAGTTTAGTCGCAATAGAGTTAGTTACTGTAGTGCTGAAGTCATCATCATCATTTAGAGCATCAGCTAGTTCACCTAGTGTATCTAGCCCTGCACCTGCATCACCAATAAGACCTGAGATTTCATCATCAACATACTTCTTAGTTGCGGCATCAAGGTCTGCACTGGGTGCTGTTAGATTGGTAATCGTAGCAGATGTACCAGCATTCATATTAAGATTGCCGTTGACTACTAAGTTAGTGAATGTAGATGTACCAGAACCTGCGGTTACATTACCAGTTAGGTTGCCAGTGACATTACCTGTTACATCTCCTGTTACGTTACCTGTAACATTACCAGTTAGATTACCTGTAACGTTACCTGTGATACCACCTGATGAAGTCAGTGTAGTAAATGCACCAGTAGATGCAGATGATGCACCTATTGTAGAACCGTCTATAGAGCCGCCATTAATGTCTGCAGTAGCTAGGGTAGCTTGGCCTGACGTAGACAGCGTTGTAAAGCTACCTGTGGTGGCTGTAGAAGCACCTATAACAGTACCATCTATATTACCGCCGTTAATGTCTACAGTAGTGAGAGTTGATGTACCTGATGCAGTTAATGTAGTGAATGCACCTGTACTTGGTACTGACGCACCTACAGTAGCTCCATCTAATGTACCACCATTAATATCTGCTGTAGCGGCTACTAAGGATGTATTAGCATTAAGTGTAGTAAATGTACCTGCTACTGGTGTAGCTGAACCAATAACAGCATTATCAATAGCACCTGAGTTTAGGTCTACGGATGTAATAGTTGTAGTACCTACAAGTGTTGATGTACCTGTAACAGTTAAGTTGTTGTTTAGTGTAGCACTTGTAAATGTAGCAGTTGTAGGTGAAGAAGCACCAATGATAGTTCCATCAATATTACCTGCATTAATATCTACAGTAGCTATTGTAGCTGTACCCTGTAAGTGTAAGTCTTTGAACTTAGCTGAACTTGAACCTAAGTCAATATCATTAGTTGTAACTGGGACTATAACACCATCTTGGAAACGTACTTGTTCTACAGCCGCTGAAGATACTTCTACGAATACACCAACTCTATTGTTTGACGTATCAATAACAACTTTGTTTAGTGCATCAACATCACCGATAAGTGGAATGTATCCACCTTCTCCTGTTGATCCGTCATGCTTGTGTCCACTTGATACAGCAAATGCATCACGGAGTTTGTTATACTCAGCGTTAATAGGTGCTGCACGAAGTGTAGCTGTTGGTACTATGTCTGCTATAGACTGTCTTACGTAACCTGCCAAAGTATCATCTCCTGTCGGCTGTCTCATACGTCAAGGCTACTGCCTGTATAGTATGACTTGCATTTGTATTATTTGTAACATAACTTATTGAAACAGAGTTACCTGATCCCGATATATTTGTAAGTGTTTTAGGTGACGGATTACCATCGTATATACCACCTGCTCCATAAATAGCTGTACCATAAACGGAAGCTGCACCCTCTGTAGTAAAGTTATAGTTAGTAGGGTTAGCTGTATTCGTATCATCATAGTCATAGGATACACCAACAAAAACTTCTGTATCACCTTCTGATTTTAGATAAGTGTTTACCTTATGAACTATCTTTCGTATCTCTGGATCTTCCATAAAGTAGTAAGGTGTTTGGAATAAACTAAATATTGCAGTTCCACCAAAGCTGTTACCTCTTTCTTGACGATGTACTTTACCAGAACCATCTCCATGTATTACATGTTCAAACTGACCTACATATCCACTAGCTACACAGTTAGCTTCCATACCAATCAACTGGCTATATTCAAAGATACTCTGTTTATTCTGACTCTTACGTATACCACCTATTAAAGATAGAGATGAGTCATTCTTAAAGAAGAATCTAAACTGTGACTTCTTCCTAAGTACCACAATAGAAATGTCTGTAATCTGTTCTGATAAATAGTAGTTATCGAAGATAGACTGTATCTCTTTAGACACAGTAGCAAGTTCAACATCACCAATTTTATCAGTACCAGAAATAGGACGTATACCATCAGGCCCTAAGAATAATAAGTCACCACCAAATTCTACCACAGAATCAGGAGCAAGGCAACCTAAATTTGAAGTAACATTTTCTAATACAAAATTA
>Ga0209557_1001917_pt1 | contig 11167 bp, 9 predicted proteins | sample SaaInlV_120m_DNA_4_FD_184672 | JGI IMG/M metagenome (GOLD analysis project Ga0209557, IMG submission 184672) | Marine microbial communities from expanding oxygen minimum zones in the Saanich Inlet - Saanich Inlet SI074_LV_10m_DNA (SPAdes) (version 2) | ecosystem: Environmental > Aquatic > Marine...
GAAGACGCAGAACAAATCCATTCGATGGCTTAAAGGCAAAGGCGCCGCGATCGACTGATTTGATGTTGCCCAATGTCGTCAAAATTTGCCCGCTTGTGTCGCGCAAATCAGTTTCTGTCATGATAAGCCCAAGCATCGTCGCGCGGCGCAATCGTTCTGCCACGACCAAGGTCCCAGCCCCGAGCGCGATCAAAAACACTTGCCACCCGAACGCCGGCGGCTGCACGACCGCCAACAAAATCAGCATGGCACCAAGTATAAATACCGCGCCATAGGCAAAATAGCGACGCATCGCCGATGCCTGCAATGTCACAATCACGTCTTCGTTTTGCACGCGCGCATCCCCCTTGGTTACAGCCCCTCTAGCCAATCAAAGAAGGCTTGGAAAGCGACTAGCGCGGCGGGTGCACTTCGTATCCTAGCTCCTCGGGCTCATTATCCACCATTTCGGCTGGAAAACCGGGCGCTGTAATGGACAGGCCGGTTCTTTCCTCAAGGCGCTTGATGATATCGTCTGATTGCGCATCAAACCCATAGCGCGCGATGCCTTCTTCAAAGATTTTCACCATTATCGGGCTGATTTCAAGCGGCACATTGTGGTCCTCGGCAATCTGCTGGAAAAACCCGATATCCTTTTTCACCAGCCCCATGGAAAACCCGATGTCGCGACTTCCATTCAGGATCACCTGACTTTCGGTCTCATGAACAAACGACGTCCCGCTTGAAATTTTAATCGCCTCATAGGTCGTGGCCATATCCATTCCAGCAGCCTTCATCGTCACCATGGCTTCACACACCGACAACAGGTTCGCCGTGGCAAGATAATTGGTCATCACCTTCAATGTACTCGCCGACCCGACGGGCCCTGTGTGCAAAACCCGCCGCCCCAGCGTGGTCAGGATCGGCAAAACAGCGTCGAATGTGTCGCGATCACAGCCCGCAAAGATCGAAATGTTGCCCGTCGCGGCACGGTGGCAGCCACCGGAAACGGGGCAATCAACAGCAAGACCACCCGCATCCTGAACTGCGGCGGCCAATCGCTGAACTTCATCCGCGTCCGTGGTCGACATCTCAAGCCAGATTTTACCCGCGCGCACTGACGGCAACATTGCTTCGACAACCGCAGAACACGCCGCAGGGGAGGGCAAACACGTGATCACAACATCGCACATGTCCATTAACTGCGCTGGCGACCCGCCGTCTTGCGCGCCGCGCGCAACAAATCCCGCGACGGAATCGGCGTCCAAATCGTGAACCACCAGTTCAAAGCCATTGCGCAACACAGACCCCGCAAGCTTACCGCCCACCGATCCCAAACCTACAAATCCAACCTTCATGAAACGCTCCTGATTTTTCTCAAATCTTTCGCGCGATCTGCGACACGTCTGCGCCAAACGCGACACCTGCGATCTTTGTGTTTGATATATCCGGCGGCGGCATCGGACATATTCAGCAACATCCCAAAACCGACCGTGATGCTGCGGACGGGCCACATCCACCAAAATCATGGGCGGCGCAGCCGCTCCGTCGTCTCTTGCCCGTCCCAAGCAGCCCCACTATGATCACGTGACCTTGTTGGACACACCCATGCGCCTCGTTTTTGCCCTTCTGATCGTGCTGCCCGCCTGCACGCAGCTCCCCGCGCTTGACGGCACGATTGCACCTGCGCAAGCCGACGCGCCCTTTCCCGATCTTGTGCCGCTTGCGCCACTGATCGCCCAAGTCAATTCCAACACCGCAACAGCAACCACAACCGCCGCTGACGTGGCACCACGGATTGCCACTCTCAGCGCACGCGCGGCCCGTCTGCGCGGTCCGCTCATTCCGGCACCCGTGCGCACACGAATGCTGCGCGGCGTACGTTGAAGTCCGCGCACTGACAGGCTAACACCCGCTCAACTCAGACTTAGGCCAGACCTCGGCCAGATTTAAGGATACGCAGTATGACATCTCCCCTTCGCCTCGGCATCGCTGGCCTCGGAACCGTTGGTGTGGGCGTCGTGCGGATCGTGCGCCAGCAATCGGCACTGCTTGAGGCCCGGACAGGTCGCAAAATCATAATCTCCGCCGTCTCCGCACGCTCCAAAGACAAAGACCGTGGCGTGCCACTGTCTGATTATGCTTGGGAAGATGATCCTGTGGCACTTGCCAAACGTGACGATGTGGATGTCTTCGTAGAATTGATGGGCGGCGACGAAGGCCCTGCTAAAGACGCAACAGAGGCCGCGATCAAAGCCGGCAAAGACGTCGTGACTGCAAACAAGGCCATGCTCGCCCACCACGGCCAAGCGCTCGCCGAACTCGCTGAAAAAGCAGGCCAAGTCATCCGCTATGAGGCCGCAGTCGCAGGCGGTATTCCAGTCATGAAAGCCGTCACCGAAGGGCTGGCAGGCAATGATATCACCCGCGTCATGGGCGTTATGAACGGCACGTGTAACTATATCCTGACCCAGATGCAGGCCACGCGCCAAGGCTACAACGCGCTGTTCGCCGAAGCCGATAAACTTGGCTACCTCGAAGCCGATCCAAACCTCGACGTGGGCGGCATTGATGCGGGTCACAAACTCGCGCTGCTGTCCTCCGTGGCGTTCGGCACGCAGGTCGATTTCGACGCGGTCGAACTCGAAGGCATTCAAGCCATTACGCTTGAAGACATCGATGCTGCCGCCGATATGGGCTACCGTATCAAATTGCTGGGCGTGGCCCAAATGACAGGTCGTGGCCTTGAACAACGCATGTCGCCCTGCCTCGTGCCCTCGAACTCGCCTCTCGGGCAACTTGAAGGCGGCACCAACATGGTCGTAATCGAAGGCGACGCCGTTGGCCAAATCGTCCTGCGCGGCGCTGGTGCTGGCGAAGGCCCGACCGCATCTGCCGTCTTGTCCGACATCATCGACATTGCCCGTGGTTTGCGCCTGCCGACGTTCGGCCAGCCTGCAACAACGTTGAAAGTCGCAAAGCCGGCTAAGGCCGCTGTGCCCGCACCTTATTATCTGCGCATGCAGCTGGTCGACAAACCGGGTGCATTGGCCAAAGTAGCCGCCGTGCTGGGCGATGCGGGTGTCTCTATCGACAGGATGCGCCAATACGGCCACCAAGACACCGCAGCACCTGTACTGATCGTGACCCACAAAGTCACACGTTCTGCACTGGACGAGGCACTTGAAGCAATGACCAAAACAACCGTCGTGCAAGGCGATCCCGTCGCGATCCGCATCGAAGAAGTCGAATAACATTCAGGGCGCGACCTGTTAGGGTCGTGGTAATGCAAGGTATCGAACGCAACATTACCCTCTACCGTTGGTCACGCTTTTTGCGCAGCCTGATCTTCTGGCAGGCCATGTGGTTTTTGTACTTTCAAGACGTGCTGTCCGCGTCCGAAGCGATCCTGCTGTATGCCGTTTATGACGTCTCAACGACCATACTAGAAGTTCCCTCAGGCTACATGTCCGACAAATTCGGACGGCGTAAAACCCTGATCGCAAGCGCTTTTGCGGCCTTCGCGGGGGCCGTGTGCCTTGCCGTCGGGGACAGTTTTATAACGTTCGCAATCGCACAAACCCTGATCGGAATGGGCGGTGCGTTCGCAAGTGGTACGGACGAAGCGATGCTATATGAAAGCCTTGCCGCATCAGACAGGACCGACGAAATCGAAGCCCAAGAAGTCGTCGCCTGGCGCTATTCCTTCGCCGCGCTCGCGCTGTCTGCCATCACGGGTGGCGCGATGGCGTTGATTGATCCGCGTATCCCTTTCGTTGCAGGGGCCATTGCGATGATCGGGCTGATTTGGGTGACGTTTCTTATGGTTGAACCGCCGCGCACATCCCCGTCCGCCGAAGGATCTGAATTGCTGCGGGTCACACATTTGGGCGATGCCTTCCGCAATCCGGTGCTGCTGTGGTTCTTTGCGCTCACCGTTGCGATGTACGGGTTCAGCCATTTGCCGTTCGTCTTTGGCCAACCCTTTATCCTTGAGGCACTGGATGGCGCAGGGTTTGCCGCCTCTGCGCCCTTGGTCAGTGGTGCTGTCACGGCATTGATGATGGTCATTTCCGTGGTCGCATCCTTGTTTGCGTTAAAGCTGCGCGCGGCTTTGGGCCTGCCCATGTTGTTGCTTGGGGCATTTACATTACAAATCGCAATCAGCGGCGTCATGGCCCTGACAGACAGCGCGATTGTATTGGTGTTCTTGCTGCTGCGCATGGTGCCCGACGCCCTGTCCCGCCCCTTTATTCTTGGGCAAATCCAACCCCTATTGCCCGATGACAGCCGCGCGACATGGCTGTCCCTCAAAAGCTTTGTGGGGCGTTTGGTCTTTGCGTCGGCCCTTGCGGCTGGCGCTGTGTCGACCACCAATGCAGGCACATTTCCCTATGACGACATCGCCGCGATCCTGACCGTGGCCGTTGTCATCGGGGTGTTCATCCTGACCGCATTGGCGCTTACCGCCCGCGTCATTACCCAAAACCCGAAAACTCCGTAGGGCCAATCACGCTACGCGTTGTGGGCAATCTTAAGATTAGTCGTCTTTTGACAATGGGGCGTGGCGAATCTGATGGCTGCGCCATATGGTAGTCCGTGATGACTGATACACCACATATCGCGCGCGCCTTCTTGAATGTCGAAGGATCGGCCACGAGTCGACGCTGGGTTGGGCCGTCTGGTGAAGATGACCGTTTGGCGCAAGCCATGGAACAAGACACCGGATTGCCGACGCCGGTCTGTCGCACTTTGGTGCGCCGCGGTGTCGCCGCACCGGATGCCGCAGCATTTTTGGCCCCGACCTTGCGCGATTTGATGCCGGACCCACGATCCATGCGCGATATGGAACCTGCGGCGGCGCGTATTGTTATGGCCGCGCGCAACCATCAGCGGATCGCGATCTTTGCCGATTATGACGTGGACGGTGGTACATCGGCCGCCCTTTTGATCGACTGGCTGCGTGGGTTTGGCGTGACCCCAACACTTTATGTGCCCGACCGTATCGACGAAGGATATGGACCCAACGATGAGGCAATGTCTGCCCTTGCGCGCGACCATGACCTGATCGTCTGCGTGGATTGCGGCACACTGTCCCATGACCCGATTGAAGCCGCCAAAGGGGCTGACGTCGTCGTGCTGGATCACCACTTGGGCGGCGAAACCCTGCCCGCTGCACTGGCTGTCGTAAATCCGAACAGACAGGATGAAACCGGCGATCTTGCACACCTTTGCGCCGCGGGTGTCGTGTTCTTGACGCTGGTTGAGGCAAATCGCCAACTGCGCGAGGCGGGACAGAAGACGCCCGACCTTATGGCGATGCTTGATCTTGTCGCCCTTGGCACTGTGGCGGACGTGGCGCCGCTGATTGGCGTGAACCGCGCGTTTGTGCGCCAGGGTTTGGCCGTTATGGCGCGACGTCAGCGGGTCGGACTGGTGGCGCTTGCGGATGTGTCGCGCATGGACACCGCGCCCTCCTCATATCACCTCGGATTCCTGCTTGGGCCGCGGGTCAACGCAGGTGGACGGATCGGCAAGGCCGACCTTGGCGCGCGCCTGTTGGCCACCACCGATCCGCGCGAAGCCACCAGCATGGCCGAACGCCTTGATGAGCTCAACACTGAGCGCCGTGAGATTGAAACAACCGTGCGCGACATGGCGATTGAACAGGCCGAAGCGCGCGGCACCGATGCCCCCCTTGTTTGGGCCGCTGGTGAGGGCTGGCATCCGGGCGTCGTCGGCATTGTCGCGTCGCGCCTGAAAGAAGCCACCAATCGCCCCGCGATTGTCATCGGGCTAGACGGGGATATTGGTAAAGGATCTGGGCGCAGTGTCAGCGGCATTGATTTAGGCGCCGCGATCCAACGCTGCGCGTCTGAGGGTCTTTTGATCAAGGGCGGTGGGCACAAAATGGCCGCTGGTCTGACCGTGGCGCGTGACAAGGTCGACGCGGCTATGGCGCGCCTGTCCGAACTGCTCGGTAAGCAAGGCGCAGGTGAAATTGGGCCGTCTGATCTAAAGGTGGACGGGCTGCTTATGCCCGGTGCCGCCACGGTTGAGCTGATCGAGGTGATCGAACAGGCTGGCCCTTTTGGTGCGGGTGCCCCTGCCCCCCGCTTCGTGTTTCCGGATTGCACGATTCACTTCACCAAAGTCGTCGGGGCCAACCACCTCAAGATCACATTCGGGGACGGAATTTCCGCCCGCGTTGATTCGATTTGTTTTGGTGCGATGGATGGGCCCCTCGGCCCGATGCTGCAAAACCATGGCGGGGCGAAATTCCATCTGGCGGGGCGGCTTGAAATCAACACATGGCAAGGACGTCAAAGCCCACAACTGCGTCTCGAAGACGCTTCACTTGCCAGCTGAAAAATCAACGCACATTTTGATAAGTTTCTGCTTGCGTCGATCACAAGTGTCTCCTAAATACGCGACACCAAGTGCGGTCCCTTCGTCTATCGGTTAGGACGCCAGGTTTTCAACCTGGAAAGAGGGGTTCGATTCCCCTAGGGACTGCCACGGTACTTTCTAAACATCACAACACTGCGGATGCCTTTGGGCAACCTAGTGTGGTGGCGTGTAATCTGTGCCCGCATTTGCAGCCATCCGCGCAAGCACATCGTCGCCTTGCTGCTGCATCCAATACAGCAAATCGATGAATACCCAGTTCTCAGCCAGTTTGTCGCCATCTCGGCGATAAATGTCGATGATACGGAATTCGGCCGCCACGTCATTGTCGGGCAGCCCCATGAACCCGCGATGCTTGGCGGTGAAGTTTGGCCAGCCGAAAAAGCCGCCGTAGTGCCCTTCGGCCAATCGCGCCAAATGCCCTGTTCCGGACCGATCATAGAACGCCGCACGAAAGGGGCCGCTGTGCTGCTTGGCGTAGCGTTCGATGGTGTAGGTCGCACCAATCCCCGCAGGGCCCCACCAGATCATGTCATCGTGCCACGTCCGCGCGAGTTCTTCTTCCAGCGGCAGCCCCAAACCCCATGTCCCAAGATCGCTAATCATCGCATTGATCGCCGCAAGGGTCGCGCTGCCTTCTGCTTCGGGTTGCTGATCCAACAGCAAACCATCGTGCGTCACCGGACCCGGCTGCACCATGTGCGCGGCGGTCGCATTTGGAAACGGGTTGACCCCTGACTGGATCATCAGATGCGGGATATCGACGTGAAGCATGGTTTCGACGATTTTACCGTCCTCGACGCGATTAAATTCACAATATCGCAGGAAAGCTATTTTGCGGGTCGCTTTGATACCAAGCCACGGCGCATCAAACAGCCCCATCAAGTGCCCCATGGACACGACCCAAACGCCTTCACCCGTGGAATTTTGCCCCGCAAAGAAGATGTCTTCGCGCCGTTGCAGCCGCGTGAGCGACGTCAGCAAGGGCGCGTAGAACGCGGAAGCCACAGCATCCGCCCCGCGCCGTTCGTAGAACGGATGCATGCTGCGCCAATGCCAATCGGGGGATGCGTGATCCTTCAGGACCTTCGCAATGCTATCGGGCGTCGCATCTTTCATGGCCGCGTAAAGCGCGCGGACCACAGCCTTTTCAGTCTGAAACATGAGTTAGCCTTTCACGGCACCCGCAGTCAGACCGGACACGATCTGACGCTGGAAGAACAGGATCAACACAAACAAGGGTGCTGTCGCAGACACAACAGCCGCCACCGCAAACATCACGTTGCCTTTGGTTTGCGTCGTGCCAAGGAACGACGCGATCTTGGGGATCATCGTCTGGTTTTCTTGATCCAACAACATCGCGGCCACGGGGAAATCATTGTACGCCAGCAAGAAACTGAACAGGCCCGTCGTAATCACCCCAGGCCACATCACAGGCAGGATCACATGACGGAACGCCTGAAAGCGGTTGCAGCCATCCACCATAGCGGATTCGTCCAAGTCTTTGGGGATATTGCGGAAAAATGACGTCATCATCCACAGGCTGAACGGCTGGTTGATCGCAACAAGCACAACGATTGTGGTGCTGAGGCGCCCCCACAAGTTCCATTCATAAAACGGAAGCAAATACCCCGACACCAGGGTAATGGGGGGCATCGCACGAAACATCAACGCGGCAATAAGCAAGAAAAACGCATAGTTAAAGGTGGACCGGGACAGCGCGTAGCCCGCCAATGTCGACAGCGTCAGCGAAATGGCGACCGTGAAGAAACATACGATGGATGTGTTCATCACCGCGCGCCAGAATTCTTCCTGAACCCACGCGCCTTCATACCCTTGGCCCGTGAATGCAGCACCTGTTTCCGCCTCGGTCATTTGCCCCGACAACGCAAAAGCCCAGTTGGCCTTTGAAAAGAAATCGCCTTCGACCTTGAACGACCCCCACAAGGTCCACACGAACGGAAAGGCCGCGATAATAACCCAGAAGACCAGAAACGATGTCAAGAAGAACTTCAAACCGCTGGGCAGTGCTTGTGCTTTGCTCGACATATCTTATGCCCCCTTAAAATCGCGCCACGTCCGAACGAGGACAGGTGACAAAAGAATACCAATGCAGATGATGGTCAGCACAGACGTTGCAGCAGCAGAGTTCAACAGCCGCGTTTCCCCGCCAAGATCGCTGTAGATATAATACGACAACGATTGCGCATGGGCGGCGGCATTGAACGACACTAGCGGTTCAAACACCCTGAAATTGTCCATCAGCTGAATCAACGTCACAAAGGTCACAAGCGGCATGATGTGGGGAATGGTAACGTAGCGCACGCGCTGCCAGCGGTTCGCACCGTCAATCATCGCAGCCTCATTGGTGTCTTGGTTCACGGTTTGAAGGCCCGCGTAAAACACCACGAACGCAAAGGGGGCCGCGTGCCAGATGCCATACACCATCAACATGGCCCACATCAGTGGCGTGGATGCCTTTACGCTTAGATCAGGGTTTGCGGTTAGCCATTGCAAGGCCTGGCCCAAAACTCCACGCGCATCGACCATCCAGAACAACACCAGCGACCCGACCAGCGGGGTGATGATGAACGGAAGTAATGACACAAAAATCAAAGGCCCTCGGATCGTTCTGTTGGCGGAATTAACGGCCACCGCAATCGCAAAACCAAGAATGATGGTCAGCGGTGTGACGATCAGCGTGAAGGTAATGGTGAAAATGATGGCGCTGTAGAACGGCAAGTTCATCAGCTTGTTCCAGAAATCACCGATCCCGTCTGACGCACGCCAAGCTTCGGCCACTTCCCCCGCGGCGAGGTGACCGCGGTTCAGGTAATTATCAAGTCCTACAAACCGGCCCAAGGGTTCGGCGTCACGCAAGGCCTTCGTGGCCTCTTGGTTTACGGAAACTTCGTCACTGCACCCAAAGGGGCCGCAGTTCTGGACTGTCTCAATGACTTGTTCGTGCTGGGCATAAAGGGATTGGGTAACCACGGACGCGACCGGCAATACGATCAGCAAAGTCATTGCCAAAAGGGATGGAAAGACGAAGGTGAAAAAGGTGCTGTGTTTCAAGGTTCAAACCCCCACCTGAAAGTCATGTGTCGGTCGTTTGACAGGCGCACGAAGGTCATCCTTAGCGCGCCTGTCATCACTTTTTATTCAGCAACAAAGCCGGATTCGACCGCAGCGGCAGTGTATGCCGCTTCGACGTCTGCCAAGGCCTGCTCGGCGGATTCGTTGCCTTGCATGAAGTCAGACAATTCATTGCCAAGTGCTGTGTGCAGCAAACCTTGGAATGGGATCATCGGATAAGGCTTGGACCCAGCGGCAACCGCAGCCAAAACGCCTTCGTTGGCCGCTTGTGGTTCAAATCCGTCGATCAACCAAACAGCTTGGTTCATCGTCTCGTCGTTCAGCAATGTTGGGGAAACACCATGTGCCATTGCTATGAATGTTGCTGCCGCATCTTCGTCGCTGATGTTCTTAGCAACGGTCCAGCCGTCCCACCATAATGTTGTCGCAGGCACGCCGCTGTCACCAACCGTAAGCGGCGCAGTGATACGTGTATTTTCATACACCTCTGGCGTAGACCCTTCTGCATCCATCAACACTTGGGAACGGCTGCCCCACATGTTCATCAATGCAACGTTGCCGGCTTCCCATTCAGCGGACGTCGCGTTGGAATCGTGGGTCAGGAAGTCAGGGTTCATGTAGGCAGACAGTGCTTTCATCATCTCAAGCGCTTCAACACCCGCGGCGTTGTTGATGGCCACTTTTGCTGTGCCCGATTCAAAGAATTCACCACCCGTACCCAGGTACATATTCGTGAATTCCTGTGCGAGGTTCCAACCCGCCGCATATGCGCCGCCAATAGGGTTTTCAATAACTCCAGCTGCGCGGATTGCCTCGGCTGCGGTCAGCATTTCTTCGTAGGACGTCGGAATATCAAGGCCAAGATCATTTAATACATCTTCGCGATACATCAAAGTCTGCGCGTTCGCCATGAACGCCACGGCCATGACCTTACCATCCACAGTGATCAGCTGACTTGGCGACAAAGCGCTGCCATGTTCTGCGATCAGTCCATCAAGTGGGCGAATAACGTCTTCGTTAATCAAGGCGATGATGGATGAATTGGCAACGACGGCTGTTGTGTACTCAGCTGGATTGCCCGACATGCCTGCGAGGTTCAGTGTCTGGTGGTCAGCAGTAAGGTTCGCTTCAGCAGCGACACCCTCACACGCAGACGCAAGTGCTGCGATGGATTGGATTGCAGGAAATTCGTTGCCGATGATGCTCAGGCGGCCTTCGGCGGCACATCCGTGTCCGTCTGCAAAGGCAGCAGATCCCATCGTAAGCGCGACAGCAGTTGCGCCCATAAGTTTTGTCATTTTTGTCATTTTTCAGTCTCCCGTTGGTGCACCTTTGGTGCTGTCGTGGTGCATTTGGTCAATTACGCGCCCCGACCTTCGAATCGGAATACGTTATGCATACGTTTGCAATGAAACGGTGCATAAACGTCATTTGCAAGAAAAATAATTCAACTTAATGAGATTGCCGCTCATGCTGCAAGTATAGCAGAATAAGACTTAAAAAACCACTTGCCTCATACTCAGAATCGGAATTACTTCTATTGCATACGTTTGCAATAAAGGTGCGCAACATGGCCGAAATTCAGCTCAAAAATATTTCAAAGCGCTGGGGTAGCTTTGTTGGTGTTGATGATTTCAACCTCACCATCGCAGATCAAGAATTTCTCGTACTTCTTGGACCATCG
>Ga0209557_1001919_pt1 | contig 11160 bp, 4 predicted proteins | sample SaaInlV_120m_DNA_4_FD_184672 | JGI IMG/M metagenome (GOLD analysis project Ga0209557, IMG submission 184672) | Marine microbial communities from expanding oxygen minimum zones in the Saanich Inlet - Saanich Inlet SI074_LV_10m_DNA (SPAdes) (version 2) | ecosystem: Environmental > Aquatic > Marine...
GCTGAATACCCAGCTTTTCTATTACTTCAAATACTTTTTCTTCTGAAACAACGTTTTCTGCTTTTATCACAAAGTTTTTAACTTCTCCGTAATTACCTTTAGCGTATTCAGCAGCTTGAGCTTTATCTTCTGAAAAATAAACTATACCGTTTATGTCACCTGTTTTTTGTATATTTCCACCGTGGTAAACATCAACGCTAGGCCCTTCGCTTTTAGACGCTTGCATAGTCACAATTTCTAAATTTTTATCTTTAGATAATTCTTTTTTATAAAATTCATAAGTAACTGATTTGCCACCTACTTTAGTTTTTTGCTTTTTGTTTTTTGTATTAGCTAAATCTACAGGTATTAAAGAAGAATCTACTTTAAATGATATAGGGCCTTCTCCTAATATTTGAACAAGTATAATAGGGAGAACGGATTTCATTGAATCATTGTGTTCAAAATAGTAATCAGTAACTTTGTTTTTGTTATATATTATACTAGATATAAAAGATAAAGATCTCCACCCATTAACGGTATTATTTGTAGCTAATAACATATTAACAACAGATGCTTTAACTTGTTTTTTGTTTTTCGATGCTTTGACAAAATCTCTTAAAAGACTTATATATAGCTCAGCTATTTTTGTGTTAAGCGTATTGTTTTTACCTAAGTGGTTTAGCACTTCTTGAGCTAATGAGGCCTCAATAACTATATTTTTATTTAATTGTGCTTTAGCTGTAGCAATTCTACCTGAGTGAAGGTTAGGTGTTAGCCTTCCTAGATCTGCTTCTTCAATTAATTTATTTACTTCTTCTATAAGGCTTTTTGTAGTATCAGAGTATTCGGATACGGTGCCCTTGGAATCAAGAAGTTTATTTTTAAAAGAAGCTTTCCCTCTTTCGAATAAATCGTTAAGCCGCTTTTTATCTATTATCGTTTCTCCTTCTTCATTAACTGCTTTCTTGTAATCATATTTATAAAAATCGTAATAAGATCCATCTTCTCTATACACAAAACCAAGTATAGACGCTGCTAATGTTCTAAATTTTGTTATAGAAGGAGGTAGAAATCTCATAAATTCCTCTCTTGTTTCGTAGTATTTTTCTAACCTATCTATATAAAACTTTTGTTTACCTTGACTAGAGTCTTTTAATAAAGTAGTACCAGCATTAAGGTCAGCTAAAGAAAGTAATTCATTAGCTACATTTGGAGCATTAGAATCTGTTTCTTTACTAAATTGTATAACGTCAAAACTTCTTTCTTCTCCTTTGTATCTATCTAACTTTGATTCAAGGTTTGCTAACTGAGTGTCTAAAACTATGTTTTCTATAGCGTCTATAGATCCCGCTGGAGCAAGCTCTTGTATTGATTTTAATTCAATCAAATTTTCAGGAGTGGCGTAATCAGCAACAACTTCTTTTGCTACAGGTCTAAGTATTTCCCTAAACAACTGTTTTTGTCTAGCTAAAAGCGTCCCGTAGTTACCATCTAAAAAGTATTGTAAAAAAGCTTTTGGTGTTGTAGGCTCTACCCTGAATATAGGATTACCTTCTGCCGTTTTTTCTCTACCTATTTTAGTTACTTTGAATAATTTGCTATAGTTACTTTTAAGCACTTTAATAGGTAAAGCTTTAGTAATTATATCAAAAGTATTTTTATCGTTTAAAAAGTCTATGTATGGACCTGGTATACGGGTTTTCTGCTCTCCAGTAACCTTGTCTTTTGTTTGACCAACCGCGCCTAACTTTTTGCTTAATTTTTTAAACAATGTTTTTTCCACGTAGTCTTCAATCCAAGGTACTAAAGTTTCGTATGATTTACCTTTTACTTTTTGAGTAACCTTACGAGCTTCTGACAATGTTCCTTTTTGTGTTCTTACTCTTATCTCTTTTTCTAACTCTTGGGATATATCTTCGATTAATGCATCGTCAACAACTTCTAATTGATCAAAAGTAGCTTGCCCTCTTTCTACAGCACCGCTTCTATCTACACTTACCTCATCTTCCGTAGCAACAACACCTTTAGCCGCATCTCCTTCTATATCCGATGTAAACTCTTGATTAGCATCCTTAAACATTAATGACTGTCTAGTCTGAACTATTTTCTTTACATAACCAGCTAAATCTTTGTTTTTAGCAGGATTAAATGTACGTATAGCATTACTTACCTCAGCTCTTAATATAGACAAAGCGTCTTGAAATTCTAGAGCTTCAGGGCTTGCTTGTTTAAATTTTTGTTGTACAATAGTATTAATATAACCTTCAAATAAAGGTATTAATTTTCTTTCTAAAGAAGACGGTAGAGGTTTATTAGCTTTATACTCAGGTCTATCAACGCCTTCCATGTCTTCGTTGTAAGTAGACATTATTTTTTTAGATATAGGATCCCTAGGGCCTAAGTTTGTGGTTCTTGTTGGTTTTTCAGGTCTTGCAACTTTTACTTTAGGTTTAGCTTCTTTTTTAACAACAGGCTCAGCAACCGGTTTTGGCGCTTTAGCTGCTTCTTCCGCTTCTTCTAACGCAACTTCTGCTTTCTCTAAATTATCAAGATAACTAGGGTTGTCTGGATCAGCGTCCTCTGCTGCTTGTAGATTAGCTTCTGCTTGTTCTACAGAAATAGAAAATTGTGTTTGCCCTAGCAGCTTAGCTTTAGCTACGGTAGTTTTCTTTTTTGTTTCTGCTTCTTTAATAGCAGATATAGCCTTGTCGCTTAATTTACCAGCTTTTACACTAGTGTTGTATTCTTTTAAAAAGTTGAAAACACCTCTACCATCTTCAAAAGAAATTTCATTTGTTTTTAAACCGATAGCTGACCTAAAAAGATTTGTTATTGAATCACCTAGTTTTTCAAATGAAGTCTGATCATAATTAAGATTATCTTTAATTATACCATCAGAAAAAATATTCATAAGCTCTATAGCTTCTGCGTTAGGATTATCCTTATAGCTTGACTTTAGTCTTTTATTAACATAAGCTTTTTGTTTGCTAGTCATTTGTTTTTTAAACTGTTTAACAAATTGACCTTGCGATTTTACTCCACCTATTAAAGCATTAAATATTGGATGAAGAACCTCGTGACTCGTTACTGATATTGCCCCGTTATTTCCAGTAGCTATATTAATACTTCTTTTAGCTTGATTTTTATTTATATATACTTTTCCTCCACCCACAAAAACACCCTCAGGCGCTTCTTTAAGTATATACTCTTTAGTAACGTTAAGATCCTTAGCTGCTGTTTCAGCGAATAAATTGTCATCTTCAAATATAATAGGTTCAATGCCAGTTTCTTTTTGCTTGTCTTTAAGAGCTTTGTAGTTTTTATTAAATTCTGTTTCAAATTTAGTTTCAACAGCTGCTGCTACAGCTTCTTGTCTTTCTTGTATGGTAACATCCGCGTCAGAGTCTGCGTACTTTTCTATTATAGCATTAAGCGCAGCATCGACTTTCTCTAATTTAGACTTATTTCCTTCTTTGTTTTTTTGAAGTTTGTTTTTTTCTTTTGTTAATCTAATAGCCTCAGCTCTGTCTTCTACTCCGTTTATCGAACTGTCAACTTTTTGATCAGCCGAAATGTTTTGTCTTCTATTATCTACTAATTTTTGCACACCAGGAGAGTTTTCTACCTCTATTCTAGCGTCTACTATAGCTACGTCATCCATGATCTTCAGTTGCTCTGAAAATCTCTTACCATTCATTTTCTCGCCGTTAAGTTTGTATGATGGATTACCTTTTCTTATGTTTTTGACAGCAGAAATAGCAGTAGCTTGCTTATCCCCAAGAGCTTCTAAAGCAATTTCTTCAAAATTAAATTCTTGACCAGCAGCTTTTTGCCCTAAATACTCTCCTACACCAGCACCAATAGATTCTGTTACTCCAGTAGCTAAGTCTGTTATTGGCTTTGTTAAAGCGCTTGCAGCGGACCCAGCTATTCTACCTGATACGAGCTTACCAACACCAAAAGTAGCCATATTAACAACAAAATCGACTCCTCCAATCGTTAAACCTCTAGCTAAAGCTTTGTTTTTTAAGTCGTCAAACTGATCTTTATTTTTTGTAAGACTCATAACAAAATTAATTCTTTGCTTGTCAGTCATTACTCCCCAATCCAAACCTGTAGATATAGCTTGCTCTTCCAGTAGCTGAGCCGTGGTAAGCCCCGTTTCCATAGCCGCTGTAATTCCACTCATAGCTCCACTGACTGCACCTAGTTTTGCTCCTATTACAGCCCCTGGAACAGCTCCTATTCCACCAAACACAGCTCCTACACCAGCTCCTCCAGCTGCTCCTGTAGCAGCTCCTGCACCTGAACCTGCGGCAGCACTATATCTAACCTCTTCGCTATCGAAAAAACTGGAAGCCATCATAGCCAGGGAACTAGTCATAGTACTAGCTAAAGCACTAGGATTATCCCAATACGCGGTAATAAAAGCTCCAACGCCAGAATAACCTTCTTCCTGTAGTTTTTTCATTTTATTGGAAGCTGCAATTTGTTCATTAGTAGAACCGTAGCTTTCAACGTTTCTTCCTGCTTCAACCAGAGCAGCAGCATCTTCTTCAGACATTCCTCCCTCTGATTTAAATAGATCAAAAGATTCATCTACACTTGCACCAACAGCCCATCCACCTTTACCTGATCTCCATAGATCACTAACAAAATCTACAGCACCAAAAAGTTTGTCTTCAGCGTCTTCTTCTTCTCCAAAAAAGTTTTCTAACCAAGTGTTCTTTTCATTTGGTAATTCCGAAGAACCATTTTCCGATTTGAACCCCATAACGCTTGACTCTACAGTTGGGTCCGCACTCGCAGAGTCGTTTATCTTTGCTGCATCGCCGCTAAAGAATTGGTTACTAAAGTCTTCGAAAGATTTAGTATAATCACCTGCGCTTTCTAAAGCTCCGTATAGTTTTTCCTGTCCTTCTATAGATCCAAACTGTGTTTGAAAATCTTCGAAAGATTTAGTATATTTACCTTGTTCAGAAAGTACTTTGAATAATTTTTCCATTTAATTAAAGATTGTCTAATGAACCCCCTCCGGTAGAAGAGTTTTTGTTATTTTTAGATTTGCTTGATTCTGAAGATTTGGTGTAGTTGTCAAATTGCCCTCTGAAGTAATTTGCCGCCTTACCTGATAAGTTTGAGCTTTGTATATAAAGATCGTATAATTCTCTAGAGTTATTTACATTGACAGACAAAGGTCTAGATTCACCAGCGTACGTTGGGTTGAACTTGAATATCTGAGCATTACCGTACTTCTTCTTAAATTGAGTAACAGCTTCTTCTCTGCTATCATAATCCCCTGCTTCTGTGAAGTAATCAAACATTTGACCTCTAGATATGTATGGTCTCTCGTTAGACGTAGGGTCTATGTTATTTATAGCTTGTACGATAGCTTGCGTTTTTTGCTCTGTTTGCTGGCTAGTTGCTTTAATATTAGCGATAGAAGCAAAATTAACTGCATCTCTAGCAACAACAGGCTCAGCTAAACGAATTTCGTCGTTTAATGCTCCTGAAAAACCACTACCTCCTGATTTTGTAGCTGGTCTTTTATCTGCAGCTCCTTGAGCAGCCGAAGCGCTTATAGCTTCTGTATATGCGTTTACAACCTTTTCCTCAAGCAAGTCTTCATTACCTGGTTCAAAAAGACTTTGATCTTGCAAATTTAAACCTCCTTTTACAAGAAAATCATCAGAAGCTAAAGAAAGCAAAGTATCTTTTCCGCCATTATCAATTGCATTTCGTATTTGTCTACGTACATCGTCTTTTCTTTTACCGCTAAGGGAATGGCCTGCATTGTAAACTGAATTATTTAATTTTTCTAAAAAACCCTGTGTTTTAGCGTCTCTTAAGAAAGGCTTTTGAATAGAGCCGTAGCTTTGATATTCATTTTTATTTTTATTCATAACGAGCAACTGTCCACCATCTCCTACATTAAACCCTCCGTCTTCAGTATACATGTCAGCAGCTAATTTTAAAGAATCGATACTATTACCTTTAGAGATGTAGCGATTATCCGTATCCTTTAAGTACGATACTTTTTCTTCTTTATAGTTTTTAAGTTGACCAGCTAAGTTCCCAAAAGACCTTTTAATTCCATTCATTTTATCTACAAGTTCAAGGTATCTAGAGTCAGATGGATCTTCTATTTTTGCTATTTCAGAAGCGTACCCCGCGTATTCATTTCTGCTTTTAACCAAATAGTCTTTAACAGCTTTATTTTGAGAAGGCATTAATTCAGTTAAGTCTATATCTGAGTTTAATTGATTTATATAATTACCCACTCGGTTATTAATAGCCTTTTTTTCTGCTAAATCTTTTGCTCTATTTACAGCAGCTTCTTGTAAAACACCTTCAAATCCTTCTTGGAAGCTTTTTGCCCAGTTTTGTTGTTTGCTCTTACCTATTAAGGCTTCTCCCCTTACTAATCCTTGATCCATATTCTTATGCTTCTTTTTTTGGATTATATTTATCCAAAGCCGTTCTTAATTTGCCTTTTGCAAACACTTCTGCTCCTACACCTGCTGCGGATCCAATACCTCCAACAAGACTACTGGTAGCTGTTTGTCTAGCTTGGTTTGCGTCCGCTAATCTTTGTTGAGACATACCGAGTAGTGTACTTACTTTTTCTTGTTCCGCGTCTCTGGATATTAATTCACCTTTTGCTTCGTATAATTGTAATTGACCAGCTTGTTTTCTTTCAGCCATTTGGTTAGCTTGCTCTTGTCTACCTATATCTAAGGAAGCTTGTCTTGTTTGCTGCTGTTGTTGACCTGCTAGCGCTTGAGCCATTGCTGCAATACCTGATCCGCCTGCTGCTCCTTGCATTCCACCCATTATATTAGATAAACCCTGATTTGCTTGCTCTGCTTGAAACCTAGCTTGATCTTGGTTAACAGTTAAGTCTTCCATTGTATTTTCCATATCAGCATACACGTTAGAAGTATCTAATCCTTCAAACCTTTGTTTATTTGCATCATACTCAGCTTGAGCTTCTCTTTGTTCTCTTCTTCGTTTTCCGCCGCCGATAAGTCCACCAGCTATGCCTGATACTGCTCCTACAATTTGTCCTATCATTTTATTAAGTTTTTATAGTTTATTATTACGTATTATTTACTGCTTTCAAACACTTCGGTACCAACGGAAAACAGTTCAATCTTATTAGTAGAATCATTTTCAAGTTTAGTTTCTAAATAGTATCCTTTTAAAGAACCGGTATTTGCTGCATTTGTTTTACTAAATAAAATAAAAGAACTGCTCGTAGGTCTTACTACTTCATTTGGTATTTCTACAGTTATAGCTGTTCCTGACAAAGCAGTTATAGCTCCTATTTGCACTATACTCTCTCCGTTGAGATCGTTAGTGTAATAAGCTGTGTCTCCTGTCTGAACAGAGTTTTGTATTTTATTTGCAAAATTTATTGTTATTGATCCCATATATTTATTTTTTTAAGGAGCTATTGGCGGCACACACGGTGCTAGCGTTGTCTGTATAATCTTACCGTTAGAATCTATACGGATAGGTGTGCCTCCGTCTTTATTTAATTTATACCAACTTGAATCCCCTGTAAAAGTAGTGCTAAGGCTTGAATTTTGGTATACAATACTATTTAGTACAAATGTATTATTATTAGCAAATACACTTAAAGGGTAAGTAGATATGTTACAAGCATATATAGCTGAAGATGTAGAATTTGACATTCTATATAAAGTAGGAGTTGTTGGAGCAGATATTTGCACACTAGCTGTAGCTATAGAACTATCTGTTGTTCCATTGTTTACTTTAAATCCAAAGCTAGTATTACTTGCTGTAGTAGCTTCAAACAACAAGCTTCCCCCCGTTACAGTATCGTTAACAGAAATAACAGTTCCGCCTGTAGTTTTTAATACAGAGCCTCCAGCCGGAAGGGAGGTTATTATATATGTTAAAGGCAAATTAAATGGATCTGATCCGGTTAATTGTATTGTTGTACTGTGACTTTGTGGTACTTGGTAAGTTTTACTTATTGCTGTTGGAGTAGTGTTTACGGAACCTTGAGCTATTACCCATATGGTTGGCTGTGGAAAAGGGGTAATTAAATCCTCTGTCAAGGTAAAAGTATATGATAATCCTGATCCGGAAGGTATAACTACATCAAAAAAGCTTGACCCTGATGAAGTTATAACACTATCGTGGTCAATTATATCTGAAGTACCGTCGTTAACAATTAAGTTCCAATCCGCTCCAAAGCCACCGTAAGCTGTAAACCTTCTAGTTTCTCCATTTGAACTAAAACTACTAGTATTAAAAGCATAACTTCTAACTTCAGTACTAATAACGCTTGGTAGTGCTACAGCAGCTGCGTTCACAGTTATTAAATCGTTTGATACATTAGTATTAGGAAATGTATATTGCGCAGTAAAAGATATACCTGTAAGTAAATTGTTACTATTAAGAGTTTTAGTATTAGTTATATTGTAGCTGCTAATTAATCCTGTAGTTACATTGCAAGTAGGCTCATTCAAAAAATAGTTGTCAGCGTCCGCGGTAACATTACTTGTAAAAACCGTAGTAGTAGAATTGTAACTGCCGGTTTTATTTATTAAACCAGGCGATATAGAAGACGTTGCATTAGAAAGCGTTTCAGCATAGTTTACTGATAAACTAATAGTCACTTCTGTAGATTCCCCAGATATACATATAGGAACAGAGAGATCGCTGGTAATTGTGAACCCTGCTATAAACACTATAGTCATTAAAACGTTTTCTCCGTCCTGTGAAAAAACAACAGATTGCAGAGGAGATGCTATTGTTGCGGAAAAATCTGTAGCAGTTATAACATATCCTGATAAAGGACTTAATGTTAAAACAGTAGAAGGAATGCTTCCTCCGGAAGAAACAGCGTGGTTTACTTCAGTTACTGTAAAATTATCAATTACTGTACTCATATTGCTATTGTTGTTATTAAGGATTTGTTGTAAAACAAGAAGGATCAACGAATACCCTAACATTGAATACGCTAGGTGTTATATCTCCTGTTATAGAAGTTGGTCTACCAATACCTTGAACAGAAAATTCACTTGTGTTGATATTTGATATAGTAGTAGCTTCTCCTTTTATATTATTAAAATATTTACCTTCTTTGTCTATGAATTCAGGTACATTACCTATTTGTAAATTAGTTCTAGTGCTTTCAACCCACCAACCCTGTGTTGATGTTACGCTAGTAGGGCTTGGCCCACCTTTAGATTTTATAGCTTCAATTTCACTAAGAGAATAATTAACGCCAGTGTAAGGACTACTTGCAATGCTATACACATGCTTACGAGGCTCGCTACCTGTGTAGTTAATCGTTTTAAATCCCTTTACAGAGTTAAAGTCTGAATTAGAAAGTAATGTTATAGAGCTATTGTATTGAACTCCGTAGAAGCTATTATACAAAGTATTTTTACCATGCTCATATATTAACCCGTTATCAAAAGTATAAAGCTTAGTATTAAGTGATATACCATTTTCTGGTGTATATGACTTTCTACTTGACCAACCATTTAAGCCTTCGTTAAATGATATTGTTGTTTTATTACCTAACTTAGTACTCCATTCGGAGTTTAAAGAATTCAATGTTACATTATAAGTACCTGTGTCAGTGTCGTAAAAACCAAAAACATTATTGTTTAAAGGCAAATTGTCTTGGAAAAAATCATCCATTCCATAATTACTGATAACAGTAACACCATCTGTTGAAAGCCTAAGTACTTTTCCTTTAGCTTTATCTGTAAAGTATACTCGGTATGCGTATTGAGCAAAAGACTCTGGGTTTTTGCCAATCCCGAACATGCCAAAACTAGAAGGTATCATAGCTTGACCTAAAACTCTATTCGATGCTGTTAATTGCGTGTTGCCATTAGCGTTAAATATAGCGTCTTTATCAGCTAAAACTTTTACAACTTTGTCTTCACAAAAAACTAATAAATCAGTTTCTCTTGCGAATAATTTTTGTATAGGTCCACTTTGAGGATCTAATGTTTTTGTAATTGCCTCTCCCTGTATAAATTGATTCAACTCGTTTAAACCTGAAGTTGAATTAAATATACCTGAAAATATAAGGTTATTTTTTAAACGTTCTTCTTCATAAGCTTTGTCTAAAACAGCATTGGCTTTAGTACCTGTTTTTATATAAGGAGCGTTAAAATCATCTCTAATTCTATTAGACTCTACACCGTTACCAAAAGAATAACAGTTAAACCAAGGGCTTATATGTTGATCATTATATTGTGAAATAGGTATTGAATCAGAAATTTCGTAGTATATATCTAGTTCAGCTTGTTCTTGGGGTTCTGTTTCAAACACAGCGGGGTTAGATGAAGATATTTCCCCTGTATCAATTTGTTTTAATATATCAATAGTAACAGCCGCTGGAGCCCCTCCTCCTGGAAAAATTTGTTTTCCATTTACAAACACAGGGTTAGCTCTACCACTTCCTGCAGCATAAGCTATTTGGTAGGGAGATATAGAAGCTTCTAAAGGCTTATCTAATCTAGTGTAGTATCTTGTAAAATTTCCGTTTTTTTGCTCTTGTAAATATTGATGAATATACATTATTTCGTATATTGCATCGTGAGTAGAAAATCTAATTTTAGCGCCTACCCTATACGCATTGCCAAAATCAGCAGCTCCTCGGCTTGTTTCTTTTTTTTCAAAAACATAATCCCAAGGTTCTCCTGAGTCAAGTCCCTGAGGAATACTGCTAAAATCATTTTTACGAAGACCTCCTGTTTCATTAGGGTGTTGGGTATCTAAGCCTCCTAAAGTTTTAAATACATCATAGTTTAATCTAGTATCACTACCTATTTGAGTTCCTGCCGCATTTTGCAATGCACCACCACCACCTGAATATATAGAGTAACGATCACTATCATAATCTTCCCCTACTATGGTTGTAACAGCGGGTATAAATTCTTGATTAGGTGAAAAATTAGCCATTAAATTATTTGACTTTTCTAATCTTATAAAAAATCTACCTTCGTATTGTCCTTTACCTAAAGTAGCTATATCTTTAGCTATTTCTATTCTATTCTCATCAAATGTAAACAAAGGAGAGGTTGGGTTTTCTGGCTCAGTATATAAAAAATTTATATCAGTAGTAAAAGGTCTGTCTATAATAACCCTTAATTCTAAAGATCCTTCAGGGTCCGTATCAAT
>Ga0209557_1001923_pt1 | contig 11148 bp, 11 predicted proteins | sample SaaInlV_120m_DNA_4_FD_184672 | JGI IMG/M metagenome (GOLD analysis project Ga0209557, IMG submission 184672) | Marine microbial communities from expanding oxygen minimum zones in the Saanich Inlet - Saanich Inlet SI074_LV_10m_DNA (SPAdes) (version 2) | ecosystem: Environmental > Aquatic > Marine...
TGCTGTAAAGTAGCTGATATCAGTATCACTTGCTTCAAAATCTAAAGAGGTCAAATAAATTGGAAATAAATCTCTAAATTTTACAATAGCAACATCTCTGAAATTGCTATTTAAAATATGAAGACTTCCATCACTGAACTGTTCTTTTAAATCTCTGACTCCATCATCATTTGTAACTAAATCTTTAAATTGTTGAGTTGTTTCTGGAAATCCTAATCCAGTCAACCAATTATGGACTGCCATATAATTTTCCATATTCTCATCAACTAAAAATCTTAAAGAGAAATCTCCATAAGATAATCTATCACCAGGAACATCTAAATCCTTAAGATATGTTGGTTGAATTGCAGAACCTAAACTAATTTCTGGTATTCTTGCTGAATTGCAGAAAAAAGGAATCTTTGGATTTTTTGATAATGTAAACTTAAAACCAACCGGTGCTAGAAAATTTCTATTGTTTATTTGGTTGGGAAAATTGCAAGCCATTTTTATTTTTATTTAGATAAAAAAAGACCCCCCGAAGGAGGTCTGTGAGTGTGAATGCCCGTAGGCAAATATCACATGAGGTTTTGAACCTTGACTCTTCTGTAGTAACAGTTTTTGTTAGTTTGGAGTCTGCCAAGACCTTCGTTACCTGCACCTGATCCTTCTGCGAAGGGGTTAGCAACAATACCGTAACGAGTCTTAAATCCGATCTTAGGCTGGAAAGTGTTCTCTCCAACTGCACGAACCATCTGAAGAGGAACGTAAGGGCAATAGAACAGACCTGCGTCATAAGGTGAAGAACCCTTATAACCAGCAACATAATACTGAGAACCAGTGGTGTTACCAAGTGCATTTGCAGAATAAGGATCGATATAGACCTTATACTTACCAGCAAGGACACCTGCGAAGGTGTTACCAGTGTCATCAACGTTCAAGTTTGCATTGAGTGCAGGGGTGTAATCAAGTACACCAGCCATGGTCAGTGCGGAAGCAACGTCTGCGGAACACAGAATCATGTTGCCTTTCCCTCTACGAGTTTGCTGCGCGATTGCGTTTGCATCTCTTTCGATTTGGAAAATAAGACCTTTGAACTTCTCAACAGACCAACGACCGTTGGAGTCAACATCAAGGTCAAAAGTACCAGGGGTGGCAACATTTTGTTGAGCACCGGGTTTAGCAACCTGATAGATGGTTCTGATGACTTCTCTATTGATTTCCGCAAGGATTTCAGTGGAGAGGATATTGGCAAGTTCTGCCTCGGCATTCAAACCATGAATTGCCTTGAGGTCTTGTGCCAGTTCCAGAGAATACTCTGCTTTCAGAGCACGGGACTTGGCAGTAACGGTGACTTTCTCAATCGAGAATGCCATCTCGTTGAAAGCTGAACCTGCTCCACCGAGACCTTCAGCACCGGCAGTGTCCATACCAGCGGATACATTGTAAGTACCAGCGGGGGAACTGTTAAGAAGACCGGGGTTGCTTCCATCCTGAGCAGCGGTAGTACCAACACCAACTCCACCAGCATAAGGAGTTTGTGGAAGGGTTCCTTCAACGTTCTGTCCAGAGAATCTGGTGTCTGCTTCGTCGAAGAGTGCTTCGTCTCCACTTTGATTCGTGAAACGGGAACGCATTGCGAAGATCAGTCCAGTAGGACCGTTCATCGGTTGAACACCTGCGAGGTCATATGCGACCAAGTTAGGCATTGCGCGTCTGATCAATGAGATCAGAACGGGATCGAAGTTATCGATACCAGCTCCGGTGGAGTTGGTAGGTGCTTCAGAAAGGAATTCTTTTTCCTCTCTAATTGTTCTTTCTTGATTCTCCAGAAGAACTGCGGTAACCATTCTCTTATGAGCATCATTGATGCCTCCGAGACCCTCATGATTGAGGATAGGTGCCCACTTCTCCTGAAGGTGTTCAGCATTGAAACCTTGCATTTGAATTTACCTTGTTAAAAATTTTAGTTTGATTTATAATTAAAAAATCACTTTTTAGAAACTCTAGTCAGAGTATCGAGATAGGATTCCATTAGACCAGTAACTGGTTGTGCAATGGACTCCGAACTCTCGGAAATATTCTCTGAGTTGTCTCTTTGAGCACCAGCATTTTCTGGGAAATATGAATTTCTCAGGGTTGCCAGTTTCTCACGATAGTTGTCTTCACTATCAAACTCAACATTTTCGGCAAGAGAAGCTAGTCTATCCTTCTGTGAAAGTGCAAGACCTTCGGAGACATCGGAGAAGATTGCATCAGCAACCGACTCGGCTAATCTTTGATTGAGAGCAATATTAGACTTAATTTGCTCGTTGAGTTTATATTCCATTTCATCTAATTTTTCTACCATTGCGGTAGTTACATCATATTTTTCTTCAGGGATGTTTACATAATGATCTTCAAAAAGACTTCTCATTCCAGTGAGGAATGATTCGGTCATTTCTGACTTGAGACCTTGCTCAACTGCGAGTTGATTTTCGGAAATCCACTCTGAAGCAACATACTCAAGGTATGCATCAACTCTATCAGTCAGTTCTTCTTTAATAAGAGTAACTTCTTCTTCGAGAGTTGATTCGTATTGTACCTTCAGTTCTTCTTGAACTTCGGCAACTTTTGTCCTGATAGCAGTTTCAAAAATGGTACGTGCTTTCTCTTGGAATTCTTCGGAAAGTTCTTCACCGGCAAGCAATGCATCAACATCTTCTTCGATGTCATATTCTGCTTCGATGACTTCTTCTTCAGATACAACTTCTTCATCAGAAGTTTCTTCCTCAGAAACTACATCTTCGGCAGATGCAGTGGTCTCTTCTTCTTCGACTACTTCACCGTCAACTTCCTCTTCTTCCTTCATACCTTTAGGCATGGGTTCGGCAGGTTTAGCACCTCTATTCACAATGTCTTTGACAGTTGCGATTTTTGGTTCTGCGAGTTTAGCAGAGTTGTCGTCTACTTTATAGTTTTCTGGAGTCGGACCACCGAGATCTTCCCAATTGCCAGTTTGGCCTGGTGTGGATACACCGGAAGCATTGCTCCCTGCCTTTGACATTGGTTCAGATGCAGCAGCTCCTTTAGTTACTACGTTTTCCATTTCTTGTAAATTGCTACCAACGGACATTTGATTTATTAGATTTTTTATACTAATATATTTATTTATAATTTAAAGATTTGATAAGAATTCGTTGAACAAGTTTAACTTATGTTCATCGAGAATTCTTTGGTCAACAAGAGTGTTAATTCTCTTCTGAGTTCTTTCTGCAAGTTGTTCACGAAGAATTCCTCCTTCCCAAATCCACTCTTTTCCTTCCATAATTCCTGATACAAATGCATCAGGTGCAGAAGGATCGGCAACGATATCAGCAGCAGTTGCTAACATGAAATCTTCACCAACAACTTTCACTCCACCACGATCTTCTTTTAATGAACCAACACCACGAGAAGAAACTCCAAGCATCACACCTTCATCTAAAAGTGAAGATGCAATTTTGCCCATAGGAGTATTAAGGATTTGTGCTTTACCTCTAAAATTACTACCCTCTTGAGTGAGTGAAGTAATCTTATGAGAAACACGGTCAAGATTTACGGTAGGTCCATCAGGATGACCAAGTTCTCCAAGAGCACGACCTTTATTAACAAAAGTTTCACAATAACGTTTTACTTCTCTTGAAAGAGTATCCATAGGATACATTCTTCCATTACGATTTTTAAGGTCTCCTTGTAAGAAAACTCCTTCAATGTATAGTTTTTGAGGTTCTCCTTTCCTACCTTCCTTAATAATCTTTACGTTTGAAATTTCTTCTGTGATAAGTTTCATTTTATCTATACTTTTTAGTAATTATTTAGTTATGCGAATACTCTTGATGGAGTTGATGTAGTGAACAACTCCAGGTCCGTGACAGACGACCCATTTTGTTTCAGTAAATGGTCCCATAGTAGTTTAATTGTCGTAATCTTTGTAGTTAATGGTCCAGCCTTTTGCGTCTAGGTTGTTGTAAGCCGTCTCAGCAGCCGCTGACCAGTTCAGATTTGTACCTGAAGATCCTGTATACCTAGGAGCGTTATCACCACCTTCGATACCAAGTGTGATACCAGTAGCACCATTAGTATCTAGTGAGACAAGGATGTTCTCGATTGATTGTGTGGTAAGGGCACAGTCGGTCCAAGTGCTAGTAAAAGCACTAACGCTAAGTGTCCCCGTTGTATCAAACATGTTGGCGGGGAAATCGGTTAGGTTGGTGCAGCCGTACCAAGCGTAAGCAATGTTTGTACCACTAGACGTGTCCAATGATGGAAAGCTAGTTAGGCTGGTGCATAAAAACCAAGCGAGATAAAAGTTCGTCACACTAGACGTGTCCAATGATGGGAAACTGGTCAGACTGGAGCAGCGACTCCAAGTGAAAAAAAAGTTTGTAACCGAACTTGTCACATCAAACGAACATGTAAACGTTGTCATGTTGCTTGCACCGTTCCAAGCGTTAGTCAAGTTAGTCCCTAAATCAGCTCCACTACCAATGGCAACAGAAGTAATCTGAGTTGCATCAGCAGCTTCGTTACTAAAGTACGGCCTATAAACCCCATCACTATTAACAGTCAATTCATAATCACCAGCAGCATAAGTATGAGGTAACCTGTTAATCGTGCTTGTCTCAACATTACCATCACCCCATTCAACTTCATAATCAACAGTGCCTAAAGACCTTAGGTTAAACGTACCGCCAGTATTTGTAATGCCATATGTAATATCATAAGCAATGCCTGGTATGACAGTTCCAAATTTTTCTACCCAAGTATTAAATCCTAATCCTAAAAATGGATAAGTCATAATTATCCCTCTTCTAGGTTAGGTTCTTCTGGTTCTACATAACCGAGTTCTTTTGCTCTTGCTAAACCAGATGCCTCATCACTAAACTCTTCACAGTTTGGTTGTCCTGTAGATATTGAATTACCAACAGACAAATGTGTAAAATGAACTACTTCTGGTCCGTGACATACGAACCACTTATCAGTATCAAACGGACCCATTATTAAGCACCTTCATAAACTATTTTGGAAGTACTTGTGAGTGCTTTTGCATAAACATATGCAGCACCAACGTCATGTGACAAATCAGTAACGGTCTTTTTCATCTCACCTTCAAATCTATTATAAATCAATCCTTCGGTAGATGTTGCTATTCCAGCACTAGTTGTTGCAATACCAACCACCACGGGAGTACTACTCTGACACTGAAAAGTTATAGTAGTAACATTATTTCCAATAAGAACATATGAACTAGGTGTCAGTTCTGTGGATGCTAGTGCCATTATTCTTGATCCTCTGATTGTGATTCATCACCAAACATAGATGCTCCAACTACTGGACGAGCATTATCAATATGTCCTGCTGCCTTTGCATACAAAACATCTTTGATTTTGTCACTAATATCAGATGCCGATGAATCGGATCCAATTAAATTTACAATTTCTTCCATGAAAGTTTAATATATCTATATTTTATATTTATATCTCAGCAGATTTGCCGTCTACTTCAGTCATTCCACCATCTACTTCAGGTTCCATAGGAACATCTCCCATCATTCCCTGTTCACCTCCTTGTGGTAATGGTTCTCCAGTTATTGGATCAACAGCACTTGGATCTGGAATAATACCATCTTTGATTTCTTGTTCAATCTGCTCATCCATTTCAATCATTTCCCCATCAGTCTGACGAAGAACTTTACTACGAACCCACTTCTGGGAATAATACTTACCGATATAAGGTTCAATAGTTGCAAGAACACCAAGTCTCTCATTCAACATTTCTGTTTCTTTGAGTTCTGCGAACTGATTATCATACAAGAAATCATATTGAATATGATCACTAATTCTATCCCAGTCTTCCACAGAAACAATGTTCTTAAGGATTAACTGTGTCTTCAACATATCATTAAACATCTGAGCAAATCTCTTTCTCAGACGACCAACAAACTTAGCAAACTTAAGTTCGTCTCTTAAGATTTCAGAAGAACGACCGAGATTAAATCCACCATCGGCAGCAATTCTTGATTCTGGAACTCCAAGTGCTCTATAAAGTTTCTTTTGGAAATACTCAATATCAGCAAGTTCTCCTAAATTCTGTCCACCTGGAAGAGTTGTGATTTCAGTTCCTCTACCACCTTCTCTACGAGGAAGCCAAAAGTCTTCCATCATACTCATAAATTTACGATCATCACGGATCTCTCCGGTGTTCGCATCATATACTTGCTTGTTACGATAACGATTCATAACATCACGAAGATATTGTTCTGCCTTTACTTTAGGAAGATTACCAACATCAATATAAAAAATACGACGTTCAGGTGCTCTTGATAATCTATAGATAACTAAAGAATCCTCAATCATTCTCAGTTGATTGAGTGCCTTAATTGCTTTATGTAGATAAGAAAGAACATTTCCTTTGTTCCTATCTACAAGACCGGAAGTACAATATGTAATTGCATCCTTTGCTATCTTAGTTCCTTTATTTCCACCACCACTGGTTAAGTTTCCGGTTGGATAGTTTGGTTTGGGGGTATATACAAAATACTCCTCAATCTCTGGAGCAATTCCATTTTTTTGTTCATCACGACCAGGAATATTTGGTCCAATAAGATTCTTATCTTGTTTCTTTTCTTGGCGGACAAACCGCATTTTCATTGGGTCAATATACCTCAGTTCTTTAATTCCTTCCTGAGGATTTTTAAGATCGATTACCTTATGATAATAAAGTCTTCCATCAACATACCAATTCCTAAAAATTTCGTGAGACTTTTTATCAAAATCTAAAATTTCTTTAATATACTTAAATTCTTGTCTAATTGCTTTCTTTAAATTGTCCGTAGCATTTAGATTAGATAATTCAATTTCAATTGGAGAATCATAAAGATCACTCACAATTGCTTCGTTTACAACATCTTCGATAGCACCATCCGCTTCTGGATGTAGTGACATCTCTCTATATCTTTTAATTAGATCAAATTCTGTTCTATATTGTCCTTCAATATCTACATATGAACCATAAAATCCACTGCTAATATAGTTATCAACCCCATCCTCGTTATTCACGGGGACAGGGGAAACTACAGATTTGGATTTCTTTTCTGCATCATCAATAGAAAAACCAAAAAGTTTTGCCATATTATAAACTAACTTAGACTACTATTTTATTATTTAGGTAATATCTTCACCACCTGCTGATGGTCCATTACCTCTATATGCTTCCCAATAGTGGACTTGCATTTCCACGGTAAACTCCTGAATAGTGTCAGTTGTCTCATAACTCAAATCAATTGTAGATATGTTAGTTGGGAAAACATCCTTGAAAACATATTTTCTAAGGACTGTTCCTGTGCGATCTAATTGATTTACTTTAGCATCTACTTGATAAAGTGCAGGATCTGTTTCACCAGTTCCGTTATCCAATTTATTAATATAGTTCATCCACTTCTCAAATGCAGATCTAATATTGAATGAAGTATCATTCATTACAGTAATAGTCCATGTTTCGAATGTTCTATCACCTGCAATTTTCAGGATTCTTCCTCTAAAAGGAATATCAATTGGTGCTACTGTTGAAGAAGGTAATGCTGCTGCTTTTACTAAAAATCTAGCATTATCAAGAACTTCATTCTCATCCTGAACACCAACACCCGAAGGGAAAGTTAATTCCACTTCGAATAGATTGGGTCTTGCACCACCACCTTTTAATTTACTTTTAAAATCACTAATAGTTCTTAGTGGTAAAGTATTTACTTGTTGACGAGCCATTGTTTCTTAAACCTCTAGATTAAACGTTACCGATTACTTCATCAAATGAAACACCAGTTCTGGTGGCAACAAACGTAAGACCGATGAAGTTGATTGATCTTGCGGGTTTGATAAAGATGTCTGCTACAAACTCATTATTATCTATAATAGCAGCAGTGTTATTTGTCTCATCACAAATAACTACAAATTCGAAGATTCCTCTCTTTGCCTGAACATCACGAAGGAATGGTTCGACAATATTCACAAAGTTAGTTCTTGTGATTTCGTCATTAAATTCGAAGAGTTGATCTCTTGCCGCAGCAGAGATTGCATCCTCAAGATAGATGAACAAACGACGGACATTAATACGGTCGAATGCCGATGACTTACCAAATCCAGTCTTGTCTCCAAAGAGAACAATACCGGCACCAGGTGAGAAGATTACTGGATTGACTCTATTAGAATACAATCTATCTCTTTGTGCTTTGGATGGGGTATATGCAAGTTTAACTGCATTTAGAATTCCACCACGATTTGTTCCTGCTGGTGAGAACCATGGGAAGTTATTTGCATCATTTCTGGCACAAAGTCCTGCAATGTCTCCGTTTAGTGGAATATATCTAAAGGTATTAGCAAACCTATCAAACATATACTTGTAACCACTATCAAAGATTCCATAAGTTGATGAAGTAATAGGAGAATAGAAACTGATTACATTATCAGTAGTAGTTTCATCTGAATTGATGTTTACTGCTCTATCATCATCGGTATCAGTAATTGCGGCACCTCTATATGGTGAGATGAATGCAACCGCATCTTTTCTTGTTTCGGCAACCGCAATACACTTATTTGCAAGTGCTTGTGCTTCTTCTTTACCATATCCGGCAGATCCCATAAGAATGAAATCTACATTATACTTTTCAGTATTCTCAAATAATCCGTAACCAGTAACTAATCCATCTAATCCAGAACTTAATGCACCAGTTGATGTGATTGCAACCTTACCACCGTAATTAGTTCCCTTAGAAAACTTAGAAAAACCTGGATTATAATTTCCAGTTGCGGCAAAGGTAATACCTTCAGCATTTTGATCCCAAGATACATCAGTCTCAGGATCAAATCCAGTTCCACCACTAACAAATCCGGTTGTTACAATACCTGCTGGTGCTGAACCGGCAAAAATATTTGGTGAACCATTAGCAATATACTTTCTCCAATACGAAGGAGAACCGAGTGAATATTCAGCATCTTTTGCTTTCGATAGTGATAGATGCTTCTCAAGAATTGTTCCAGAGTTTCCAGTGACACCTCCATCACCATCAACTACAACAACATGAACTTCATCAAATCTAGATCCTCTTGCTGCTGCATACTCGGAAGTTCCTGGACGATCTGCAAGTTGATTCCACTTAACTGTTGTCGAAGAAGATAATGTAAGTGATTGTTGATCAAACCAATCTTGCTGTGCAGTAATAGAAGTAGTTGCGTATGATGTTGCTATTCCAGAAGTATGAATTGCTACATTTCCACTTCCGGAGAATGCATAAACACCGGATGGTTGATAATCAACTTCAGTAACTGTTCCTGCTGCAGAAACATGCTCAAGAACTTTTACATATGCATCTGTACCATCAACTTCAGTTACAATACCTTTTAAATATCCATCAAGAACTGAAGTAGTTCCTGCACCGGGAAGCACTGCTGAAATTGCTTGAGTAACTCCCATTCCAACAGTAATACTATTTGATGCAGATAATGACAGAATTTGGTCTGCCTTAGCATCAATAATACCAACTCTTAAACCATTTCCCCAAGAACCAGGATTTCTTGCGGCAACAACTACACCAGCAATTGTATTTTCGTCGTATCCTAATTCTTCGTAGTGCTCTAAACTTTTAATTTTGATACTTGCGGCAGCACCAACAAACCCGTTTTGAAGACCAGTATCATCTGCTCTTACAACACTAAGAGAACCACCATATGCCAAATAAGAAGAAGCAACTAACCAGTGCTCATAGTGCTTATCTGTTCCGTATGGTTTTCCGAAGACATCTAATAAGTCTTTCTCGCTTCCGATTACTGTAGGAAGATCAACGGGACCTTGTGCAAAAGGTGCAACAATCGCACCAATGCCACCGGAGGTTGGATCAACCCTACCGACAGTTAAGTCTACTTCTCTTACTACAATACCAGGAGATGCTAAATTTAGTGGCATCTTGTTTTTTCCTCGCATCCAATTTACCTAAAAATATTTAGGAAAAGGGGTATTTCTAATGGGGAAACAATGCGTGAATACTTACCAATCAGGATATTCCCATCTTAAATTGCTCTTTCTACCTTTACTTACTCTCTTAACCGTACATTCCTTACATTCATATGAATATGCTGACGGTAATGTTTTTCTACCTTTTCGAGTCAAATAGAAATCATCCATTAAACTTTTAACCACCCCACAAACTCTACATTTGCGATCAAAGAATAATAAATGTTCTAATTCGATCTCATCATCAAAAGACACTACTTATAATCCCACATATAGGACATATCACCATATTCATCTGCATACCATCTATCTCCAGAATCATCTACAAAACTTGCTTCACTATTAATTCCATCCTCAATAAATCCAAATGGTGCCATGTCCTGGTCAATTTGATTTTTCTGTTCCTCGTATATTCTTTTTCTTACATCATTCTCTGTCATCTCCTTGAAATACTCTTGTGCTACTAACCAAGAGAATATTACAAGACACATTGCCAAATCGTCATTACATCCTTCTTCTGCTTCGAAAGAGTTTCCTTTTTGCGAAAAAGTGGTAAGTTCTGATATAATTTCATAATCAGACGCAAGTAATTTATCATCTTCTACAAGAGTTTTAAGATTTGAACATCCTAATTTTTTAACTGCTGAAGTTGTACGAACTCCAAGTTGAGATTTCTTACCACTGAATCCTGATCCAACAACTTGACCATTACGACCTCTCATAGCACACATAAGAATATTTTCATATTCCAAATCATACTGGAGAATACTAGCAACCTGATCACCAATATCATTAACCTCTATCAATAACCAAGAATAATTATATCCCTTTGCCACATCAAATATGATATTTGGAAATAACATTGGTTTAATTTCATTATTTCTATACTTTGCAACTACCTTATAAGGAAACTCTGTGATATCAAAGACAATAAATGCGGAGTAATCATTACCAAGACCACGAGCAACGTCAACCGTAATTAGATAATTGTGTTCTGGAATTGGATTTTCATAGACATCCAATCCAGCATTTCTCTGTATTGGATCATCATATATTAAAGTTTTGAGTTTTGATGGGTTGATAAGAGTATTGACAGAACCTAAGAATTCGCAGTTGTGTGATACTATATTGTTTGAATAGTAAAGA
>Ga0209557_1001929_pt1 | contig 11129 bp, 12 predicted proteins | sample SaaInlV_120m_DNA_4_FD_184672 | JGI IMG/M metagenome (GOLD analysis project Ga0209557, IMG submission 184672) | Marine microbial communities from expanding oxygen minimum zones in the Saanich Inlet - Saanich Inlet SI074_LV_10m_DNA (SPAdes) (version 2) | ecosystem: Environmental > Aquatic > Marine...
TATCGCACTTGGGGGGGGGCGGACCGGCGACCTGGCCGCCAGCAATTCCTTCGACGCGCTTGGAGCCAATATCGACCGCTTCACAGTGTTCGAGCTGGATCTCGAATGGACCGCGGAAGGGGAGCTGGTCTGCATCGATGACTGGCAACAGAGCTTCGAGGCCCGTTTCGGCGTGCCGATCTCGACACCGCCAGACCATAACCTCTTCCGCCAGTTGCTGGCCGCAAGCCCCGATGCGCCGCGCAATTGCCAGCTCGACGAGCTGGCGGGCTGGCTTCGGGCCAATCCCCGCATCCGGATAGTAACTGACGTGACGGAAAACCCCGTCGCGGCCCATGCGCTAATTGCCGAGCGTCACCCGGACCTGCGTGCTCAATTCGTCCCGCAGGCGATACGGCCCGAGCAGATCACCGCCCTGCGAGAACTTGGTTTTGACCAGGTCATCTGGGCGCCGGAGGCGAGTCTGGCCTCGGACGCAATCATCACCGAGGCCCGCAACCGGACACCGACCGCGCTGGCCCTGACGCTGGACGCGGCCCGGGATGGTGCGTTGCAGGCCCTGAGCTCGGGCACTCGGCTGCCCGTATACATACGGTCTAGCAATGACCCCGGCGAGATTGCCTGCCTTATGGCCGAAGGCGCAGCTGGGGTCTTCTCGGACGATTTGGAATCAGACCAGGTGGACGTCCTTGACGACCTGCCCGCACGCTGCCTGGCGGAGGCGGCGCCCTTTACACCGTCCATCGGACACGGCGGCGGGCGGCTCGACGGGGTGGTCAAGACCAATTCCTACGGTGCACTCAACGCCAATATCGACCGTTTCGAGGTGTTTGAGCTGGATTTTGAATGGACCGCCGATGGCGAACTGGTCTGCATCCACGACTGGGAGATCAGCTATACCACCCGCTTCGGCACCCCGACCGAGACCGCACCCGACCATGCCACGTTTCAACGCCGGCTGGCCGGAACCCCAGATGCACCCCGCAATTGCGACCTTGACGGGCTGGCGGACTGGATGCGCGCGCATCCAGACATCCGCATCGTGACCGACGTCAAGAGCAACCCCGTGGCCGCGCATGAACTGATCGGAGCGCGCCATCCTGATCTCATGTCGCAATTCGTGCCGCAGGCCTACCGCCCCGACGAAATCGACCGCTACCGCGCGCTTGGCTTCCAGGAGGTCATCTGGACTCTCTACAGGTATCGCCACAACACCGACCCCGAGGCGGTGATCCGCGAGGCCCTGGACCATGTGCCCGATGCGATCACCATGCCTTATCTCAATGCCGAGGCTGGCCTGATGGCCGCCGTGATCGAAGGCACCAGCTTCCCAGTCTACGTCCACACAATCAACGATCCGCAAACCGCCTCTTGCCTTTTGGCCCGCGGAGCGAGTGGTATCTATTCGGATGATCTTGGGCAGGCCGAGGTCAAAGATATTCGCGCAACGGCCGCGAACTGCAGCTAACGACGGAATAATGAAACAGCCAAAGAAAATGAGCCTCGGTCAGGAATTGGCCCGCCTCCGCAACACGGCGACTTGGTCGCTGGAGGGGCTGCTGGCCTCCTGGCGCGAGGAAAAGAGCCTGCGCCAATGGACGGGGCTAAACCTTCTGGGCTGGGGCCTGCTGGCCGTGGCCGGGCTTTCCACCACCGAAACCGTGCTGCTGGTGGCGCTCGGCGGACTTGTACTAGTGGTCGAGCTTCTCAACAGCGCGGTGGAGGCCACTGTCGACTACGTCTCGACCGACCGGCACCCGCTGGCCAAGAAGGCTAAGGACATTGCCAGCGCCGCGGTGATGATGATGGGGCTTTTGTGGGGGCTCTGCTGGCTGCTCGTAGCGGGTTGAGATGCGCCTCTAGACAAGCGGCGCGGATCACTGTCAATGGGTCACATTCTTTCATTAAATATGGACGTTGACTGAGCGTCAGATTGCGATCACCAGAAGTACGTTATTTATTGGCAGAAGTTGCCTCGATCAACAATTTCGATATTGCTGCAGTTGACTGAGGGTTTTGTCCAGTGACCAAACGCCCGTCACGAACTGCGTGACTTGTAAAGTTGTCACTGCATTCAAACTTGGCACCTAATTCACGCAACCTGCTTTCGAGTAGGAATGGCTCTATCCCGACAAGACCAATTTGAACCGTTTCCGAGTCGGTGAAGCTGTTTATGTTTAAACCTTTGACAAGTGGCTCTCCGTCGGGACGTTTGGCTTGAAGTAGACCAGACGGACCATGGCAAACAGCACCGACTACAGCATCCGCCGCCCATGCATCGCTTACGATCTTACCGATAGTGTACGTATCAAAGTCCCACATTGTGCCATGACCACCGGGCAGAAAAATACACTGGTATGAGGTGCCATCAATTTCTTCCACTTTTATTGTGTTGCGAAGTTTTTCCATCGCTTCTTTATCCTCCATGAAGCGCGCAACCATTGGAGGACGTTTATCTGGCTCGACTAAAGTCTTAGGGTCTGGAGGGGCTTCGCCGCCTTTGACCGATGCTATATCTACTTTAAATCCGGCATCAATTAATGCCCAGTATGGTGCTGCCATCTCGTCATAGTAGAATCCCGTTCCACGACCTGTTGTGCCAAGCTCAGTGTGCGAGGTTAGAATAATCAGTGCCTTGTTTTCAGTCTTCATTATTTGGTCCTAATCCTAACCGACATTTCTCGAGTATCTCGCCTTGCCAGCCATGTTGCAGCCATCCGGCACATCGATCAACTGCCACCGTAGATTTTTTATACCGAAAGCAAAGTTTTCAATACGGTTTTGACAAGGTCATACCGGCTTTACAGTGCCGCGGTGCTCAACCCGCCTCAATCTGGTATTACCTGACCGTGCCGTAGCGAGGTTTTATGGGTGCTGTCAGACGAATGCGAACTCGTCTCTACTAGGCCAGCACACCTGCCCTTTTATGCCGCACAAAGGCCGCGCCACACGGCGAGTGCGGCGGCGCGGTTCAGCTTGAAGTGATCGCGTTGGGAGAGGCTTCGGTCTTGATTGAAATGATTGCGGACCGAAGAGTGAACAGCAACAAATTTCTGCAAGGTTAGCATGCGCCTGAAGTGGATAATTGCATGATCCCTTTTATCTAGGCTAAAGCCGCCGTTGCCATCGGCGAGACAAGCGCTAAAACGTTCATAGCTTGCGGAAGGAAAGTTGTTCTATGGTCCTTAAAATAATCCAGTTCTACGTGATTGTAGCCGTAGCCACTGTCCCTAGCCTTGCGAGCGCCCAATCAGGCCTCGCTGACTCGTTTTGCCGGACCTACATGCCCGTCGTAGAGCAGTCTCTCTACATGCGCGACCAAGGGGTCCCCATAGGTATCTCAAAGGACATGGCCGACTCCGCATTTGATACTAATCGTGAGCTTTGGCTGTGGCTAAATCAGGCGATCGACCTTGCATACCAGGACCCCAATATCGTCCGCGCCGCCGTTGGCGACGGGCGCATGATGCGGAGCTGCGTCGACGCAGTGCGCGGATATTGAGGGCTAGCGCTGTGAAGTTCTCCTGCTCAGCCCTGTTGGCTCTAGCCTTCATGACAGTCGCGGGACAGGCTGCCGCCTGCGCCGCCGGTGAGGTATCAGTATTTTCTTGCTCGATCGCATCGAACGGTAACCGCCTCGAGGTGTGCCGCGCAGACACGTGGTTGGGATACAGCTACGGCCCCGCAAAGGGCAGCACAGACCTTGAGCTGTCGGCAGACATCTACACTGACTTCCGCCCGTGGCTCGATGGTGACGCCGTCCGCGAGGACGTATTCCGCTTCCGCAATGGCGAATATCGCTACGACGTAATAAGTGGTCTAACGGCCTCGGGTAATGACGACGTCGCCTATGGTCGCGTGGACGTCTATCAGAGCCAGGACCAGATCGCGTCTTTGGAGTGCGACCCATCCTCTCTCGTGACTCAGTCTTCGGCCCTCTACGACGAGCTGGACGGACTGGCGCTCTGCTGGACCGACGGCCTCGACCGCTGGGCCGAGTGCCCCGAGGCGGAGCCTGAGCCTGAAGTGGGCTCAGCGCTCGGCAAACCAGCGCTGCCTAGCGCCGATAATTCGCCTACCCCTGGTGCGTTAGTTCAGCCACAAACCCCGAACCAACAGTCCGCTGGGCCGTTGGGCACGGGCAATGACACGCTGAACACGGTGACCGAGACCCGATGGACGTTCTACGGCACGCCGTCCTGCGGGATTGGCGGAGAGGTGACAGACTACCAGCGCTTCCTGCCGACGGAGTACTACAATGTCATCACGGGCAACGAGAACCACGCCGACGACATGCGCGTGGAGTACTTCCGCGTGGACGAGGCCCGCCGCCGGTTCGAGGCAAGCTATACCACATGGGTCGCAATGGCCCCGGCTCACCCCTGGACAATCGCAGAATACGTAGGCGTGCTGCAGGCGGACGGCTCCATGGAGCTCTCGACCGTGATACGGCAGGTCGACTTCGACACCGTCAACGACCTCGTCCCACGCTACGACACGACGCGCGAGGAGGAGACGCTGTGGCCGTGCGACAACCTCCCCGAGGCGTCGGCCGGATCCGACGGCGCGACGCGCGTACTCGTCCAAGTGCCCTACGGATTAGACCCAGACGCATATGACAGCTGCGACGCGGTATTTGGTGCGGCGTTCGAGGGGCTGGACGTGCCAATCATGACGATATTCGAGCAGGTGGACGGGACCTGGTACGCCGAGAACTTCCACACGGCACACTGCGAGGAAAACAGCCCAAACATATGCCCCTTCATTGGGGGGGAGTGGACCCAGAACCCCCGCGAAGTCTCGTCAAACCCGATCGTACTGGAGAATACCATCGACGGCTGTACCAACAGCTATGAGTTCATTCTCGACGGGCGGGCGGGTGTTGCAAACAGCTCGAGCCACGGCGACTGTGCCTTAGGGGGTGAACCCTTTACCTACGCGGTGATCGACTGCGCGCGGTAAACATCCGTTCGTGCCTCGCGCGAGGGGCTAGGGGTCTGATGTCATCTCGACGGAACCCACCACCGTTAAAAAATTCACATCAGATTACATTTGAGGGCTGATGGTAGGTAGACTACTTAGAAAGGTCCAATGCCCCACCCTGCCACGGGCATATCGCCGCTACGGTTCTACTATCCCCCATACCTCATTGGACTGTAATCTCTTGCACTGCTGTTCGGCGTCACTCTATTGAGCCAATGCTCCCAACCCAGCACAACCCTCAGCAACATCCTTGAGTTGTACTCGTCGTGTTCGAGCAGCAGGTCAGTCGTCTCAGATAGGTCTTCGTCTGAACACGCATTGACGTTGGTGCAGACGCTGTATTCCTCAGCCACACGTGCAAGGATCATCGTGCCATCGTCATGCAGCTTCGGGATAGTGAAGAGGTAGCTGCAGAGCAAGGGCATAACGCCCTGCATCCCCGGTCGCAAGTCGCGCAAAAAGACCGTCAAGTACGACAAGCGCCTTTGGGACCAACTAGCGTTATTTGCCAAGAGGGGGTTTGTTGCTCATCGTAGCCACCTAGGATTGGACGATCAGATAGAAACCGAAGAGCCATGGCGAGAAGCTGGTCAAGGACATCAAGCGGGCAACCCGCAAGCAGTATTCATCTGAAGAGAAGATCCGCATCGTGCTGGATGGCCTGCGTGGCGAAGATAGCATTGCCGAGCTGTGCCGCCGTAAGGGCATCTCCCAAGGCATCTATTACAAATGGTCGGAGGACTTCATGGAGGCTGGCAAGCGACGTCTGGCGGGCGATACAGCGCGTGCTGCAAACACCGATGAGGTGAAAGAGTTGCGCCGCGAGGCAAAGGACCTCAAGGAAGTCGTCGCAGAGCAGACGCTGGAACTGCGCTTGCTTTAAAAAAGTATGCTGGGAGATAAGGGTTTGCGGGGGGCTAGAGCCAAAGAAGCCAAATCGTTCGCCGCATCCGCATCGGCCGGCGTGATCCGCTTTAATCCGTTATAAGCCGCTTCTGAGAGGGGGAAATAAAGGGGGAAGTGATTTACACTTTCACTTTAAAATCAATTACTTAATTTAAGTAATTGGCGGAGCCGAAGGGTATCATATGACTTATGGTTTTGACGAACTGATCGCCCACGCAGCCTATTCCCGCTCATTGTGTGCGGGCACAGTCTTGGGTTCCGGAACTGTATCGAACGAAAACTTCCGTGAGATAGGCTCGTCTTGTCTAGCTGAACGACGCGGCATTGAACTTCTGGATGAGGGCGCGCCCCAAACCCCTTATATGAGTTTCGGCGATCATATCCGGATGGAATGCAAAACCCGCGACGGGCAATCTGTCTTTGGCGTTATCGATCAGAAGGTTGTATCAGGATAAGTCAAGCTGGGTGCTGACTGGTAGATGGCGAGACAGTGCATAGTCTCGAAGCCGGGAGTGTTCCTTATCCGAACTGACTGCAGCAATGCGCGCGCAAACTGTACGGTGAAACAAGGCACAGCTTAGTTGCGCGAAATCATGTGCCAAAATCGTTGGATCCTCAGCTTGCGTAACTGATGCCCGCGCTTTGCGCCAAAGCTCACGAAGTTCCAATACTGTTGCGTTATCGGTCAGCTCTTCTATCAGCGCATCAAAGGCATCCGCTCCTGCTCCACCTTTGAGGCAAAGGCCCCGGGTTGCCACAGCAAGTTCATGGATGCCATTCGCGCCCTCGTAAATCGCTGTGATCCGGGCATCGGCCCATGTCTGCGCAAGGCCGTATTCAGTCAAATATCCATATCCCCCAAGTATCTGGATGCCGAGATTGGAAGATGTGATTCCAGCTTCTGTACAGAAAACTTTGCACAGCGGAGTCAAAAATTCGACCAGTTCCGGTCGTTTCCCATGAAGCAATTCGACCAGCGCCACATGCGCCATTCCGCGTGCACCAATTTCAAGAATTCGTTGTTCAGCAAGCATGCGCCGCACATCGGCGTGGTCTGCCAAAACCGCCTCTGATCCGTCTGGCCGTCGTCCTTGCTTGCGCTCAATTGCATATGCTTTGGCGATGCGATGCGCATGCCCAGCAAGGGCGACACCTTGCAAGCTGACATCGAGCCGCGCGTGGTTCATCAGGACAAACATGGCCGTCAACCCGGTGCCCTCCTCGCCGAGCAACTCGGCCGGACAGCCGTCAAAAGACATCTGACAAGTCGGTGACGCGTGGAGACCCATCTTCTCCTCGATCCGCGTAACCGAAATCGTCGTGCCAGCCTTCTGCTTGCTGGTCAGGAATAGGGACAGCCCTTTCACCCCCTCCTCTTTCGCACCGGTGCGCGCCAACACCAAATGCAGGATGTCATTACTCAGATCCTGATCGCCCCCAGAGATGAAGATCTTTTCGCCATTAATCGTCCAGCCTTCCCCATTTCGGGTGGCCTTGGTCCGGATGCGCGACAGATCAGACCCCGCCCCTGGTTCGGTCAGACACATCGTCGAAAGCGCCTCACCTGCCGCCAATCTGGGAATCCACTCCGCCTGCTGCAAATCACTGCCAAACCGGCGCAGCGTCGAAATGGCTCCTGGCACAAGATTACACACCATCTGCATGGACAGGTTTGCGCGGGAGAAGATTTCGGACACGGCCGCCGCGACGAGAACATTTTGCTCCATGCCACCGTAATCTTCCGGCGCAGTCAGACCCTGCCAGCCCATCTCGGCAAGCTGTGCAAAAGCGTCTTTGAATCCATCAGGCATACGGACTCGGCCATTCTCAAATAGGCAGCCTTGGGCATGACCAGCCTCGTTCAGGGGGGCGATCACTCCTTCGGCGAAGGTCGCGAAATGGCCGATGATTTCGGAGGCGAGATCACCGTCCCAATCAGGCAAACGGTCCGCTCCGGCCACGGCCTGCAATGAGAATAGGATGTCGTCGACGGGCGCTGTGAAGGTCGTCATTTTTGTCCTCTTAAGCTGTCACACCCAACAATCGCATGGCGTTCTCTTTCAGGATCAGGGGGCGAACCTCGTCACGGAAGTCCGCCTGATCAAAAGCATCAAGCCACTTTTCCGGCGCGATCATCGGCCAGTCCGATCCAAACAGCATTTTCTTTTTTCAACATCCGGTTCGCGTATTGCACCAGAACCTCGGCGGCGGCACTGACCGTCCCTAGTCTGGCGACCTGATAGGCCGTGCGCAGTTCCGTCCACTTATCCATGTCGGGCCATTGTACACTTTCCGCGCACATAACGCGCTCTTTCGCTCATTGTGAGTTTTTATGTAGCAACTTATCTGATGGTCAAGACAACAGCAGCTTTGGCGACATTCTTCTTGATCCTTTGCGGTGGGCCCCGTCCACCAAGGCACACAAGATCGCAACAACGATCCTGGCCCGCATCTTGATCGCCACGATCCTGTTCTAATCAACCTTCACAACCGTTGTATGGATCATAAACGCCACCGCACCTGACTGCGGCAGGCGCATGACCGTTTGACGTTCACTACGCAGATACGGTGCATCTGGTGCGCCAACAGGCCGTGGATCGTTTTCTCGACGTGGCTGATGTAACGCTGCATCATGATATCGTAGCGCATTGGCCCGCCACATCGGCTTCCCCTCTTGCACACCGTCAAACAACCGCTGAACCCGTGCCGCAATCCTATCGGTGTATTCATCAACGGGATCATGGATGCCGATCAGCGGCTTCCCGATCTTTTGCGCCAACGTCCAACTGGCAGGAAAACACAGCGCCGCACCTGTCATCACATGTTCACGCCCGCGCTTTTCCAGAATACAGACATCTTGCTGCAACATTTCTGCGGCCGACCGAAGGGGCGCATCCCAATCCAACTGTAACGTATGCCCATCCGGGCAAACGACCGTTTCACCCCTGCGTTCAAACCCATCCGGCAAATCAGCCAATGCTTTTCCAAGAAAACTACGCGAAGCGGGTAACCCATCCACGGTCTGCGCCAAAACATCCGACAGCTGCGTCGCCAATAACGCGCGTCGCAACGCCATTTGCGCGCCGTAAGCCTCGTCACAAAACAGCCATGGCCCGACCACAGGGCGCATGGACGGCAAGCGCGCAGCGGCAACGTCGACCTGCCCTTCCGGCACATAATCCTGCAAAATCACCTGTTTCATCGCACGCACTTTCATGTCGTTTTTTGACCTGATAGGTCATTTTCCACCCGTCATACTAACGATAGGCCAAGGGAGGACCATCATGAACACCCATTATCGCGACACACGCAAAATCAACCCAAACCTTGGCGCAACGTTGGGCGATGGCACCCCCAACGACAATGACCGCGTTGAAATCGGTCCTTCTCAGCTTGCGTTTGATGAATGGGAGGCCGCAGGCCTTACCCTGCCCAACCTCGAAAACATGCGCAATTATCGCTGGGAACGTCTGACGCAGCACATCGTTGATCGCGGATATGGCGGGCTGTTGATGTTTGACCCCCTCAACATCCGCTACGCCACGGACAGCACCAACATGCAGCTGTGGAACACGCACAATCCGTTTCGCGCGGTCCTGCTTTGCGCAGATGGCTACATGGTCATCTGGGATTACAAAATCGCACCGTTCCTGAGCGAATTCAACCCCTTAGTCTGCGAACGCCGCTCGGGCGCCTCGATGTTTTACTTTGCCAAGGGCGACAAGGTAGACCCCGCTGCGCAGACCTTCGTGCAAGAGGTTAAGGACCTAATCGCGCAGCATGGCGGCGCAAATCCGCGCCTTGCCGTCGATAAAATCATGGTACCTGGATACCGCGCCCTGATCGCCGCAGGATTTGACGTCATGGAGGGCGAGGAAGTCACCGAAAAGGCCCGTTCTATTAAAGGTGTGGACGAAATTCACGCGATGCGCTGCGCCAACCACGCCTGCGAAACCTCTGTGAAGTTGATGGAGGACTTCGCCCGCGAACATTCCGGCAATGGCACCACCTCCGAAGATGATATTTGGGCCGTGATGCATGCTGAAAACATCAGGCGCGGCGGTGAATGGATCGAAACCCGTCTTCTTGCCTCTGGTCCGCGCACGAACCCTTGGTTTCAAGAATGCGGGCCACGCATCACCAAGCCTAATGAAATCCTCGCCTTTGATACAGACCTGATCGGGTCTTACGGCATCTGCATTGATATCAGCCGCACATGGTGGATCGGCGAGGAAAACCCCCGCCCCGACATGGTTGAGGCGATGAAACATGCCGTCGAACATATTGAAACCAATATGGAAATGCTGCGTCCGGGGGTGAACATTCAGGATCTTTCTCGCAACACCCACGTCCTTGATGCCAAGTACCAAAAACAAAAATACGGCTGCCTGATGCATGGCGTAGGGCTGTGCGATGAATGGCCACTCGTCGCCTATCCTGACCAGATGGTTGACGGCGCATTTGACTACGAGCTTGAACAGGGCATGACGCTTTGTGTTGAGGCTTTGGTCGGCGTCGAGGGTGGTGATTTTTCAATCAAGCTTGAGGATCAGGTGCTTATCACCGAAGACGGGTTCGAAAACCTCACAACCTATCCTCATGATGCAGCGTTGATGGGCCACTAGGGAAAGTCGATTCGCGCCACAAGACCACGGTGATCCGACCCCAGCATTGGGCGGGCTTCCAGCGTCCCAACGCCACCTGTCGCCAGAATATGATCGATCGCTAAGGGGTAGCCATACAGATCGTAGGTCCACACGGCCTGCCCGATCCGGTCGGTGTACGTTGCCCGTTCGATCGCCGCCACACCGCGCCCCCATGGGGTCATGTTGAAATCACCTGCCACAACCGAGAACGGCGCGTTTTGCGCGGTCAGCACGGGCACCATTTGCGCAACCTGCTCCGCCTGTCGATAAGGATAGGGCCAGTACAAATGTAGCCCGTAAACCTGCACAGACCGCCCCCGCACCTGCGTTACAACCCGCGCAAACCCCGAATGATCGTCACAGTCCGCCGCGTCTAATGGCGTGCGCGACACAACCGCATTCTTGCGAAAGTTGCGCGCATTACAGAACAGTTGATGAGGGTATTGCGGGCGTAATTGCTCTAGCATCGCTTCGTTTACACGGCTGACTTCTTGCAAGGTGACGACATCGGCACCTGACGCGATCACATCCGCCACAAACGCCGTGCGATCGCGTTCGAAATAAAGAAGGTTTTTTTGATACAGCACGAAATCA
>Ga0209557_1001931_pt1 | contig 11125 bp, 11 predicted proteins | sample SaaInlV_120m_DNA_4_FD_184672 | JGI IMG/M metagenome (GOLD analysis project Ga0209557, IMG submission 184672) | Marine microbial communities from expanding oxygen minimum zones in the Saanich Inlet - Saanich Inlet SI074_LV_10m_DNA (SPAdes) (version 2) | ecosystem: Environmental > Aquatic > Marine...
TAGTAATACTAGATTGTTGAAGATATCGTAGTATTTTGAATGTAGAACTGGAATCTTTAGTGATTCTTCATGAAGGTTATCAATATCGATTTGAGAATCTTTTTCCCACATCGATTTAATCATAGCAATGTCAAATGTCATACTCTAGCGTTAAATATGTCGTTAATAATGTATATACTATACTTAAAAGTTACTGTTGCTGCAAAATATTGAATGTCTGTATCTGTAGCATCAAATTCCATCTGGGAAAGTGACGTTGGGAACATATCCTTAAATACAACGTTATATTGTAAGTTTTCAGTATTAGTTAAAATTTGTAGGGTTCCATCAGAATAATGATTCTGTTGATTATATGTAAATGGTTTCCCTAGTAAATTATCTTCATTTTGTAGGTCATAAATTTCACTTAAAGATTCTGGAAATCCTAGACCTCTCATCCAATTTTGAATTTCTAGATAATTTCCTAAATCTTCATCAACCAAGAATCTAATAGAAAGATCCTCAAAATCCATCATGTCACCAGGAACGGGAATCATTTTTAAATATGATCCTTGCTCGGCAACTCCTAAACTTATACCAGGAACATTTGCTGAATTTGCAAAGTATGAGAGTTTAGGTGCTCTTGCTATTGAAAATTTAAAACCAGTTGGAGCAAGAAAATTCCTGTTCGCAATCTGTCTTTTAAATGCTGATGATGATACAGACACAACGATAGAAATCCTTGGATATTCTATTTATCACTCCAATCCCATTAGGTATTCTCCAAGTGCTTTTTTTAATTGCTCAGATGTTAGTTCTGGTTCTTCTTTTAAATATTTTTCCAAAACATATACACAGTGATTTTTTATTGCCACATCACTAGACCATGAAAGTCTGTCATTTACAATGTCTCTTGGTGTCTTTAGCATGATCCTTTTTCTGCTCTATTATGTATGCATAAAAAAAGAGGACCCAGTGGGTCCTCTTGATCAACTATGTGAAACTTAGATCACATTAGGTTCTTAACAGTTACACGTCTGTAGTAACGGTTAGAGTTGGTGGTTAGGGCACCAAGACCTTGGTTAGAAGCATCACCTTCTGCGAATGGGTTAGCAACTAGACCATAACGGGTCTTGAAGCCGATCTTAGGCTGGAAGGTGTTCTCACCAACTGCACGTACCATCTGGAGAGGTACATATGGGCAGTAGAAGAGACCTGCGTCATAAGGTGAAGAACCCTTATAACCAGCAACATAGTACTGATTAGCAGCACTGTTTGCAGAATAGGGGTCGATGTATACACGGAACTTACCGAGTAGAGTACCAGCAAAGGTGTTGCCAGTGTCATCGACGTTTAGGTTTGCGTTGAGTGCAGGAGTGTAATCGAGTACACCAGCCATGGCTAGAGCAGAAGCAACGTCTGCGGAGCACATGATGATGTTGCCCTTTCCTCTACGAGTTCTTTGTGCGATTGCGTTAGCATCACGCTCGATTTGGAAAAGTAGACCCTTGAACTTCTCAACAGACCAACGACCGTTGGAGTCGATATCTAGATCGAACTCACCAGCAGTTGCGGTGTTGACGGTAGCACCTTGTTCAGCAACCTTATAGATGGTTCTGATGACTTCACGGTTGATCTCAGCAAGAATCTCAGTAGAGAGAATGTTTGCGAGTTCAGCCTCAGCATTAAGACCGTGAATTGCCTTAATGTCTTGTGCTAGTTCTAGGGAGTATTCTGCCTTGAGTGCTCTGGACTTTGCAGTCACAGTAACTTTCTCAATGCTGAATGCCATCTCGTTGAACTGATCAGAGACGCCGAGATTCTCAGCATCGTCAGTTCTCATGCCCTGACCAACATTATATGCTAGTTGATCAGCACTTCCAGTTGGGTTGAGTACGGAAGGATTGCTACCAGACTGTGCGGTAGTACCCATACCAGAAGCAACACCAGACATGCCTGAAGTGTTGTTGAATCCTGAATCTTGTCCAGAGAATGCAGTATCTGCTTCGTTGAACAGTGCTTCTGTTCCGCTCTGGTTGGTGTAGCGGGAACGCATTGCGAAGATGAGTCCAGTAGGACCACTCATTGGTTGAACACCTGCGAGGTCATATGCGACCAAGTTAGGCATTGAACGTCTAATTAGTGAAATTAGAACGGGGTCGAAACCTGCGGTAGGACCACCAGCTGCGGATCCACCTTGGAATCCATCAGAACCAACTGCGTTGGTAGGTGCTTCTGCGAGGAATGAACCTGAGTTGTTAAAAGAGTTTTGCTCTCTTAGGAATTTTTCTTGGTTTTCTAGCAGGACTGCGGTCACTGCTCTCTTATGGGAATCTTGAATATTATCAAGACCCTGATGATCGAGAACGGGTGCCCACTTCTCCTGCAATTGCTCGGAATTGAACATTTGAGGTTTACCTATTAAGTGTTTGTTTTTGTTTGATTAATATTAAAATCAGTTTTTAGCAAATGAAGAGAGTGTCTTCAGGTATGCTGCCATAGATCCAGAAACTACTTCTGGAGCAGCATCAGAACCTTCGGATAGTGTCTCAGTTTTTGCCTTTGGAGTTGCTTTAGTGGAGAAATAAGATTCTCTGAGCATTTCCAATTTTTCACGATATTTTTCTTCACTTTCAAACTCAACACTTTCAGCAAGTGAAGCGAGCTTTTCCTTCTGTGTCTCGGCAAGACCACCAGAAACTTGATCAAGAATACCCTCAGCAACAGTCTCTGCGAGACGGGAGTTTAGGGAAACATTCTTCTCAATTTGCTCGTTGAGTTTAGTCTCCATTTCATCAAGTTTTTCTACCATGCTATCAATTACATTATACTTTTCTTCAGGGATTGATACATAATGAGTTTCAAAAAGATCCTTCATTCCAGAGAGGAAGGATTCAGTCATTTCTGCCTTAAGTGCATGTTCGATTGCGAGTTCGTTCTCGGACATCCACTCATCAGCAACATATTCTAGATAAGAGTCTGCACGTGCAGTTAGACCCTCTTGGATTTCTGCTACTTCTTCAAGTAGTTTTTCTTCGTATTGTGCTTCTAGACCTTCTTTGATCTGTGCAACCTTTGAATTGATTGCTGTTTCAAAGATGGTTTTTGCTTTTTCTTGGAATTCTTCGGAGAGTTCCTCACCTTGAAGAAGTGCATTTACATCTTCTTCCATATTATATTCTGCAACAACCTCAACTTCTTCGGTTGACTCTTCTTCAGAAACTACTTCTTCAGTAGTTTCAGATACTACTTCTTCTTCAGCAACCACTTCATCAGTGATTTCCTCTTCTTCTTTCATACCAGCAGGCATTGCATCTGCTTTACCAGCAGACTTATTAACAACATCTCTAACTTGCTTGAGTGTTGCAGCTGGTTCTTTGAGTTTTGCTGAATCATCATCAGACTTATAATTCTCGGGAGTAGGACCACCGAGATCTTCTACAGAAGCAAGTTGAGTTCCAGGATCTGCCATTGTGGGCATTGGATCTGCTTTAGCAGCTCCAGAGTTAACAGCAGTACTGGATTGCTTTGTGCCTACTTCCATTTCCTGTAAATTGTTGTCACTAGACATTTGAGACTCTCCGTTTATCTTTTAGATTAGATTAACTATATTTATTTATAAATTATAATATTTTATGTAAGTACCACTACTTATAGTGAACTTAAAAAGTCATTGAATAGACTTAACTTATGCTCTTCCAATGCTTTTTGATCTACTAACGTATTGATTCTACGTGCAGTTTTTGCAGCAATTTGTTCACGAAGGATTCCTCCTTCCCAAACCCATTCTTTACCTTCCATAATTCCCTGAACAAAAGCATCAGGTGCAGATGGATCAGCAACAATATCAGCAGCAGTTGCTAACATAAAGTCTTCACCAACTTCAGAGTAACCTTCTTTGGTTGGACGAAGTGAACCAATACCTCTGGAAGAAACACCGAGACATACACCTTCTTTAAGAAGAGACTCAGCAATCTTACCCATTGGTGTTGATAGGATTTGTGCCTTACCAATGAAGTCATTTCCCTTTTGCTCAAGAGAAACGATTTTGTGAGAAACACGATCAAGGTTAATGGTTGGACCATCTGGATGACCAAGTTCACCTAGAGCACGACCTTTTGAAATGTGCTCATCAGTGTATCTCTTTACCTCACGTTCCATTACGTTAAGACGATATACTCTGCCGTTACGGTTTTGTTGTTCGGTTTGTAGAAAAGGTCCTTGAATATAAAGAGTTTTCTTACCGTTTTTTGTTTCGGTAATAACCTCTACCTTTTCGATTTCTTCTCTGATTAGTTTCATGGTTATGCAGTAAATCCGACTTTTGCACCAAGCACTGAAGCATTATCAGCATACACGCAATGTGAATACTGCTTTTCAAGTGTTTCTATAGAATTACCAGGCATTGTCATAGAACCAACAACATTTCCACTTTGGTTTTCAACAACAGTCACATTATATGCTGTAGATGAATTATTAACCAAACGTACAGCAGAAGCCTGAGAAAAACTCGTAGCAGTACCAGTTGTGGTTGGTAATGCTGATTCTGCACCCAATAATAGTGTCCTAGCCATAGTACAAAAGTGCTTTTATAAGTTATTTATACTTCTTCTTCAGTCTCATCAAAGACTGCGTTGCCAATAGATGGTTTCAAAGCATCAATCTTTTCTGCACTTTTTGCAAAAAGCATATTTTTAATTTTATCACTAATATTCGTGGGTGACTCATCTTGCAGAATCATATCCATTAGATCATCCATGATTTTAATTTAAGTAACGTTTTTATTTATTAGATCTCACCATCTTTGAGATCTTTTGCACCAATTTCTGGTGCTGCAGTTGCCTGAGCATCTGCATTCATATCGGGTTCCATGACTGGTTTACCCAAATCACCACCACCTTCAGGTGCAAATGGCATTCCTGTTTGTGGATCAATTGTTGCTGGATCTGGAATAATGCCAGTTTTAATTTCCTTATCGATGAGTTTATCCTGCTCAACAATTTCCTCATCAGTTTGACGAAGAATTTTTCTTCTTAGATAATCTTGTGAGAAATACTTTCCAACATATGGTTCTGCAGTTGCAACCATATTAAGTCTCTCAGTCATTAACTCAGTTTCTTTGAGTTCTGAGAAGTGGTTATCATAGAGGAAGTCATATTGAATATGCTCACTCATAATCTCCCAATCTTCAGGAGTAACAATATTCTTAAGAATAAGTTGAGTCTTTAGCATATCACTGAACATATTTGAGAATCTTTTTCTCAAACGTCCAACAAACTTGGTGAACTTGAGTTCGTCTCTCAGAATTTCAGAAGAACGACCAAGATTAAAACCACTATCACTATCCATTCTTGATGGTGGAACGTTTAGTGACTGATATAGTTTCTTCTTAAAGTAATCAATATCGGTAATTTCACCCAGATTTTGACCACCTGGTAGAGTTGTGATCTCAGTACCACGACCACCTTCACGACGAGGCAACCAGAAATCTTCAAGCATACTCATATGCTTTTTATCATCACGAATCTCACCAGTGCTAGAATCATACACGAGTTTGTTACGATATCTACTCATAACATCACGCAGATACTGTTCTGCTTTCTGCTTAGGTAGATTACCAACATCAATGTAGAAAATTCTACGTTCTGGTGCTCTACTCAAACGATAGATTACCAAAGAGTCCTCAATCATTCTAAGTTGATTGAGTGACTTAATTGCTTTGTGTAGATATGAAAGAGTTGATCCCTTATTTCTATCTACAAGACCAGAAGTACAATATGAAATAGCATCTTTTGCAATTTTTACACCCTTAGAATCATTCATTCCACCAGCTGCCTGGTTTGGATACTGAAGTTTTGGTGTGTACATGAAGTATTCTTCTACCTCAGGAAACACATAATCCATTGGATCTTCAGTGTTCTTTCTAACCAGAACATTGGGATTACTATTATCCTTTTTAGTCTTACGAACATAACGCATTTTCATTGCGTCAATATAACGTAATTCTTGGATACCTTCCTGAGGTTTTTTTAAATCAATTACCTTATGGTAATAAAGTCTTCCATCAATATACCAATTTCTATAAATTTCGTGAGACTTCTTATCAAAATCCAATAAATCTAGAATAGTCTTAAATTCTTCTCTAATTTTAGTTTTAATACCATCACTGGCATTGAGATTTGATAACTCAATTTTTACTGGTGAATCATCAGAATCTGAAACAATTGCTTCATTTACAATATCTTCAATAGCACTGTCTACCTCAGGATGTAGAGACATCTCTCTATATCTTCTGAGCAAATCAAACTCTGTTCGATATACACCTTCTATATCAACGTAAGATCCAAAAAATCCCGTACTTAAATAATGGTCAACCCCGTCCTCATTGTTTGGAGGCACGGGGGAGACAACTGACGGTGACTTAGGTTCTGAATCTTCAATTGAAAATCCAAAAAGTCTAGACATAATTTAATTGCTAAGTTTTACCTATTTAGTAGATATTACTTGAGGGTTCCAGGACCATTTGCCATTTCAAAGTACTGAACTTGGAATTCTACGGAGAATTCTTCAATAGTATCTGTGGTGTCGTAAGAAAGATCAATTGCAGAAACATTTGTTGGGAAAATGTCAATGAAATTATAAGATCTTAGAACAGTGGTGTCACCACTTCCAGAAGAACCACCACCAGGACCAGCAGTAGTAACATTGTTACGAACTTTCGTTCCTTCAAGTTTGTCGGATCTACCAAGTTGATGAACGGTTGCATTCCTCATATATGAGGTTGGGTTAACTGCACCCGTTGCGTTATCGAGTTTGGAGAGTAGATTCATCCATGCCTCGAAAGCATGTCTGATCTTAAAGTCTTCGTCATTGATAACAGTAACAGTCCAGGTATCAAAGGTGCGGTCTCCCGCAACCTTCAATGTTCTACCTCTGAAAGGAATCTCGATTGCTGCAATGTTAGATGCTGGAAGTTGAGCTGTTTTACAGAAGAATCTGAAATCAACTTGCTCCTCAGATCCCCACAGAGATTGAACCTCTGCAGGAAACTGATCTAATTGTACCTCAAAAATATTCGGTCTTGCACCACCACCAGCAAGTCTTGTCTTGAATGATGATAGATTCTTAAGTGAGGGTTTGTTGTTTGCCATTTTAGTTTAGTCTCCCTAATTAAATTTATAAAAAATGAATATCAAACTCTGCCAGCAACTTCTTCAAAACTAACACCTGTGCGTGTTGCAACAAATGTTAGAGTGACGTAGTTGATTGACTTTGTAGGCTTGAGGAAAATATCAGCCCTGAATTCATTGTTGTCAATGATATCGGGAGTGTTATTGGATTCATCACAAACAACTAGGAATCCATAGAGACCTCTCTTTGCTTGAACATCGCGGAGGTAAGGCTCTACGATATTAACAAAGTTTGCTCTTGTAATCTCATCGTTGAGTTCAAAGAGTTGTGCATCACCAGCACTCTTGAGTGCTTGCTCAACTGTAAGGAATAGACGACGAACGTTAATTCTGTCGAATGCTGAGTTGTAACCTAGTGCGGTCTTATCACCAAAGAGGATGATACCTGTTCCTGGAGAATTAACGATTGAGTTGATTCTCTTAGGATAGAGACGATCTCTCTGTGCCTTGGTTGGATTGTATGCAAGTTTAACTGCATTGTTGATAACACCTCTTTGCTGTCCAGCAGGTGAGAACCAAGGATATGCTTCGATAGAAGTTCTTACACAAAGACCAGCAACGTCAGCATTGGTTGGAACGTAACGGAATCTGTTATTGAATCTATCATAAGTGTACTTGTATCCAGTATCAAAGATTGCATAAGAAGAGGATGCAAGTGGTGAATAGAACTCAAGAACATTGGTTGTCTGAGTTTCTGCATTAGCAATGTCAACAACATCAGAACGATGAGGTGAAATTACAGCAACACAATCTTTTCTACCTTCAGCAATTGAGATAAGTTCCTGTGCTTTTGCTTGTGACTCATACTTATTGGACATTCCAGGTCCCATGATTAGATAATCAATTGGGAATTCTTCTTCATTTTTGAAGAGTCTGTATGAAGTAACAAGATCTCCAAGAGATGCTTGCATTCTGTTAGAACCACTTCCATAATCCTTACCACCTTTTAATTTGTAGGTGATATTACCGACAGATGAGAAGGAAACATCTTGTGCATCCTGACCCCAAAGTCCACCAGAAGTAGTAAGTCCTACCTTAGTTTGTGCAACATCTTCGTTACCACTTGCGTCGGAGACATTATCACCAACGTAAATATACTCTGAGAAGTCTGCAAGATACTGATGATAGTAGATCTTCTGTGGGGAGTTGACTGCAGAAACTGCATCTTGTGCCTTAGAAAGACCAACGTGCTTCTCAACAAGATTTGCTTTGATACCAGTTACAGTGCCATAGTCATCGATGACTGCTACATGCATTTCATCAAATCTGGAATTTCTTTCATTGGCATAATTACTAGTTCCAGGTTTTGGTGCAATCTGACTCCAGTAAAGGATTCCGTTGTCTAGTGAAATTGTTTGTTGATCATACCAATCTTTGCTTGCACTAACAGTTGCACCAGCACCAGCACCGATTTGAATCTCACCTGCAGATCCACCAATGTCTGCAGTTGCAGGGAAAGATGCTACTTCAGAACCTTCTGAATAATCTAGTGCATATGCAGTAGATGCAGCAGATACTCTTTGAACAACTTTAACTGTAATAGCAGTTCCATCAATTTCGGTAACAATACCTTCTAGTCTTTCACCAGATAGTGATGAGGTTGAACCTCCAGAAACTAGAACTTCATTATTATATCTGTAGGTAACAGCAGCACCAACAGCAACATCAGTTGCATCAGATACGGTTAGGATTTGATCTCCTCTGTCGTCAATGAAAGCAATCTTAAGTTCATTTGCCCACTCACCAGGAGTTTTAGAAGCAAATGCATAACCTGCCACTTCGTCAGCATGATTTAGGTTATAATCATCAATATTCTTAATTTTTAGTGATGCATCTCCAACAGATGAAGTTGTCTGGTCAGCAGCAATTGCTGCGTTTGCATTAACTAGATTGCTTCCATCTGTTCTTACTACCTTAAGGACTCCTCCATAAGATAAGAAAGAAGATGCTGACATCCAGTACTCGTACTGACTATCTGTTGAAATTGGTTTACCGAAAACATTGATTAGTCCTTGTTCGGTAGAAACATCAATAGGATAATCGATAGGACCGATTGCAAACGGTGCAGCAATAGCACCAATATTATCTAATACATTATCAGCTCTTCCAACAGTTAAGTCAACCTCTCGGATTAATACTCCTGGAGATAATTGAGGAGTCGCCATGTTTTTCTCCGTGTGATTCAGTTTATCTAAAAAATATTTATTAAAATGTCACTTTTGATGTGGGAAACTTGACGTGAACTACCAATCTGGATATCCCCATGAATTATCACTCTTCTTATTCTTCATAATTCTCCTTATCGTACATTCTTTACACTCATATGAATATGAAGATGCTACTGGTCCTCTATCTTTACGGGTTCTATAAAATTCACTTACAAGATTCTTAGACTGACCACAAACTCTGCATTCTCTATCATATAGTAATAGATGACCTAGTTTAATTTGCTCATCAAAATCCATTAATTGTAATCCCACATATATGACATATCACCATATTCACCAACTGATGCATTTGACCAACGATCTCCTTGTGCATCAACGAAACTAGTATCTTCTAAACCATCATTCAAAAATCCAAATGGTGCCATATCTTGTTCAATCTGATTCTTCTGCTCTTCATATAATCTCTTACGAACATCCTGGTCTGTCAACTCTTTAAAGTAATCCATCTGGACTAACCAGGCATAAATGACAAGACACATTGCCAAGTCATCATTACAACCTTCTTCTGCCTCAAATGAATTATGCTTTGAAATGAATGTAGTTAGTTCAGCAATAATTTCATAATCATTGAAGATGAGTTTATCTTCCTCAATCATTGTCTTCAAATTCAAAGACCCAACTTTTTTAACAGTCTTTGACATCTTGACGCCAAGTTGTGTCTTCTTACCAGAAAATCCTTGTCCAACAATCTGACCTGCTCTACCTCTCATAGAACACATCAATAGGTTCTGATACTCAAGATCATATTGCAGAATACTTGCAACCTGATCTCCAATATCATTCACCTCACATAAAATATATGCACTATTATAACTCTTTGCTACCTCATAGATGATGTTTGGAAACAGCATCGGTTTGATGTCATTATTCCTATATTTTGCTACAACTCTATGAGGAAATTCTGTTATATCAACTACGACAAATGCTGAGTAGTCTTCACCAACTCCTCTTGCAACGTCAACTGTCATAACATAATCATGATTTTCTAAAGAAGGTTGATATACATCTAAACCTGCATTCTTATGCATTGGTGAATCATACACCAATGTTCTCAATTTACTAGGAGCAATCAGTGTGTCAACTGATCCTAGGAATTCGCACTCAAACTCAACTTTAAACTGTTGTTCGGATGTATTCGCAATTGTTTGCTCTTTCCACTTTGCATCCCTTCCTGGAACTTCTGACCAGTGAACATCCGTATGAATATACTCATTCTTTCCTCTCTCAGCATCATGCCACAGACGGTAGAAATGATTCATACCATGTGGAGTGGATACGATAATTACCTTTGTGCTTTTACCAGAAGTAATAGTAGGATAAACAGAGGCAAAGAATGAGTCAGCAACGTGGTTCGGTACGAATGCGAACTCGTCGAGAAAGAGGATGTTAAACGACATACCTCGGACAGCACTCGCAGATGTAGAAGCTGCCAATATCTTACTGCCATTTTCTAACTCCAGAGATCCTTTGTTCCACGATACAATACCTTGCTGCATCCACCGTGGCAAGTTTTCATATGCAGTTTGTAATCTATCTAGAAGTTCTCTTGCAGTTGCTGCTTTGTTTGCTAGAATACCAATATTTACACTATCATTAAAGACTGCATAATGAAGTAGATAAGACACGCATGTTGTAGACTTACCAGTCTGTCTTGGCATCTTACAGATATTAAATCGATTCTCATGAAATCTATTAACTAACTTCTCCTGAAAGTCATACAACTTGAAT
>Ga0209557_1001933_pt1 | contig 11119 bp, 28 predicted proteins | sample SaaInlV_120m_DNA_4_FD_184672 | JGI IMG/M metagenome (GOLD analysis project Ga0209557, IMG submission 184672) | Marine microbial communities from expanding oxygen minimum zones in the Saanich Inlet - Saanich Inlet SI074_LV_10m_DNA (SPAdes) (version 2) | ecosystem: Environmental > Aquatic > Marine...
CCTTTCCAACAAGTGTTTTTCATTTTCTTTTTACGAGCCATATTTGTTTTGTTTATATTTACAAATATAATTAAATTAAATATAATGAATTTTAGTAAAAAACTACGAGCTAATTATGATCGTAAAGAACCTTCTAATGACTATCTTAAATATTGGAAGGTAGTAAAACATTGGGCTAGAGCTTATTACGATTTAAAAACAGCTGATATAGAAATGATGTTATTTTTATATAGCGAAGGATTGTTTACCAGAAAACAATTTGAAGAGTTTAATGAGATTATGTCCTGGGACAAAATGAGATTTCAAAAACTACTTAAAGATAAATGGATAATTATCTGGCGTGAAAGAGTTGGAAACGAATCAAAACTCTATGAGCTGGGATTCAAAGGTAAGCGTGTGGTATCTTCTATATACAAAAAATTAAATATGAAAGAGACTATATCAGAAAGCCCATATAGAAACCCAATCTTTAAAAACAACACTAAATACAGTAACAAAGTATATAGAAAAATTATTAAGGAAATGAATAATGTTATTCGACAACAACAACGTCACGCTCCTGAATAATAGTATATATGTTTTCGTTTAACATCATAGTATGTCCAGCGGCTTTGTCATAAAAAATAATATCACCTTTATTGATAACAGAGCATTCGTGCCCTGGAAGAATTACCTTTCCTTTTTTATACCTAAACTGATTGCTGTCTGATGAAGTAAGTAGTATTCCTGACTCAGTAGTTTCTTTTTCTTTAATCGTTTCAATTACTATTGTTTTCCCTATTGCTTTCATTCTCCACTATTTTGAAATTTTATTTCTCTTACTATTAGTTTTCCTAATTTTTCAGAATCATTCTTTACTCTATCCCAATGTTTATCATCAAAAACTGGCGATTTCCACCCCTCTATTACAGAAGCGTCAAACTTTAAAAAACTTTTAATTGTTGAAATTATAGCTTTTTCGCTTATCATAATATTGTTTCCTAAATTTTCCATAATTATGCTCGTTTCATTGTTACTATTGCGTTTGTACTAAGTATAGTTGTTGCAACACTGGCTGCATTTATTAGTGCGTTCTTTGTTACTTTTGTTGGATCAATAATCCCCATCTTAAACATATCACCATACTCTTTGGTCTTTACATTATAACCATAATTTACTGGAGCTGAAGCACAAGAACATATTGAGTCACGTACTTTTTTAACATCATCACCTGCATTAGTTAGTATCTGCTCAAGTGGAGCAGTCAAAGAATTATATAATATATCATTTGATATTCCATCACCTAAATTCTCAGCCTCTCTTAGTAAAGCTAATCCTCCTCCTGGTAATATTCCTTCTTCTAACGCTGAACGAACAGCACACACCGCATCATCGATGCGGTCAAATTTTTCTTTTTGCTCAATGTCTGAGTTCGCTCCTACATAAATAACGCCAACAGATCCAGTCAAGTTCGCTATACGTTCTAATATAAAATCTTTCTCATACTTGTTTAAAGAAGTCTTCTTGTGCTGATCTTTCAGTTGGTTGATTCTTTCGCCTATCTCTTCATTTTGCTTTTCATTAGATGTAACGATAACAGTACTATCTTTCCCAACAATAATTTTCTCAGCAAACCCCAAGCTATCCATTGTAAGTAAACTCAAGTCATCTCCTTGAGATTCACTAAAATACTTTGCGCCTATCGATAACGAAATATCAGCTAATAACTCATTGGTCTTATAACCAAACGATGGTGGTATAATATTACATACCGCTAAATTATTCTGAATTTTGTTTGCGCCTAGTGTATTAACTACGTTTTGAGTACAGTTTCCTATAATCAAAAGTTTTTTCTTTTCTTTAATAATTGGTCTAAGTATATTCTCAATCTCCATTAAACTCTGAATCTCTGTGTCAGTAACTAGTATATGTACATTGTCTAAAACACACTCATCATTTCTTTCATTATTAGCAAAGAGCTGTGTTGTATAACCTCTTTCTATTTTTATACCCTTAGTAATATCATAGTACGTTTCTTCAGTCTGAGAATTTTCTACTGTCAATACACCATCATTTCCAAGCTCCTTGTAAGCATCTGATATTAATTTACCAAGTTCAGCTGAATTATTAGCCGATACAGTAGCAACGTCACGAAGTGTTTTTGAATTTACCTTTTTAGAAACTTTATCTAAGTTTTTTATAATCCCCTTTACAGTTTCATTAATATCTCTTATAAGTTCAGTAGTATTAATGTTTTCGCCTCCCTCTATTGCATTCATTCCGTTACGAATAATTGCTTCAGTAAGTACAATTGCAGTTGTTGTTCCATCCCCAGCAGAACTAGCAGTTCGGTCAGCTGCTTCTTTCATCATCTTTACAGCTAAGTTCTCTACAGCATCTTCTAAGAAGATAGATTTAGCTACAGTCACACCGTCTTTAGTAACGGTTATTCCGTGAGTATGTTCTGGAGACTCAATTAAAACAGTTTTACCTAATGGACCTAGTGTGCTTTTAACAGCATTAGTAATCGCATTAATTCCTTTCTTTAATTTGTCTCGACCCTCCTGGTCAAATACAAGATCCTTTGGACTGTAACTCATAATGTATTAGATTTAATTAAATTATATGTCAAAAGTATAAAAAATAAATTAGAATAAAGTAAGTTGAGCTAATTTTAAAAATGTTGGTTTTAAGTTTCCCTATATATATATAGAGTAAATACTTATTTATATTTTTCTTTCCCTGTAAAAGAAGAAAAAAAATTAACATAATCGACATAAGACTGATAACCAGAACTTTAGACAACATATCGTTAACATAGTTATGTTGATAATCAACATAAATCAACTAATCTTAAACAAAAAAAGAGGCTAGACTTTAAGACCAACCCCTTTTACACAAATTAACTATGGGAAGAAAGTTATTTGTAATTGTTAAAAAAATTCTTTTTCTGTTCTGCTAATTCAATTCCATCTGCCATCATTCCAATTTTATTTGCTCTGTATTTAGCATTCTTTAAAGAAACCATTTTACTGATCCCTGTTTCATAATAATTAAAATCTCCAGACAACTCGTGTCTATTTCGATTTGATAAGTATTCCTGCATCACAGGTCTGTTCGGTATTTTCTTTGATCCTTTGATTTTCATAATATAATGTTTATTGTGTAAAGATAATAAAAAAATATTACACACTTAGAGGTGTTGGGTAATATAGGATATACGCCACGCAACGCTCAACAGAAAACGATTTTAAAAACGAACCCCCCCTCTCAAAACTAAAAATTTGCATCAGATTTTTTTAGCTTTTCCATAGGACACCACCACCACCACCCACACCCGACCACACCCCCACACCACCCGACCACCTCGCCCCGTTTCCCGTTGTTCTTGTTTCTTTGTTCTTTATTCTTCCCCCTTTTTTATTTTGTCACGGACACAAAAAGAAAGGGTTATTCATTCCCCAAAACAAAAAGCATTTTAATAAATACTATTTAAACGGCTGGAGTTAACCAGCTGACAAACAAAAGAAAACGTTTATTTTGCCCGTGTGCCATCACTACAAACAAAAAAATTTGCTTTGTAACTTACTGAATACTAACAACTTATAAAATACTTTTAAAATACTTGTAAAATAATTAGGTTAATACTTTTATTTTACTTTATATTTGCAATGTCAATGAGACACAAAATTTTAAATTATTATTATGAACGTTTTAAAGCAAAATATTTTAACACAAGTAAACAAATCAATTCAGCGTATTAATTGGGATAAAAACGAATTGAAAAATTTAGTTGATTATATTTTTTCAGACCCAAACCCAAGTCTAGACAGCACAAAAGAAATTTTAAACTCAATTACTGAAGACTTAGACAGAATAAAAATGTTAGTACAATTATTAGAAAAATAAAAAATTAATTTAATCGGGGGGCGAAAGCCTCCCACAAATAAAATAATTATGTTAAGAACAAACTCAAAAAAGTATTTAAACAATATACAAACGTATTTATTAAATGCGATAGACTCGGACGGCTACGAAAACAAACCGACCACAGACAAAGAAAAAATTTCTTTTCTTATTGACTGTTATAATTCAGAATATAACCACGCTTACAACGTAAAAATGTACCCAAACGAGCAAATAAGGTTTGGGAATTGGTTGAGTGGGTTGCCTTCTGTTTTAAATATTCCTTTTTATCCTTCGGGAATTCTTGAACTCGCAAAAGAATTGCAAGAGGTTGAAACATACGACAAAAAAACAGAGGACAGAATTTGCGAAAACTATTTCAATTTTATGGCTCTACATATTTTAAAACTAAATCAAAAACTTAATAAATAAAATTATGACACAATCAGAATTTAACAAGTATTTCAAAGAGGAAGTTCTTTTGCATATAGCAAGAAAATACGAAACCGACGGAATTCCAGACAGACCTGCAAGGCGTGAAGCATACAACAACGAAACAGATTATTTTTGTAAAAACGGAATAATTACAGAGAAACAATATAATAATTGGTGCATCTCTGACAGTTTAGAAACTACAAAATATTGGCTATAAATTAAAATAATAAAATTATGACAAAATTAAAAACGGGTATTTATACCCACATCAGAAAGGGGCGAGTAAATGTTTACACGGCTAAACAATACAAAAAACTATCATTCATTAAAAAACTATTAATCAAATTTAATTTATAAGCTATGGAATTTTTTATAAAAAAAGTAATTACGGAAGAGTTAAACAAAATTAAAGTAGTAGATATTTTAATTAAACTATTTATTTTGTTTTTAACATTTACAGCAACAACGGGAATTTTTACAGTAATAATACATCTAATATTTAACCCCTCCAGTTTTTCAGGGGCTAGTTTTGGATTTTTAAATTAAAAAATATGGGATATTCAAAACACAATAAAACGGGTTATAATAAAGCAATGAAATCAGCACTAAAAGAAATAATAGGCGAAAGGGTAACATATTTAAGGCGACAAGGATTAACATTTGATCCTTTTGCGACTTTTTATGTAAGTGCTTCACACATCAGCACAAAGCAAACCCAAGAATTTAACAGAGCGTTAGGCATTCACACGAATAAAGGAATAAATCAATTTTACAAAATAATATAATTATGAGGACAACACACGGCAAAGAATACCACGAATGGAACAACTCGCAAGATGATTTTTTAAAATTAAAAGTTATCTCAGTAAGATACTACGAAACACGAAGAGGCACGGGCTACCAATGTAAAACCAACAAAAAAAATGTTGAGATTTGGAATGATGGAAATGGTGGTGGAACTTATATTGCTCCACACCACCCATACACAAAACCATATAATAATATGACAGAAGAGGAGATGGAAAATTTGATTGATAAATACGAAGAAATAGAAAACAACTAGCAAATAACTTGTATATTAATTAAATAATAATTATATTGCATTAAATTTAAAAACTATGGGAGCAAACGAAATTACATTTTTAAGGCGAATGATTTACACTTACAAGAATCCACAGAATGAACAGGATTTTTTCAGAGCAAGAAAACATTTGAACAAAGTACACAAGCAGTACGGAACAATAGATATATCAACAATTCAAAATTTAATAAAATAGATATGAAAAATAATAAACTAATAGCAGAATTTATGGGAGCATACTTTGATGACAAAGGAATGACTCGTCTTTGTGGAAAATTTGGACTTGAAAGAGTAAGTGCTTTAAATCTAAAATACCATAGTTCGTGGGATTGGCTGATGCCAGTAGTTGAGAAGATTGAGAGCGATGAAAGATATGATGTAGATATATTGCAATATGGCACAAAAATTACCGATAATCAAAAAGAGATAGTTAACAATATTGCTGATATATCATTTGACAAAAAAATTGACCATACATACGATGCAGTAGTTAAATTTATTAATCAATATAACTTTAATGAATCTATTGAAGAATTTGAAGAAGTATCAATTTTCGATTTTTTAATAGATATAAATAAATAACTATGAAAGTAAAAGATTTAATAAAAGAATTACAGCGTGTAGAAAATCAAGAACATTTTATACACTTATTAGGAAACCATACAAATGGAGAAGATGAAGATTTTGATATTTTCTTCAATAATATAGAAGTTTGGGATGATGGAGATGAAAGCATTACTTTGTTTATGTCTCACATAACAGAACTTGATGAATATGGAGAGCCAATTGAACAAACACCTAAAAGAAAATAATATGACACAGAAATATAAATTAAAAAAATCAAGGTTTCTGAATTGGATGTTTAACGACTCTGATGACCAAAAATATTGGGGAACATATTTCCTTAATGAATTAAAACAGAACGGAAAAATTGAGTACTCTGTCGAGCAAATGTTAAACGAAAGAGATGAATTGCCTATGTATATTATGCAAGGATGTGATGAAATGATTGATGAAATGGTGTATGATATGAACGAAATAGAATTAATAAATTAAAACTATATAATATGAAACCACAAATTTTTAAAGTATGCCTTTACTATGGGGGCGAAATGCCAAACGAACAACGATATACACCAAGTATAGAAGTTGCAAGGAAATGGGTAACAGAGGCAGAACACGGAACAATAGAAAACCAAAATAATATTTTAATACAATAGATATGTATTTAACAGACAAGGATATAAAGAAAGTAAAAACCTCTCAATTAATAGGCGAAAGGAACTCAGCACTCGATCTTATTTATAAAATAAATATAGAGATAGAGTCAAGACACGAAACTAAATTAGAATGGTGGAGAAACTACGGAAAATGTGTTTCGGTAAATAAACCAAATACAGATGACTTTGCAATAAGATATGCAGACAATATTCAAAACGAAGAACTATGAAAGTAAAAGGAACTTATGTAGTTACTGATGATAATTACGAATTAGAAATATACTATGAATATTATTGGGACGATGGAGATTATAACAATCCTCCAGAAAACGATATGGAAATTCTGGAGGTAAGTTTAAATGGAATGGACATAACAGATTTTTATTGGGATTGGGTAGATGACTCCATACACACACAAGTATGGGAATACGCACAAGAAAATAAAAATAATTAAAAAACAACTAGGTTTGGATAAGCCACACGTTTAAGTACGGAGGCAAAACTTACTGACGAGTAAAAAAGGTTCGATTCTTTTTCTAGTTGCTAATCAATAAATTAAAATTATGTCAAAAACAGAAATTAAACACAATGCTATTGAAAACGAAGTATTTGATACTTGGCGAAAAATAGAAGAGGCGAAAACAACGCTTAAAAATAACGGGTATTTCGTTGACAATCTATGGAGTACAGAAGATGTTTTTAGGGACTTTAAATGCACAGAGGAAGAGGCACAAGAAGTTTTGGAAATGGCTTTAACAAACGAAGCGACTATGGAACAAATATGGTTTGCAATAGATTTTCACGGAGAAGATAATAAATTAACAAAAATAAATAAATAGAAATTATGGGTAGATATTACAACGGAGACATAGATGGTAAATTTATGTTCGCAGTACAAGGCAGTGATGCAGGAGAAAGATTTGGTGCAATAGAGCAAGAATCTGGATACATTGATTATGTAGTTAATAGAGAAGATAGCTACAAGGCAATAGTGGAAGAATTAAAAGAAATTGAAGAAACGGGGGCAGTAGCCAGAGTTAACAAAATGTTCAAAGATGATTGGCTCTGGGACAATGAAAAGATGAAAAAGTTTGGGGTAAGTAATGAAGATATGTCTGAATATGCTGACCATAGAATAGGTAAGCAAATCAAAGATTATTTTGACAACAACCCAGATGAACTTGAACTTTATTTTACGGCAGAAATATGAAAACAATACTTTTAATTATGGCACTATTTTTATACGATTTTGAAGAACAAGGTTTTTTAGTTACTGCTACAATATACCACGCAACTCCAGAACAATGCAATGCAGATTATTTAACTACTGCAAGTGGTAAGAAAATTAATGAAGACAACCCACAAGGACACAGGTGGGTTGCAGTAAGCAGAGACCTTGAGCAGTTAGGATTTAAGATGGGCGAAAAGATTCTTGTTGAAAACGCAGATGAAATGAATGGAGTCTGGACAATAGAAGATCGAATGAATAAAAGGTGGATAAGTAGGATAGACTTTTTAGTAAACAAATCTAAAAAAGGAGGTAAATGGAATAACGTAATAATAACTTTAATAGAATGAAAAAAATAAAGAAAAAAATAAGGCAGTACAGAAGTAATCAAGGACGAAGTCCTGAGAAGATGGAAGAGTCATACAAGGTTATGTTTATATCTATTGTAATGATAATTATAATAGTAATTACTTGTATATTAACTTTAAATTAATTACTTTTACAAACACAAATTAATTAAAATCAAATGGGAAGATCAAGCGAAAAATTTATCGAAATCAGAGAGGAAGAGCAGGACAATAGACCTTTGCTACCTACACCAACAGAATTTATTTGGAAAGAATATTTCACAATGTTGGGTAAACAATTTAATTATAAACCAAATAATAGATATGAAAAAGGGAATATTTAATATGTATGTAAATCTAATATGCAATGGATTAGATTTAACTGAAGAGGAATTATTTTCTTCATCAAGAAAGAGAGAGTTGGCAAAGGCAAGACAGATGCTTTACAACTTATGTTACCAGAGACCAATGACAATTAATCAAATCATTTCTCTTATGGATAGCAAAGGTTATAGCACTACTTATGAAACTGTAAGAAATGGTATTAACAAAGTTAAAAATGACATTACATATGGTAAGGATAAGGATTTACAAGCTTTTGTTTCTGAATGTTTAGAAAAAGCAGAGGAATGTTGTTAAGTCCGTTAGATAGTTTGTATGAAGTGTGGGAAGAAGCTAGTTTAGATTCTAAAGCCATAAAACTAACAACTAAAAATAGCGATGCAATACTATTTAAAGGTATAAAAATCGTCAACTCATCTAATGGAATAAAAATATACAACACAAAAAGGGGTGGATTAGATTATAAGGAGATAAGTTATGATGACTATATATATTTTATAAACAGAGGTTTTAGAAATGGTGTTTATCATATACTGAAAAGAACCTATAAAGAGCAGATTGATGCCATCACACAAAAAATACAGAACGAGGTAAACCAAAGAAACAATAAAAAGCATTACGATTACCTCAAGCAAAAGAGAGATAACATTATAAAAAAATACACACAAATTATTAAAACACAGAAATTATGACAAAAATTATGACTACATTCAAAGCATTAGCATCTATTAATGTTAAGGATAAGATTGAAAAAAAGGGAAGATTTGATTATTTATCTTGGGCATATGCTTGGGCAATTATAAAAGACAAGTACCCAGATGCAAACAGAAAGGTATATGAATCAGACCACACGGGTTTAAACTACTTTACAGATGGAAATACTGCTTATGTAAAAGTTGGTGTAACTGTTGGGGGAGTAGAACACATTGATTACTTACCTATTATGAATCACCAGAATAAATCTATAAAGGTAGAAAACGTAACATCTTTTGATGTTAACAAGGCTATTCAGAGATCAATGGTTAAAGCTATTGGAATGCACGGATTAGGATTGTCTTTATGGGCAGGAGAAGACTTAGTTGATGTTTCTGAAGACAAGCCACCTGTAAAGAAAAGTGAAAAGCCTTCTTTAAAAAAGACTCATAAAAATTGGGCAGATTGTGTTTCATACATAAAGAATAACAAATCAGTTCCATTTGCACAATTAATAAAAAATCTTGAGGATAGATTTACAATTCCTGCATCTAATAAGAAAGAATTAAACTCTTACTATGCTAACTAAAAAGGAGATATTAGAAAAACTTCAGGACGATAAGGAATACTATGGAAAGTTTGGTAAACAATATATGTCAAACTCTGATATATGGACTTTATTAAAAGAGCCACACAAGTATGGTAAAGGAAAGGAAGAAACTGTACCAATGGTTGCAGGAAGATATTTTCACGTTTCAATATTAGAGCCTGAAAAACTAGAGTTATTTAAAATTATAGACTCCTCAACAAGATCTACAAAAGCATACAAGGAAGCTTCAGCAGAGGAGGGTAAAATTTTATTACTAAAGAAAGAGCAAGAACACTTAGATTATTTAATTAATAAAGTTAGGTCAAACTTTAGATTTCATTCTGATATATTTAATCCATTAAATAAATATGAAGTACCAGGGATTACAGAATTGTTTGGTTTAAAATGGAAGGGTAAGGCAGATATTATAACTCCAGAGATACTTATTGACATCAAAACTACCTCAAACATAGATAAATTTAAGTGGAGTTCTCGTGACTATAATTACGACAGTCAAGCATATATTTATCAGCAGATATTCGGTAAACCTGTAATATTTTATGTAGTTTGCAAGGTTTCTGGCAGACTAGGTATCTTTACACCAACAGAGGATTTTTTAATTGGAGGTAGGGCAAAAGTTCAGAAGGCTATTGAAGTTTATAATAATTTCTTTACAGACAATGCAGAGATGGAAATATCTCAACACATAACAATACAAGATTTATAAAAAAGGAGTCAGAGGTGCTTCTCCTACTAAGCACTCAAAATTAATACTTTATATTATGTCACAAGACAAAATTTTTGCAGACGGATTTCTTTTCAAAAGAAGAGAGAACGCACCAGAGTTCGTAATTGGTAACATCAGCGTAAAAGTTGAAGAAGCTATTACATTTTTAAAAGCTAATCATAAAAATGGTTGGGTAAATTTAAATGTACTTACGGCAAAGTCTGGAAAGCCTTATGTTGAATTAGATACGTTCGTACCTAAAAAACAAGAGGATCAACCTGTAAAGGAAGAGAAAACTGCCGACCTACCTTTCTAGTAAAGGTATGTTTCTAAGTATAGGGGAGGCAACTCCCCTTTTCTTTTGTCTTATTTATGTTGGAAATGTTAATTTTTTCCCTTAGATGTGGCAAGTAAAAAAATATTATTATAAAAACTATATATATATATATAGAATCACAAAATCAACATAATGGAAGAAAGTAAAATAACAATATTTCGAAATATTAAGGACACCTCAACTCCTTTTTATAGAGACTTAGATTCTATTTTAGATAGAATCAAAGATGGTAAGT
>Ga0209557_1001939_pt1 | contig 11086 bp, 3 predicted proteins | sample SaaInlV_120m_DNA_4_FD_184672 | JGI IMG/M metagenome (GOLD analysis project Ga0209557, IMG submission 184672) | Marine microbial communities from expanding oxygen minimum zones in the Saanich Inlet - Saanich Inlet SI074_LV_10m_DNA (SPAdes) (version 2) | ecosystem: Environmental > Aquatic > Marine...
ATTGGCGGTGATTTTGTAACTGCTTCTTTTCCAGAAAGTGCAAGCCCTGGTGATACTATTGGAAATCCTTTCAACTTCCAAACAGGAGGTGGAACAGATATTACAACAGGCTTAGTAGTTAACAGCATAAGTATTATTGATCAAACAAACACTACACCTATACCATCAGGTACATTCATATTGGAGCAATCTTCAGGAGGCGCTACTACTTGGGAAATAAAAACAGGTGCAAACCAATACTTTTTTTATAATACAAATGTAGCAGCTACGCCATCAACAGGTGTTTATACAATGACAGCTGATGTTACATATAACGGAGAGAGAGACGATATAGTACTTAATCCTTTTTCGCTATCAAACGTACAACCAGTTATCACTGGTAATCCAGAAATACAATTAACAGGTATAACAACCGGGACTACAACAATATATTCTTTCACTGCGGTTAACGGTAGTAACCCAACTGGAGGCAATAGTACTGATCAAATAGTTTGGTCGTTAGATCCAAGTGCTTCTAATTACAACACTGTCAATAATCAATTTGAAATTAATTCATCTACTGGTGTATTAACTGTTAAATCATCATATACATTGGTTGATAGCCAAAGTTATGATGTAGCTGTATTAGCTACCGATGTAAATGGTTATGGCTTAAGTGGTGCATGTAGAGCCACTTTTACCGCAGGAACTCAAAGAGTAAATAGAGCACTTTGTTTAGGTTGGTCTGGTAGCTTACCTTCAACTGGATGCGGTGATGCTTTGCAAGTTCAATTTACAGAAAGTGGAACAACAACGCCTACGTCTACAAATACTACAGTTACAGGCGGCGGCAACACAGTAGTATATGGCGCTATACCAGTTCAAGATACTTATAATGTTAGGAATAAAGCTACTACAGAGTTCTTTACGCCAACTACTGGTAAATTAAAACAGGGTACCTTATATATAGAAGCATTATTTACGAACACCGGAGCTACTATTGGAAGTGATTTCTCAACAACATACACAATTCAAGTAAAACCAGACTCAGGCGGAGGGTGGCAACAAGCCACAGATACAACTACAAGTACGTTTATATATAACGAGGATTTGAATGTTGGTACAAACGGTACTACAACAGGCACTAAACATACATTCACCCAAGTAGGAGAATATAGAATACTAACACTACCAATAACAGGTGAAGCCTGCGGAACAGCGGGAGAAGGTAATACGCAATTAATATTTAACTTCGGTGATGATAACTTTACTGATTGCCAAAATTCACCAGCGTAATAAGTGATAAAAACAAGTAATAGATAAAGTATGCCAATAACATTAGAAGTAGGATATTTTAACTCATTTTATATGAAGCGATTAGCTGGTCTACCTAAAGGGGATGGAACAACTAATACAACATATACCGCGCCTACGCAACCAGTTGTACATGAGGATTGGTATATTGAAGAGTCTAGGATAAGAGGAGGTTATAATAACACTTCTGTAGATTTAGGTGTAAAAGCCTATATAGTAGAAGAAAATGACAGTCAACAACATAGGTCAAATTCATTAATATATTCAGGAATATTAAATTCTAGAACTGGTGTAAATCAGTCAAATCAATTTAGTGTTGCTGAAGAGATAACTAGAAGCGTAGACCCTATTGCTGGTAGTATACAAAAGCTTTATGCTGAAGATACCAACTTAATTATATTTCAAGAAGATAAAGTTAATAGAGCTTTAATAGATAAAGACGCTATATATTCTGCTGAAGGCGGAGCTATAACTACTACAGCTAACTTAGTTATAGGTCAAATAGTTCCTTATGCTGGTGAATATGGTATATCTACAAATCCTGAATCATTTGCTGTTTACGGTTATCAAAAATACTTTACAGATAGAAACAGGAATACTGTTCTTAGATTATCTATGGATGGTATAACTGAAATATCTAGTTATGGTATGGTTGACTTTTTTAGAGATAAATTATCAATGGTTGGTTCCACTGGGAAAATTGTAGGCGCATATGACATATATAACAAAAACTACACAGTATCTTTAAACTATGTTAATCCAGATGATGCAAACGATGTGTATAGCACAATTGGTTTTGACGAAGCAACTAATGGATGGGTAAGTTTTTACGACTATAAACCAAGTTTTGGATTTAGTTCTCAAGGAAACTTCTTCACTACAAATGGTAAATCAGTTTGGAAACATTATTCGGGTAATGTAAATAGAGGTAATTTTTATGGAACTGATAATTCGTCTACTGTTAAGTTAGTTATAAATCCAGATCCAACAAGAGTCAAAACATTTAAAACTATAAGCTATGAAGGGAGTAATGGATGGGAAGTTACTTCGTTAGTTTCAGATGAAACTGGAGCTGATGAATTAAATAGCATTTGGAGCAATAATATTAATCAAGCAACTGTTGATGTTACAGATCCTCCAACTCCAAATACTTACATTAAAATTTATAGCTATAATGAAGGTTTATACGTTCAAGACAATATAAAATATAGAGCTGGTTTTGATAGAAAGCAAAACAATTATGTAGCTGCAATTAAAAACAATTCACCTACACCTATAGCTGGTCAGGTGATAATGGGACCTAGTAGTACAGGTATAAAAGCCTACTATACTACAGTGACTATGAAAACAGATGCTACAACGGATCCAGGTGGATTAAAAGAATTATTTGCAGTAGGTGCAACTTATGGAATATAAAAAACAAACAACATGATAGAATTTTTAGAAATATTTTTCTTTGGACGAGGTAATGTTCAAATGGCCGAGCCCTTAACGATGGCTGGAGCTGCTTTAATATCAGGCGGTATTCAGGTTATAGGATCTATATTTGGAAGCGGTAGAAGAAGAAGAGCGGAAAGACAAGCTCAACAAGAGCAAGATAGATTACAAAGAAAATTAAGTACATTAGAGGCTAGTAGACAACAAATAACCAATCCGTATTCAGGAGTAAGCAATTTAAGTGGTTTAGCGCAAGATCTTAGTTCAACATTATCTAACCCATATGCTAACTTAAGCGTAGCTACTCAAGCAGCTGAAATACAAATGGAGCAAGCAGATATATCATTAGCAAACACTTTAGACACTATAAGATCTACAGGAGCTGGTGCTGGTGGTGCAACCGCTTTAGCTCAAGCAGCTTTACAAAGTAAGAAAGGTGTATCAGCTAGTATTGAACAACAAGAAGCAAATAACGAAAGACTAAGAGCTCAAGGAGAACAGCAATTAGATAGAATGAGAATGCAGGAAGCTGCAAGAGTTCAAGGTATTCAAATAGGTGAAGGCGGAAGAGTACAAGGATTAGAAGCAGCTGGAAAACAATTTATGTTTGGAGCTCAAGAAGCTAGGGAAATGCAACAACTAGATAGAGTATCAGCACAATTATCAGGTGCTCAAGCTAGAGGAATGCAAGCGTCTGCTGACAGAAGAGCAAATCAAGCTGGGTTAATAGGTGGTTTAGCTTCTATTGGTGGGAACTTATTAACAGGTTTAGCTTCGCAGCAAGCAACACCTTATAATAACTCTGCTTCTTTAAATTCTAACCCAGTTAATTTTACAAATGACCAAATGAGTACCCTAACTAATGTAAGCAACATTGCTAGCGGGATAGCAGGGCTAAGATTATAAAAAAATAAAAAATGAGTTATAGAAATCCAACACAACATATAGACAGGCAATCTGGACAGATTGAGCAAAACTTGCAAAAAACCTTAGCTGGTATTGGAACAGGTGTTGTATCTAGCATAAATAAAATACATGCTGATAATGCTGCTAAAACTGCAGCCATCAGAGCTGAAGCTGATAAAAGAGTCGCGGATGCTCAAAACTCTATAATGCAAACACAGTCTAAAAATCCAACTGCAGATTTTGGTGATTTAGATGAACAATTAAATTTGATGAATCGTCTTTTAATGAAGGATCCAGCTAAAAGAACAGCTGAAGAGAAAACCTTTATTAACAGTATGGAAAACATAGGAGACAATATGGCTAACATGTTAAAAAATACAGCTATGTCCCAAGAAGCTATGATGGAGCAGGTTAATAAAATACCTGGTACTATGGGTGCTGTTGATCCTAAGGCTAACCCTGAACAATATGCAAAGCTTTCAGTATTAGCAAATCAAACAGAAGGAAGAACTAAAGCTAGGTATAAGGTTAATAAAAACGGTCAAATTGTTTTTTCTTTAGATGTTTATCAAAAGACAAAAGACGGAGAAAAATTCGTAGGAAGTGTTATAAACGATAATGTTGCAACTACTCAAATGCCTACCGTTATACCTAACATTAATAAAGAAATGGACGATGCTATCACTAAGGTATTAAACACTAACGATTTTACTAGTGAATTAGATGAGTTTACAGATGCAAAAGGAGCTAAAATTTATAAAAATAAAAAGACTGGAGTTAGAGTAACGGAAAAATACTTCAGAGATAAGCTACAAGCTCAAGCTTTACCTATAATAATGGGTATGACTGAAAGAGAAAAAGCATCTTTGTATAATAATATTTTTAAAAAATCAGGAGAAGATTTTTCTTATAGCGACGGTAGACTGACTGATTTACAAAAAAACACAAAAGACTTAATATTAGCAAAAGCTTTTATGGATGAAATGATGGAACGCACTAAATTGAAATCTAAAGTTTTAGGGAACATTGTTGAATCAAAAATTCCTACAAAGAAAGGTTCTACATATAAACCTAGTGAACTAGAAAAAATGGCTACTAAGGTTGATAAACAATTTAAAGAACTTCAAAAATGGGATGGTAAAGGCAACCCCACCCCTTCAACAATACCTTCTTCTATAGTAAAAGGAGTGCAGGCTAAATGGGATGAAAAAGCTGGTGGGTGGAATATACAGCAAAAAAGTGCAAATAAATGGGAAGACATATCTTTCATTAAAGATCCTACTAATTATAAAACATTAGCACTTGAGCTAGGATATGACTTTGCTAAAAAAGATTCTGATAATAAAAATACTGATTACGTAAAGAAATTTATCAATAGAGGCGCTAACCAAACATATAACAAATAAAATTAAATAAAATATGCCAGTAAAAAGATATGAAGTTGACGGTAATCCTTATGACGTATCAGAAGCTAAAGAACAAGAGTTTTTAAGTAAATTCAGTAATGCTGTTTTGATAGGTGTTTTAGATGAAGACACTAACGAAGTGTTAAAACAAGACGAAACGCAGGATTTTCCAACAAGCACTGTAGAGGATGCGGATGCAGTGCAGCAGCCAATGACAGCATCACAAGCAGGTTTTACGGAATCACCCTCGGTAGATACTCCTTCGGATTCACAAGATCCTAAAAAATTAGTTGACTCATTTGATGAAGATCTTTTATCCGCAAAAACAAAACTTCAAGAAATAAGTTTAAGCAACGAAGAAATAAATGCTATAAAAGTAAAAGCTAACGCTGCTCCTTCTGTTAGAGGAGTAGGTATGGGCGCTACTACTATAAAAATATACCCTTATGACGACTTTATAAATAAGGCTAAAAAAGAAATATCCAACGAAACTAAGGTTGATATATATAATGTTCCAGAGGAGGAGTGGCGAGAGCGCGCTAAGAATTTATACATAAAGAACGAAGAAAAAACGCTATTTGAAGCAAAAAGAGAAGAGGTTGTAGAAGATTATGAAAAAAGTATTTATGGTGAAAACCCTTTTTCATTTGCTAGACTTAAAAAGTTTGCTAGACAGATAGGCCCTAAAGCCCCTGGACAAGGTGCTACTGTTGAAGATTATAAATATGAATCAGGAAGAGCAAAATTAAGCGGTAGTTTTGAGGAAGATAAAAAAGAAGCTATAGCAGGTTACGAAAAAGCAATATCAAGCATTAACGATTATGAAACTTTATTAAATACTAGTAGCGTAGAACTAAATGCTTTACGTAAAAAACAAGCAGACTCACCTAGTCAAATAACAGCGGAGGATGTAGAAAGAGGTAACGTTTTAATACAAAATCAAAAAATAGCCTACGATCTATACGCTGATGAGTTTAATAAATTAAAAGATTTAGAAGTTAAAGCAACAACAGCTACTGAGTTAGCTGATTTAACTAAAAGAACTTACAATAACTTAGACGTTGCTACTAATAGAGTTGCATCTTCTGGGGCCAGAATGATAGCTGGACTAGGTAGTGTAGCTAAAGAGCTTTCTATTAGTGAAATAGTAAAAAGAACGACTGGCGCTGACATTAGAGACGAAAAGGGTAATTTACCTGTTTACTTAAGAAACTCAAAGCTTGATTTTTACGATAAAATATTTGGAAGTAAAGAAGCAGAAAAAACTATATCTAACCTATACGGTCTTACAAAAAAAATAGACGAAGGTACTAAAAAAAGGCAAGAGCTAGGTGAAATAAAAAACATAGAAGACTTTGGTGAATTTATGCTTGATCTTTTTTCTGAACAATCTGTGAATACAGCTGTCACTCTTGGTTTAGGGGGTTCTGGTCTTGTTGCTGTAGCCGCAGGAGCAGGTGGTAATAAGTTTAATGAAATGGATATGGAAGTTGCTAATGATCCTAAAAGAAAAATATCACCAGCACAATTTTATACTTCAGGCATATTGTTTGGATTAGGTGAGTATGTTACAGAAAAAGTTTCCCTAGGTCAAGCCAAAGGTGCTTTAAACTATTTAGGTTTTGGTAAAAAAACATTTGGTAAAGCTTTTAATGAGTTGGGAGAATACTCTGCTGAAGTAATAAGTAAGAGTAAAGCTTTAGGAAAAACATTTCAAAGTTGGGGTGTTAATATGTCAAAAGAAGGTGGTGCTGAATTTAGTGCTCAATTATTAAACAATCTTACTGATATAAATATATTAAATAAGGAAGATGTTCATTGGGCAGATGGTTTAACTGAATCATTTGTATCTGGAGCGCTTATGTCTGGTTTAGGTTTTAATGCTCCTGCTTTAGTTGGTGGTGTAGCAAACACTTTTAGAACAGAAAGCGAATCAAATAAATTTAATAAAAGAGGTAAAGAAATACTTAGGATTAGAAAGGAAATAAACAAAATTCAAAACAACACAGGTGTTGCCGACGATGCTTCTTCTCAGGAAGCAATAAGTGTTTTACAATCTGAGCTAGATAATATAGTAGAACAAAATGTTTTAGGTATTGGAACAGCGGCTGCAAGAGTAGAGGAATTAACCGAAGGTGATAAAATAAAACTAATAGCCTTAGATAAGAAGATTTTCTTATTTAAAAACGTTATAGATAAAATAAATAATAATAATAAGTTAGATCAAAAATCTAAAGTAGGGTTAATTACAGACAAGGCACGTATAATTGAGATTGCTCGTATTGAAAAAGATAGAATACTAACATCCTCTCAAAACTCAGCAGCAAAAGAAAAATCTAAAAAAATACAAATTGAAGTTGCTGAAAAAGCTGGGTTAGATTTTAATATAGTAAGTGCTAAAAACAAAAAAGAAGCTGTTGAGGAAGTTAATAAGCTAATAAATGACAGTAATATAGAAGGTGAAAATCTATCTGCGTTAAAAAATTACGTTTCTGCTTTAGAAAAAACAGAAGACGATGTCAACGGTCAATACTTTGGAGCGGAATATGGTTTACCTATAGCGCTTTCTCTTGATGAAAATCTTATAAAAAACAATATGGGTGCTACTCTCCTTCACGAGGTAGCACATGCTACTGTTTTTAAAAAGTTACTAGAAGGAAATGCCGATATACTCGGGTTAGTAGCTGATCTAGAATCTTATGCTATAAAAAATTATAAAGGCGCAAAAGAAAAGATTAAAAATGTAGAAAAAATATACACAAAAGAAAAAGGCTTTACAGATGCTGCAATAGCAGAAGAAAAAATGGCAGCTATATTAGAGTATGTTTCTAAAAAAGACATTTCAAAAGATTTAACTCTGCAGGGTAAATTAATAAATAAGTGGAATAAAATAAAACCTAAGGGTAAAAATAAAGAAATAAATTCTATAAAAACAGGCGAGGATGTATTTGCATTGATCAATAGTTTTTCAAAAAGTTTTGATAAAGGAGAATTATCAGGTATTGCAGAAAAAGTTATTAAAGGAGAAGTTAAAGCTAGACAAATAAAAGAAGGTGAAAAGAAGGCTGAAAAATCTAGTAAAGAAGCATTCAGTAAGTCATTAGAGTTACAAGAGCAATTAGATAATTTAGATGAGTTTGATTTTGATAATGAAGTAGATTTTCAAACAGCTAAAACTAATTTAGAAACAAAAATAAGGTTAGCTAAGAAAAAAGAATTATCTAAACCTACAGAAGAAGCTAAACCTAAAGATAAAACTAAAGATGACACTAAGAAGAACGAAAAAAGAATTGGTGATCAACTAAAAGCTATGGTACCTCCAGGTACAACTAACAAGGATTTTAAGGAAAAAGTTGCTATTAAAGTTATAGATAACATTGATAATGGTATGCTTAATCCTTTAATTAAAAAGATTGCCGCAGGGTACGGAGTTGTTGCAGACAATGTTTACGGCAAAAGCTGGGATGATTTTTTCATAGAAGTAGCAGGTGTTCAGTTGAAGAAAAACATAATGGCTTTTAATCCTGAATCAAACAATGATTTAGGTGGTTACATTATAGGTAGTCAGTACGGTGTAAGAAATAGAGTAAAAGAAGCTTTAGCTAAATTTAAAAAAGAAGGTGAAGGTGGTTTTAAAGAAGACGTTAGTGTAGCTAAAAATGTTATTGCAAGAGAAGATGCTGCGCCTCAAGAAGCTGAAAAAAGAAAATACACACCACTTACTAAAAGTAACATTGTACCTAACTTTACTATAACAGCTATAACAGATAAATTAACAAAAGTTTTAGCTAGTTTAGAAAGTAAAATTACAGCTAAAAGAGGAGACAATGCTGCTACCACGCCTTTAATTGCAGAAATTAAAAAGAAAATAGGTAAAGTTGTAGGCGATCCTGAAGCTGCTCCTAAGCTTGTTATTCAAAGATTAGGTAAGTTAAAGGATGGTACTTATGAAAAGAATCTTATAAAGAATAAGAAAGCTATCATAGAAAACATGACTACCACTTTTTTAATGGGTAAAGATAGCGGTAGTAAAGTTAGTGGAGGTATTCCTCAAGCAATTGAAAAATCCGTTGGAGGTAAATTTACCGGCAAAAAAGTAACTGTAAATGTTGGTGGTAAAGAAATTGTTCAAGAAGAGTTTATACCAAATTTTGTACCATATCCAGAATGGGTAGGTCAGAAGATTGATCGTGAAAAAACATTAGTAAGAGGCGCTACTGCTGGTAATGAAATAGTTAGAAGAGTATCTGCTGATAAAGTTTCAGACGCTGACTTTGTAGGTTTATTCATTGATGAAAAAGGTAAACTTATTAGAGGAAAGAGAGAAGCTTTAGGTAAGGCAATAGCTGAAGAAATTGCTTTTGAAATATTTACAAAAGAAATTAAAAATGAAAACTCTGCGATAAGCAAAGCCTTTGAAGGGAATCAAGAGGCTCAAGGTGTAATCTTAGCTGATAATTTTGTAAATGAAGTAATTAAAGATGCAGATAGGGGGACAGTTAAGTTTAGTATGTCTGCAAAAAGTAAATCCAATATAAAAGATTTACTTGAGGGTGAAAATAAAAACTTAAATAAAAATTCTATAGAATATCGTTTAAATACAAACTTATTAAATGAGTTAGATAAAATAAAAACAATAGAAGATTTATTAAAAACCCTGTATTCAGAAACCGTTGATACGTATCGTATTACTAATATGGCTAACAGAGCTAGGATTAAGATACTTAATCTTATAGCTAGAAATACAGACAATACAATATCTTTTGAAGAAATATTTAATACTTTTCAAAAAGCTGTAACTAGAGACTTATGGAAATACGAAAAACAAATTATAGGCTTTGAATATTCTTTAACTAATTTAGAAAATAATATAAAAAAAGATAGGGTAAAAGCTATAAAAGATTGGTTTAAATATGACAGCAGAGTTATAAGAACTCAAAAAATACAGAATATTACTAGAAACTTAGATGCGTTTAACTATCTTAAATCTAAGAAAATTGCACTTGATGGTTTTGAAGTTACTTTTAATGATAATAAAACAAGGTCTTATATAGAATATAAAGGAGAAAGGTTGTTTAATTTAACAGACGTTACAGATATAAAAAAGAACTTTGAATTGAAAGCTGATATTATAAATAAAGAAGCTGATGAGTCTATAAATTACATGTTAAATACTATTAAAGAAGGTGTAAAAAATAACGACATTGGAGCTGTAAATGGCTGGGTTGCTTTAATGTATGAGGATCAAAGAGGGCCAATAAGAAAGTCGTCTAAAATAGGTAAGTTTGTTGAAAACTACAAAGAATTAAAAGTAGCGGATTTAATACTAGAACATGAGACTGAAGCTTACTATATATATAAAGCTTATCAAGATTTAGCGAACAATTATAATGAAGCTAAAGTACAAGAGACTAAAAACTTTTTAGACAAAGCTTTTGTTAATTTAGTTTCTAAAGAAATTGACACTGATTTAAAAGCAGCAAAAGAAAAAGGATTTAATAATAAAGATAGATATAGAAAATCAGATAAACAATATAATTTAATCCCCGTAAAATTTTCTAAAAGCATACAAGTTTTAGACCCAAAAGGTAAAGTTTATAAACCTAGCACTAAATTTAGCAAAACAATGAACAGTACGTTCAATAAAATGCTAGAAAGAAAAACAGGTATTGCAGCAGATGAAACTATTAGCAAGGTAATAGCTAGAAGGAGAGGTGTCAAAAAAGGCAAATTTAAATTATTCATGCCCTCATCACTTGATGACTTCAAAGGATTAACTTCCTATACTTTTGCAGGTAGAGGCAAACAAGGAGAAGCTGATCAAAAGTTCTTTCAAGATACTTTGATAGATCCATATTTTAAAGGCATAAGAGCTATTGAAGAAACTAGACAATCGTTTAAGGACGATTTTAAGGCGCTCAATAAACAAATGAGACCTGTTATAAAGAAACTTGGTAAACTTGTACCAGGAACTGAATTTACGCACGATCAAGCTATAAGAGTTGCTCTATGGAATGCTTCTGGATATGAAATACCAGGTTTAT
>Ga0209557_1001940_pt1 | contig 11084 bp, 24 predicted proteins | sample SaaInlV_120m_DNA_4_FD_184672 | JGI IMG/M metagenome (GOLD analysis project Ga0209557, IMG submission 184672) | Marine microbial communities from expanding oxygen minimum zones in the Saanich Inlet - Saanich Inlet SI074_LV_10m_DNA (SPAdes) (version 2) | ecosystem: Environmental > Aquatic > Marine...
TATCAACTCCTGCAACTCTAACTCTTTCTTTCTTGTATAGATCAAACCCGAGATCAATTGTAACGTCAATAGTGTCACCATCAAGAACACGATTGATCTCCGTCACTCGGAAGTTGTAACAACTCTTTCTGCTTGGGGGTGTCAGTCCTGCCATTTTCTAATTCTGCAAATGCTTCTCTTATTATGTATACAATATATGCAGACGATAATGCGACAGCAAGGATCACTAAGATAATTACTGACCACACAGGGTCGGATGGATTATCTAAAGGACGTAGAAATAAATTCATTTTTTAATAGGCCAAGTAAGTTCCATTCCTATAGTAAGTAGTAGAACAAATCCAAATACAAATACAGAACTCATAATCTATTACCACTTCTAGGAGATGGTATTAGTTGATATGCCATTTTGTCTCGCAACTTATTGACACGCTCTTCATTATACTGCTTGAAGTTTCCTCGCTTCTCAACTTTTTTATAGTAGTGTAATGCATTGAGGATGATTGCGTAGTCATCCATAGTAAGTTCAAAGTTCATAATTCATGAAATTGGTAATCTAACATCATTCGGTATAAAGAATTTCTCATCATCCATAGATGTTCTTGTTCTTCTGGCGGACGTGCTGGAGATCCTTCCCACATTTCCAATCGCTTTATTACACAGTGATGTAAGAGACGTACATCTTCTATGGTTAGATCCACACTATAATCAGGTTCCTTATTCATGTTTATGGGAAGGTTCCTAGTGTTGCCAATCGTATTTATAAACTAAGTATATACTCACAATAAGAACAACCTCAAGAAAAAACCCCATAATGCTTACGCACATGGGGTAATAATTATAATTTTTTTTATTTGATGTAATTATTCTTCTCAAGCCATTCTCTTGTCATAGGAGTCGGTTCATATACTTCCCACATATTACCACCAGCACATGCTGCTAGAGCATTCATAGTCATATTTTTAGTCTTACCTGCCCACATTGCTTCTTTCTCCCACGGAATTGCTCCTGGTTGCAATGCATACGTCCGCTTGACCATCTCTTGCCATAACATCGGTACATCATCTTCAGGCATAATAATAGCAATCATACTGTTATCAATTGTGCCTGCCATACAATCTTGTGCTGCATGCCATCCCTCATGACGCATCACACTCATAAGTACACCAGGATTATCCATGTAACTCTTATTTAAGAAAAAGTTATTGCTGACTGTATGATAGACGCCACGATGCATTGCAGGGAAATACTTCTCATCAGCAAGGAATACATTTACACCAATTTGATTGAGTGAGTGCAACATATTATGAAACTCACCTGTCACCCCAGTAAACCTTTCTGGGTTGGGATATTGTGATGATACATCCAACATAGAGTAAATTTTCTCTACACCATCAGTACATTCGCCAAGTAGCATACACCCCATAGAGTGCATAGTCTTGTATTCACTCTCTTTAATTGGATCTGCTTGTGCAGGAATAATCAAGGATGTTGTTACCAGAGCACCCATAATAAGTTTTTTAATCATTGTAATTTAAGAATAGAAGGACCAGTTTCGCCGTAAGGAACTGCGGGACCTGTTGTATTAGGAATAGTTGGTACAACAGCATCCATCATACCTGGGAGAGCACCAGCAATTGCTTCAGTAGCAGCTGCTGCAACGTTTTCTTTAATATCTTCAATAATAGCTTCTTTGTTTAGATAGAGATATGCACCACTACCAATGACTGATAAAGATACTAGACCAGATAAAAGTGCTACACCATTAATCAATTTTTGCATTTTACCTATAGAAAAGTGACTATGCTATTTATTATAGGATAGTCAGAACTTAAGAACTTTTTTAATCATAAGAACTACCGTACCCAATACAGATCTTTTTATTTTCTGCTGATGACCTACACCACTGTCTCACATAAGCATCTGCATCCTTATCCATTGTGAAGTGAGCATGGTTATGAAGCATCCCTATTGTAATCAGCAGTCCAATGCTAATCAGATTGTAGTGAACTGCTGGATGAGTAACGATTGTTAGAAAGTATTTTTTCATTCCGTCCCAGTAAGAGGGGGATTGGGCCATCCTGGTGGACACATAGGTACACTGTAAGGTTCACTCATAATAGACTCTACAATTTTTTCATCAATATTTACAGGGTTTATAGCATCACTATCTCTCCATAGAGATGGCATATCTAAAAGTACTCTACCTGATGTCTCTGCAGGGACAATACTTCTAATACAGAGTGGGGGAAGTTGATAATCCATAAAAAAAGGGATGCCGTCGCACCCCCAGTATAACATCTAGATGTTTATGTGTCTATATTGAATATCAGAAGGAGTACTTCACACCCAATTTTGCTCCGTAACCACGGTCAAGATCTTCGTCGCCTGAACCTACGAAGGATACTTCACCATATGCACCGAGGTTGTCAGTCAGACCCAGACCCAGACCTGCCTTACCAGAAGGAACGGTATCAGCGTCACCACCATCGGGGGTCAGTACGGTAGCGCCGCCCTGGACGTAGTAAGAACCAGCTTCACCAAAAGCACCTTCGTAACCTACGTGCAGGTCTGTTCCAGCACCATTGTACTCGGATCCAGTCCAACCAGCGTTGGTTTCGACGTTAACGTAGGGGCCAGCGAAAGCGGCACCAGCAGAGACAGAAAGAGCAGCGGTTGCTGCGAATACAGATTTGATCATTTTGTTTTACCTTTTTTTCTCGTAGAGATTAACCTACGGATGTTAAGAGACTCGACTTGTCCCTGATTTTATCATATAAAACCTTGCTCAAGTTTGCGGAGATTGGTTTTATTACTTAGTGTTAAGATAACCTTCAACACCAGTATATTTATAATACACGAATACATTAAGTTTGTCAAGCATTAAAAAACTGCCCTGAGGCAGTTTATGTCTAACAATTTATATCTCTGCTATCATCTAGTGAGATAACCAATTACAGCTTCTGGAGTGGTGTCTAGATATGGATCTCCACTACATCCCTGAGGGTCACGTCCAGCTTCTTCATACATCCATTTAATTTGCTGGTTATCAACAAAAGCAACATAACGCCAAGTGCGGATTGCTTGCCCCTGCTCAAACTTGGGAATAATCATTCCAATCCCATTAGTGAATTCCCCATTACCATCTGGAAGCATTGTTACTTTAGTTACACCTAAAGATGCTGCCCAAGCATTCATTACGTGACAATCATTCATGCCAATGCAATAAATTTCATCAACTCCAAGACCTTTAATTTCGTCAGCTTTTGCTTCAAATGCTGGAAGTTGATTTGAGCATACTGGAGTAAATGCTCCAGGAACACCAAATAAAATTACTTTCTTATTGGCAAAAAGATCCGCAGTGCTTTTTGCTAATGGTGCTGAATCTTCATAAAATTTCAATTCACATTCAGGCACACGATTTGGGTACGTTAATGTAACAGGCATAATTTGATTCTCCGTGAGTTATTGTAATACTACTTTTAATATTTATACTTTTGAGATTAGTTTAATAATCTCTTTTAGGTGAAAACCGATCCTCTTAATTTTAGATTCTGGTTTTTGTATTTTTGTTGTTTCAGATATAGATTCTCTATTTGGGTCAGATGGGACAAATTCTATATCTGCCCAAATGTCAGCCTTTTTAAAATTAAAGTTTTCCATGTTTAAAACAACTTACGTAATAAATCTACCAAATTCCAGGAATAATTTGTCCTGTAGATGCGTAAGCACCTATTGCTGCAATGACTCCGAGCATTGCTGCCCAACCATTAATACGTTCTGCGTTTTGATTCATTAGTTTTCTCTTGTGTGTTGTTGTAAATAATTACCCTGCCATTATCATGAGTGAATACTAATTCATCATCATGTGCCCAGCAGAGTTCTTCGTATAGGGCATTTAGTCTCTCCATATCATCATAGAGTTGATTTGGATTAGGCATTTGCTACTGATTCATATGAATGTTGAGGTTTGTGATCTCTATCCATAGGTTTAGAAGACTCAAAGGGATCTCTTGAAAGATTTTTAATAACAATGAATGCTTCTTTGTTATACTTACGAGTACCAATAGGTGATTGCCATTTTTTGTTATAGACTTCACCAACATCGATACCAGAAACTTGAGTTCCTGCCATTTCAACTACAATGTTATCACCTTCTTCCCACCCATATTTTTGGGCAAGAGAAGAAACTTGTTCATAAACAGATGGAGTATCTAATACTCGATCTTCTGGTTCAAGACTTCCGTGCATCAGTAGAGGTTCTCTTCTTGTTCAGTTTCAATTATAACATCAGAAGTGGGATATGCAACACATGTGAGTACAAATCCAGATTCAATTTGATCATCATCTAAGAAAGATTGATCAGATTGATCAACAGTACCACTAATGACCTTACCAGCACAAGATGAACAAGCACCAGCACGACAAGAATAGTTTAGATCAACACCTGCTTCTTCAGCAGCATCGAGAATGTACTGGTCATCTTCACAAGTAATAGATTTTTCTCCTTCAGGAGTGCGAAGAGTGATGTTAAAAGTCATTTTAATAAGTTTTGGATAATTGCTCTACGGAATATGCAAGCAATACAAAAAATGCAATGCTTGTGGCGGTAAAGATAACTTGAATCATTATTCTTCACCTTTTTGTGTTAAAAGTGCAACACCTGCAAAGGTGCTAAAAAGAATTACTGCAAGAGCAAGCAACGCCATCAGATAACGCCAAAGAAGAGTTTACCAGTAAATGCGTATGAAAGCAAGGCAGCAACGAAACCCAACATGGCAGCACGGCCGTTTAGTTTCTCTGCCTTTTCTGCATATGACTCATAACCATAACGCTCGGCGTCGGTTTGTGAGATGTACATTTGTGGCTCTTTGGCAAACAGATTTTGTTGTCCCTGTTCGTTTGTGGTAACAGTCATTTCTCTTTGTGAAGATTTATGTCCTAATTATATATCAAATGTGAAGAGTAGTCAAATCACTTGACTGCTTTTTATGTGAAAACCGCAACATTTATAGGTATAAATTACTACTGATTTTCTTCAGGAGATGCTCCTTGCTCTGGTTGAGTAATCCTCTGAAGATATGGATCATTATTCATCAACTCAGAAACTGAAATGTTTGCTCCATTTTGTTCCCAGAAGTTTTTAAGACCCTCATAACTTTGACGGTGGAAAACATCAATATGTTCAGGGTGGATTGCAGAACCAAGATCAATGCTATAAATGAAGATGGGAATGCAGTAAGACTTTCCAGATTCAAACACTAAATCTTCAGAAACTGCTCTGGGTTTTACGCCATTATCAAGTTTGAACTTATCACCCCTTACATGATTCTTGAGAATCTTTTCTGCATGATGTCTAGTAATTAGATATGCTGCTGCAGAAAAGTCATTGATAAATCTTTGGTGAAGTTTAACATGAATATTTCCAGTACAGATTGTAGTCAACTGAATACAATCCCAATCATATGGTGTAAGAGAGAAAAACTCTTTCCAACTAAAATTCCAATTTTTAACTGTGCTGAGATCAATGTCATCCTCTAGAATAAGCGCATACTCATCCTCAGTGTTTTCATAGAACTCTTTGATTGCAGCGATATGAGACAATGCACAACCAACCTCATTCTGAGTCATATTATCTGGAATACGTCCCTTCAAATACGATGCAACATCATCTGTTCTACCATCATATCCTTCAATACGGGTATGGTTTTCAATCTCCCAATGCTCAAACTGCTTTTCCATATACTCACGTCTGTGAGCGTCATCCTCAAGGTTAATCCAAAAAACTTTTGGAATGCCTTGTAGTTTTGAAATAGATTTGTTTTTATCCATGGTTAAGTATTGTTCCACTTTCAGTGTAATCGTAGATGGGTTGATCATGTTCATTATAACCCTGACCAATAAAATCGTATTTGATTTTTTCTTTACTTTCTGACATCCAAGGAGTCTCTTTAATCCCATGAATGTAAGAGTCATTTTCTGCCATTGGCCAAATTTCTTTAGCCAAGAAAATTTGATCAGAAGTATAAAAATGATGTTGAGAATATTCAATGATCATTTTATCTTGAAGTGATTCTTCAAGACGACCTTTCATTCCCCACATTCCTGCAAGAATAGGCCAATCATAATGTCTTTCATGATCTCTAATTATAGAAAATTTCTTGTCTGATGTCAACCACTCATTAACTGCTCTAACTTCTCTCTCAGAAATTCTTGAATCAGAATCTCTGGAGATAGTAATGTTATCATCACTTTCAAACATAGAGTAGAAACGCCAAAACGCTCCAAATACATTTGAATCTTCAACTTGAGCAACTTCAACATTATCTAACTGGTGAAGTTGCCTAACATAAAATGTAGGGACGGACCCATCAATAAAAATCCGACATTTCCAGTCTGGCATCAATTCTTTAGCAATTAAAGCGTTCTTAATTGCCCCTTCACAATATTGTGCTTCATGACCCCAAACACTAATTGAAATAATTTTATTCATCTTGGATTCCTCCTATACTCTTCATAACATTCTAAAGCAGAATATGGAATTACTTTTCTTGAAGTAATTGGAGCATACTTGCAAACAATTTCATGATACTTTTCAAAACACTTTTCTGGAGTATGGTTCTTATGATACTCATCAAAGGATTTTTGAGCAGTTTCTTTATACTTATCGTTTTCTAGTTGCTCTACAATTTTTTCTTCAAGATCAGAATGATCCATTTTAATTCTTATATATTCATCATATGGCATATGATTATTTTTAATACTATTCATTTGAAGCTCTGGTTGAATAGTACAGACCTTTGCACTTGCTAACTCCCAAACTCTCCAACTATCATATGAGTTTCCAGGATAGTTTACGCCAATTTTAGTTTTGTTTACAACATACAAATACTCTTGAGGAGTTCTTGCAGGTTGATATCTAATAAACCACCTAAGATGGGATAGTTTATTTTGAGAGAGATCTAAAATTTTATTGATAAATGACTGTCTCCTAGGATTACTAGGAGTTCCCATAAACATTACATCAAATTGTTTTTCTTCTTTTTGAAGGTTTTCATCATAAACTGAATGAATTGGGAAATGATGGGGATAAATGGGACAATCATACGGATTCACCGTATTATCCGTTAATTCCCGTTGCATTATAAGATTAGGAGAAAATCCATAATACCTTTGAACGTGTTCATTATCAGTATCATCATGCTGAATTATGAATGAGTTCTTACAGTATTTCTGAACAATGTCATTGATAATAGGAACAGTCCAACCAATACTCAAGTAAAGAACCACTACTTTGTATTCATTCTGAACAACAAAGTCTCCAATGTTTGTCTCATCAACATAGTCACATGAGTAACCAGATTTTTCAAAACACCTAAAAATATATTTTGAGTTAGGAACCCAAGAATGGTCGAAGAATAGAAAATCTTTTATCATTTTATAATAGTATACCTAATGGTTTCATCAGTAAATGTATTTACAGAAGTTTTATAGTCAGTCATATAGAACTTTAGCAGATCTACAGCATGAGAAATATCTATATTATACTCTTCATACATTCTGTAAAATTCATCAAAAACATTGCAATACTTTTTCATGAACGGAACACGTCCATATACAAAGTGGTCAGAGTAACTCCATCCCCCAATATCTTTTGGAATAACAAGTTCTTTTGTACTATCCAACTTAATATCAATTAAATCAATATCAAATCTTAGTCTCATAATTAAATCATATCTTTCTGGTCTATGAATCATAGAGAAAGATTCTTTAACAATATACCACTGATCTCTCAATCTTTCAACCCAATATGATCCATGCTCTATGGCTCTAGGATCAGTTTTGAAAACATCCCAGGGTCTATCAAGAAACTGAATAGACTCAAACCTATTAGCATTATATTTTTCATAATTTATGAATCTATATGAGAAAAGATTTTCTTGATAAGTGTTTATCAAATCTTCCATATCAACGTCTACTGGAGGCTGCCCACTTTTCAGTTGACATTTATCCCAGGTACAAATATAAGTGTCTACATCATGAACATCAAGAATATTACTTTTTAAATTATCAAATGTTCTTTTATATGTTCTAGGAAATCCCGTTAGTAATAGTGCTACTTTCATTGTCCAACTGTATCATATAGTTTTAAATAAGTATCATGATCCAAATAACAAGGACAATACTCTGGTTGTAATTGCCAGTTCATATTTGTAGATCCAAGCATACTCTTTGTATCAAGAACTATAAAATTATTTACTATTGCTTCCCAAGCAAGATGATTTATATCACTTGAATCGTAAATATCTACAAAGTCTGGATATTTATTTTTAAGAACTGACAAGAACCAGAAAGTTTCTGTGCAGTTTAATCTACCAATTTTACTAGTATCTAGATTCAAAACATGATCAAGAACATCAGACCACTTAAAAATATCTTCTCTAGATCCAACTTGCATCCAATCACAGATTCTAAAGCAATTCGGATACTCATCAGAATCTGGTCTTATGGTCATCATATTAGAAACCAAAAGTTTATTATCAAAAACTTTTAGCACAGAACCACTATTTTGAAACGTATTCAAAAATTGAAAAGGATTAATATTGTGAATCATATCAGTTCTAGTAACCATCACTTGACTACCAGAAGAAGCATTTAGACCTTTTTGATATGAGACAACCTGCCTTTTCCAGTACTGGATAGGTCCTGGACCAGGATCTGGAGAAAATATAACTTTATCTACTTCCAGATTTTTATCAATAAATTGTTCTTGACCTTCCCAGGTAGAAATGACAATTTCACCATCAAACCAAGATCTGATGGACTTAACTACATTACCAATAAAGTTTTCTGGATGTTTATCATATCTCACAGATCCTCTAAGAACTACACTTTGACTCATTTTAATTCTCCAACATAATCACTACAAATTCCATAACAGTTAGTAACTCTTAGTCTGTCCCAGTCTGGATTTTTACCCCATTCTGGCATAACTATAACGCTAGATGAAGTGTAGGGTTGTCCTGGATAAGTCCATATAAACTGTTTGCTTGTCAAAGTAAAATAATCCTTTTGATGCCAGAAATAATTATATCCACTAGTCTTGCGAACAAACTCATACAATGTAATTAGATCTTTACAATGTATCCACAAGTAAGAAGATTTTCCTGCTAACCACCACCAACTAACTTTATATTGTGCTTCATCATGACCCAACCAAAGTGTTTCTGACTTGGGTTCATAACGTATATCAATTTCAACGTTATACCCCTCTTCAATACACTTTAAAACTTGTTCTGGATTATTCTCAGTCTTAGGATCGGGACCCCAAATATTACCACGATGAGCAATTAGTTTCATAAAAGATCATCTCTAACATAAATTGTATTTCCTTCACAGTCACTGCCATTATATTCAAATGACTCCTTAATTTCAACGAAATGCATTTGATTCTTAAGGAAGTAATCAATTTCAGTCTTCAAAGATTGACCTTCATAATATGGTTTTAGACCAACTTCAGTAAAGATACATTTCACATCTTTAAGAGTTTCTTTTCCACCTTCAAAGACATCCAGTTCAGCTCCTTGAACATCAATCCAAATAGCATCAACCTTATCAATATTATTTTCTTTTGTCCATTTATCTAAAGTTGTCCCATTAACAGTAATTTCTTCCTGCACCCAGTCTTTGCCAAAATAATTTTTAGTAGCACCTTGCATTAATCTAAACTTAGATGATGCTCCAGGATTTTCATCTCTAACAATATAGAATTTTAAATTACCTTCATGATCATTTAATGCAAGGTTATGTATGTGAAGATTTTGTTTAAAATATCCACGCAGTCTAGAATACGTTTCCTGACACTTTTTGAAATTGTGGGGATTTGGTTCAAAGGCATGAATTTGAATATCTGGAAGGAGTTCCAAAAATTCAACACTTTGTCCAAGGTGCCAACTACCAATATCAAGAACCGTCTCAAAAGATTCTAGATCAAGAATATCCACAACATACTTAAGTCTATTTGCAACAATAGTATGAGTATTCTGAATGAGTTGTTTAGTTTCCATCTTTTTTAATACAGATTTTATCGCCGTTGGAATATTTACACTTAATTATATCATATCCATTCTCAAAGATAAACTGTTGAAGTTTATCATTATCTTTCTGGTGAGGATATTCATATCTTATAATCTTTGGTCTAATTGAAGTTGTCTCAAAGAGTTGATGAATTATTACATCCTCAACACCTTCAACATCTAAAAATAAACAATCTATATTTTCTATAGAATTCTCTTCCAAAAATTTAGATAAAGTTCTTGTCTCAACTTTTATTGATTTACAGTTTTTGTGTCTAACAAAACTACTTTCAGTTTTGTTCAAATAAAACTCTGTTCTTTCATTTGTATTATAGATTGCAAGATTATGAAAATTAACTTTACAATTAACCTTTCTATTTCTGTATGATTCTTTCAATGCTCTGAAGGGAACAAATTGGGGTTCGATAAAATGGCATTCACCTCTAAGAGAAAATATAAATTCATGAAATCCATAATCCTCACATTGTATACCATCATATGAACCAATCTGAATGATTATATCACCACTTTTTATATAATCTTTGTAATCATTACTTAGAATCATCTTTTGTTACAACTACTTTATCTTTAGCAATCCCTGGAAATTTAACACAGACAATTTCACAATCTTCTAGAAACTCTGGATCAGCAATTTCATAAGGATTTAAGATAAAGATATCACCAGAACTCATTTTTTTCCCTTGAAGAATCATATCTCCACGAACAAGGAGATTTATTTCAGTTACTTTTTCATGATAATGAAGGTCCCAAATTTCACCTTTAGAATGTTTTTTATAGGATACTTCCACATCTTCTGTGGTAAAAGCTGTTGGAGAAAAGTTTCCAACAAACCATCCACCAATCATATCCTCCAACTTATATAAGTTCATAATCCATATTCCTCCCAATCAAAATTTTCAAATCCAGTATCAGTAATAAGATTTATAGATATTGCTCTATCCCCATCATTATCTCTAAGTTTATCATTAATCAAAACTCTAACTCCAC
>Ga0209557_1001955_pt1 | contig 11040 bp, 12 predicted proteins | sample SaaInlV_120m_DNA_4_FD_184672 | JGI IMG/M metagenome (GOLD analysis project Ga0209557, IMG submission 184672) | Marine microbial communities from expanding oxygen minimum zones in the Saanich Inlet - Saanich Inlet SI074_LV_10m_DNA (SPAdes) (version 2) | ecosystem: Environmental > Aquatic > Marine...
TATGCACACGTTGTAAATGCTGTCCGTACCTATGTGATGAAAGGTGGTGATGGTAAGGAGTCTTCTGCTAAGGAGTTGGTAAACAACCTACCCAAGTCCCTGTCTAGTTGCCTTGCAAGAGGCATCTCAGACCGTCTCAACGCAGACTCTGCTTCTGTCCTCGCTGCTAAGTCATTAATTGCTGGTAAGAATTTCTACCAGGCAAACCTGAATGACGGAGACTGGAATCGGGGTAAGGTCTTCTTCAACATCCGTAAGGCAGGGGACATGAAACTGACCTTCACAGGATCCAAGGCAGCTACGACAGATATCGAACTGAAACAAGGCTTGCTCAACTACCTGCTGGCATGATAGAATAGAACTATGGCAAAAAACACACACCTAGAGCACCTAGAGGACGACATCTTCAACCAAGGTTTCGTCGGTGCCAAGAATGCAATCGAGTTTCTCAAGTCCCTCAGGGACATGCTGAGCACGGGTAGTGGTGGTAGTGCCACCAAGGTCACAGTGAAGTGGGACGGTGCTCCTGCTATCATCTGTGGTGTTGACCCTATGTTGAATCTCTTCTTCGTGGGCACCAAGAGTGTCTTCGCTAAGACTGAGCCCAAACCTTGCTACACCAATGCTGATGTGGATCGTTACTATCCTAACCACCCCATCGCTGACAAACTGAAGCAGTGCCTCAAACTCCTACCTGACACTGGTATCACAGGAGTTGTGCAGGGTGACTTGCTCTACACGAACACTCCTCCCAAGGTCAAGATGGGTGGTAAGGTGTGCTATAAATTCAGACCCAACACCATTACTTACTGTGTTGAGGCAGCGACTGAGTTGGGTCAGAAGGTTGCCGTGTCTGACCTGGGTATCGTCTTCCACACCCGCTACACTGGTCCCTCTCTGCCTGAGATGAATGCATCTTTCGGTGTGGATGTGTCCAAGATGCAGAGTAATAAGAAGGTCGCAGTCTTCTCTGCCACCTTCCAGAATACCAACGGTGTTGCAAACCTCAGTGCTGCTGAGCGTAACCGTCTCAACAACAGTATCGCCGTTGCACAGCGTAATCTTGTCGCTGGTAAGTCCTTCCTCGATGCAATTCAGGAGAGCAAGGGATCGTTTGCATACACTGCTCTCTTTAAGATCTATTTCAACCAATTGATCAAGTCTGGTCGCATCCCTACTAACGCTGCTGCTATGCACAGAGAGTTTCTTTCCTTCGTTGACATGCGTTATAAGGCAGAGATTGCTAAGAAAAAGACTGACAAAGCGAAGAAGCAGTGGGAGGACCGCCGTGCGGACGCAATCAAATACCTAAATAATAATAAGTCTGTTATGTTTTCCGCACTTAGTGGATTCAAAAATCTTATCGCTGCCAAAGAGCAGGTGATAAATAAGTTGAAAAAAATTCAAGGTGTCGGGACCTTTCTAGAAGATGAGACTGGTTACCGAGTCACGAGTCCAGAAGGATTTGTGGCCATCAAGGATGGCACCGCTATGAAACTCGTTGATAGACTGGAGTTTTCACGAGCAAACTTTACCGTCGCAAAAGACTGGGGCAAATGAGATTTATTCAATTCCTGAAAGAAGCAACGAAGTCGGCAACCAAAAAGCCACAGACTTCATCGACTGGTAAGAAACCTTCAGCATCATCCAAAGGTTTAGAGGACAAACATGTCGCCATTACTTTTGGGAGGTTTAATCCTCCTCACGCTGGTCATGGTAAGTTACTGGATGCAGTCAAAGCGCATGGCGGTGACTCGGGTAATTACCGTATCTACCCCAGCAGAAGCCAGGACCATAAGAAAAATCCTTTATCGGCTCATCAAAAAGTAGATCACATGCGTAAGATGTTTAAGGATCACGCAGACAAGATCCAAAACAACGAAGCGCATAGAAACATCTTTGACATTCTTCGTGACTTGCATGACGAAGGACATGAGCATGTAACCATGGTTGTGGGTGACGACCGTGTGAAGGAGTTTGAATCACTCACCAACAAATATAATGGTGTGCATTATGATTTCAAGTCTATTAACATCAAGTCTGCAGGTGCTCGCGCTGACGACAGTGATGATCCTGTTGAGAATCTCTCTGCCAGTAAGATGCGATCCCACGCACAAGGCGGTGACCACGACTCTTTTCATGCAGGAATGCCAAAAGGATATTCCAAAAAGCATTCTCAAGGACTGATGCAGGATGTCCTTAAGGGCATGACACCTCCACCTAAGAAGTCTAAGAAGAAGAGTGAAGTCCACGAGCAAACTCTCTGGGAGTATGCTCCTAAGTTGGACTACGATGCTTTCCGTAACCACTATATGCTCGACCATATCTTTAAGGTTGGTGCAATCGTAGAGCATGATGATAGTGGTCTTCGTGGTAAGGTTGTCCATCGTGGCACAAACTATGTGATCTTTGAGATGCCTGATGGCACTGAGCACCGTGCATGGTTGCAGCATATGTCTGAGGTTAATGAGCATGAGCAAGAGGTTGCTGCTGACACTACCAAGGATCAAAGCAACTATTCTGCTGATGATGGCAGCGGTAACACCTGGAAGATTGGCACCGATGCATATCGCATTGCACTACAAGATATGACCCCTGGTCAAGCAACTAAGAAATTCTCACAATTCAATAGTGAGATTAGAAAAACTGCCACAACTAAATAATAATATCGAATTCATTCGACCTTAAGAAAAATGACGTTAGAAATTCTCGTATCTTCTGCCCTAATGGGTTACACCATGGATGAGCAGAGCAGAATCCTCAAATCTATTGAAGAAGGATCTGACCTCCCCACTGCTCGCCTGAAGAAAGGTGCTGAGAAGGTTATTGAAGTCTTCAATGACTGGGAGCCAGTCGTCGAAGGTTATGCTGGTTTCCCCGTTGAGCGTGAAGCAATCCAGAAGAAGAAGGATCAGCACAAAGATGATCGTAACGTCGGTCGTGTCGTCTCACAAGGCGGATCTCAGTATGTGATCACTGGTAAGAAAGCAGATGGTCGCTACATCGTCGTTGGTAAGAAAGGTGATAAGACTGCTAAGGATGCAGGTGACATTGGTGTTACCAAAAACGAATCCGTTGTCGGCATTGACATCGAAGATCTCCACAATATGATGCTGGAAGGTATGAAGCAAGCTCGCAAGAATGTTGGTGCTGATTCTTGCTGGGATGGTTACAGTGCAAAGGGCACAAAGAAGAAGGGCGGTAAGGAAGTTCCTAACTGTGTCAAAGAAGAAGAACTAGACGAACTCTACAAGGGTAAGCACGGTCAGTCTGAGAAAGAGTATCAGGACAGTCGCTCTGACGGTGGCAAGATGATCTCTGGTGACAGCAAGCACAGTGGTGCTGCATACTCACACCGCTCCTTTAAGGGTGTCGGTAAACCTGCTAAGCCAGGTGAGCGTCAGAAGAACCAGGGCAAGATGGACAGAGGCACCCGTGCTGATATTGCATACCGTAAGGCAAACCTGAAGAAGGAATCTCAAGAGTTTATAAATAAATTGTCTGACTCAGGACTCTTCAGTGAAGAGGAATTGTCGGCAATGGTGGAGGGTCTAGAATGAAGCCCCAAGGAAATAACGGCGAGAGATCGTATCTTAAGACCAGTAAAAAGGGGAATATAATTATTAACCCTAAGAAAGAGGACCTTATGTCAGAATCACTTAGAAAACATATCCAATCTGCTGTTGGCGATCTTCGCGAAGCAGCGAAGAAGAAGTCAAAGGAGAAGCACATCGCTGCTGCTAAGGCAGGCAAGCGTTGGCAAGACTCCGATGGTGACGGCAAGTGGTATGAGCCTGGCGATGATGTCAAAAAGGAAGAGACTCAAGCACCTAAAGTTGACGACACCGATGCTAAGAAAGCAGCAAAGGATCGTATGAAGCAGAAGATGGTGCAGGCAACTATCGACCACGACCGTAAAGCTAAAGGATACAACTGAGCATATATAGATAAGACTCTATTTGAGGACAATCTCATGTGGGCATTATTCCTACCCCTTGCTAAGAAAACCATCAGCGGTTTGCTGGGTCGTGATGAAGTCCGCCGTTACCTTGTAGACGTGCTCCGCTCACTGGCGGCGACCACGGACAATAAGTTGGACGACGGTGCTGTGGATGTAGTAGAGGCACTCCTCTTCAAAAAACCAGAATAATCTTGATGTGGAAGGGAGGGTAACACCTCCCTTTTTATAAATAAAATATAGGTAATCAATCACAATTGGAGTAAGCAACATGTCTCTTTACGGGAGAACTGACTCAGCAGCAAACATCACACAAGCAGGACTCGCCCGAGGCAATGGTGCGGGCTCCGCAACAGAAACAATCGTCTTCGTTGACGAAACGGAAGCGTCTCTTTCTGAGAATAAAGAGCGTGGTATCAACGGTCCTGGTTGGTGGGCATATCGCACCTACACAGACGCCGCTGGTAAGACTCGTCATAAGGCAGAGATGCTGGCATTCATCAGCAACCCTGATCTGAATGCTAACGAGACTGCAAACGACGACACCATCGCAGCAGACGTTGCATCTGCAATCACCATCTCGGCACAACCTGTCGATGTAACTGGCGCTGCTGATCCCTTCACTGGCACCTTCGGCGTCACTGCAACTGCAGACTCTGGTACCGTGGTCTATCAGTGGCAGCGTCAGACCGCATCTGGCACCCGCTGGACCAACGTCACCGATGCTGGTGTATTCAGTGGTGCAACTACTGCAACTCTGACCCTCACTGGTGCTGCTAAGGCAGACTATAATGGTTACAAGTTCCGTGTGAAACTGACCTCTACTGCAGGTGCTGAAGAAGTGATCTCTACTTCTGCTTCCATCACCTACGCATAATGATTATGGGATAACTTTATGATGCACTTTGATAGTCTTGACGAAAATAATCACTTGATGTTTGCTATCAAGCATTATGATAATCCCCAATCAGTCACGGTAGAAGACTTCATGGAGGACATGAAAAAGTTTAAGTATCTCAAAAGATTACTTAAACGTTATTCAAAGACTCATGTCCTCCGAGTCAACCTCATTCTAAATCACTTGATCATTCTATTCAATGTCTTTGGTGACGGGACAATTCCTTTACTAATGTATAAACTTGAAGAAGAATACTGGTCAATTATCAAGACATTCTTAATCTATCTGGACCGATATCCAGAGATCGCAGGATGTCTTTCTCATATAGATATAGATCAAAAAGTTGCAGACATTTTGACAGAGTTATGAATGAAGATGCCCCAACAATGAGTGTAGGAAACGGTGGTTACACTGGTAGTGCAGCCCCTGAAGGTCCCAACGCGGGGTATGATCCTCTGTTAACAGGCAGGAAGAAACCTAAGAAGCGTCGTAGATATGCGATGGTGACAAAGGATATGCTAGCAACAGAAGATGTCTCCCAAAGAGACTCTGCGTATCTCCCCTTCCTTATTTCATATGATGGTGCAGAGCAGTATGTGCTCTACAGTAAGTCAGAAGCAGCATTAAAGATTGAGCTGCGTAAGATTTATCGCCCAGAAAATTTCAAGAAACTTGCAGTGAAAAGACTGTATCCTAATGATGTTATTAAGTTTTACTGGAAAAAAAGACAACAAGCATTAGGACAAGAGTAAATGGCATTCGGTCTTGGTAAACTTCAGGTATTAGAATCCAAACTTGACATTTATGAAGACCTCTCGAAAGAGATGCTTGATAAGTTGGAGCGTGCTGTCAGCACAATCTCAGATAACAGTAATAAGATTGCGATAGTCCTTGAGCGTCATGAGAATAGACTAGACGAAGGTGAACGTATTAATACGACTATTATGAAGATGATTGAAGATCATCAGAAGTATGATGATCGTATGATTGAAAGTCTTGCTGGTAAGTTTAGAGAATTAGAGAAGAAGGTAGAAAGAAATACTAAGTTTGTTATTGGTGCCACTGCTGTAATCGCAACCATTGTGACGATTGCACAAGTAGTATCCCCTATCTTGTCACGTCAGGACAAACGTGCTAGTATTCCTGCAGCGGAATATGTTGCATGGACTACGTTGAGGACAAATACATTCGCTTCCTGAGCACCCGCTTAGACAAGTTTAAGAATGTCAAGCATGGTCTCTACAACTTCCGTTGTCCGTATTGTGGCGATTCTTCAAAGCATAAAAACAAGGCACGAGGATACTTCTTCCTGAAGAAGACGGAGTTTATCTACAAGTGTCATAACTGTGGCGTGGGTAGGTCTCTCGGTAACTTCCTGAAGGACAATGCGACTGACCTATACGATCAGTTTGTGCTGGAGAAGTATCGTAACGGTGCCACTGGCAAGGGTAGGCACACACCTAACCCTGAATACAAGTCAGCGAAACCTAAATTTGCCAAGAGGGTATCGGATCTGACACCTATCTCTGAGCTAAATAAAGGACACCCCGCGAGAGAATACTTGGAGAGCAGGTGTATCCCACAGGATACACTTCAATCTCTGTATTACACCGACAGGTTTAAGCGGTGGGTGAATTCTCAAAAACCAGGACAGTTTGAAAACCTACAGAATGACAGACCTAGAATTATTATCCCATTCATTGACAAGGACGGTAATTGGTTTGGCATCCAGGGTAGATCTCTGGCTCCAAAGTCGAATCTACGATACATCACTGTGATGTTTGATGATCGTCTTAAACTCTACGGTCAAAGCAAAGTCAACTCTGAGGAAACTGTTTATGTCACAGAAGGACCCTTCGACAGTCATTTCATTACCAATGCTGTCGCTATGTGTGGTAGCGATGTTGACCACCGCACTCTACCTTATACAGATCGGGTCTGGGTCTTCGACAATGAGCCGCGTAACAGACAAATCGTGCAGCGGATTGACTCTGCCATCGGAAGCAAGGAGAAGGTGGTTATCTGGCCGAGAGAAATAAGTCAAAAGGACCCCAATGATATGGTCCTTGCTGGACTGGATGTCCAAACTATAGTAGAATCAAATACATACCAAGGTATGGAAGCCCAAGTAAAATTTATTCAGTGGAAAAAGGTATGAGCGAGATCAGCGTTGTTAAGCGAAGTGGAGAGGTTGAAACCCTCAACCTAGATAAGATCCATACGATGGTAGAACACGCTTGTAATGGTCTTGCAAGCGTCTCTGAGAGTCAGGTAGAAATGAATGCTAACCTGCAATTCTTTGATGGTATTAAGACCGATGATATTCAAGAGATTCTGATTCGCTCAGCAAATGATCTGATCACTCTGGAGAATCCTAACTACCAGTATGTTGCAGCACGACTGTTGCTGTTTGGTGTCCGTAAGTCTGTGTATGGTGACCATCCAGACTATCGTCCTTACCTCATTGATCATGTCCATGATTGTGTAGATAAGGGTGTATATGACTCTGCTATTCTGGAGAAGTATAGTGATGAAGAGTGGTCAGAGATTGATCGCATGATTGATAATGAGCGTGACTTTCTCTTCACATATGCAGGTCTACGTCAGGTTGTCGATAAATACTTGGTCCAGGATAGGAGCAGTGGTCAGGTATACGAGACGCCGCAACAAATGTATATCATGATTGCATTGACTCTCTTCCGTGACTATCCTAAAGAGACTCGTCTTTCCTACGTCAAGAGATACTATGACGCAATCAGCAAGCACCGCATCAACATCCCAACGCCAGTCATGGCAGGAGTGCGAACGCCTCTCCGTCAGTTTGCGAGTTGCGTTCTCGTTGATGTTGATGACACCCTCGATAGTATCTTTAGCAGTGACATGGCTATTGGTTACTACGTTGCACAACGCGCAGGAATCGGTATCAACGCAGGTCGAATCCGTGGCATCAACGCTAAGATCAGAGGTGGAGAGGTACAACACACAGGCGTGGTCCCCTTCCTTAAAAAGTTTGAATCAACTGTACGATGCTGCACACAAAACGGCATCCGAGGTGGTTCTGCTACAGTTCACTTTCCTATCTGGCACCAAGAAATAGAAGATATTATTGTCCTTAAGAATAACAAGGGCACTGAAGACAATCGTGTGAGGAAACTTGACTACTCCATTCAAATTTCAAAACTATTCTATGAGCGTTTCATCTCAAACGGAGAGATTTCACTTTTCTCTCCTCATGATGTCCCTGGGCTTTATGATGCTTTCGGGACTGACAGTTTCGATAGTATGTACGTTAGTTACGAATCGGATCCTGGAATCCCCCGCACCACAGTCAGTGCTCAAGAAATCTTCCTCAATCTACTGAAGGAGAGAGCAGAGACTGGTCGTCTTTACATCATGAATATCGACCACTGCAATTCACACTCGTCCTTCAAGGACAAAGTGAATATGTCTAACCTGTGTCAGGAGATCACCCTACCTACAGATCCTATCCGTCACATTGACGACAGCGATGGTGAGATTGCTCTCTGCATCCTGTCTGCTATCAACGTGGGTAAGATCAACAAACTGGATGAGATGGAAAACCTTGCTGACCTCGCCGTGCGTGGTCTTGAGGAGTTGATTGACTACCAGGACTACCCTGTTGCTGCAGCACGTCGTAGCACTATTGCACGACGCTCTCTGGGTATTGGTTTCATCGGTCTGGCACACTACCTTGCCAAGGCAGGTGAGAAGTATGATGATCCTCGTGCCTTCCGTTTGGTCCATGACTTGACTGAGGCATTCCAATACTATCTCCTGAAGGCATCTAACGAAATCGCTAAGGAGAAGGGTGCCTGTGAGGCATTCCATCGCACTAAGTATTCCGATGGCATTCTGCCTATCGATACATATAAGAAAGAAGTAGACGAAATCTTTGGAGGAGATCCTGGGCTAAACTATGATTGGGAAACTCTTAGAGAATCTATCCTGGAGCATGGACTCCGACACAGCACACTGTCCGCACAGATGCCTTCGGAGAGCAGCTCCGTTGTGTCAAACGCAACCAATGGAATCGAACCGCCTAGAGACTACCTGTCCATTAAAAAGTCAAAGAAAGGACCCCTTAAGCAGATTGTACCGTCTTTTTCAACTCTGAGAAATAACTATACTCTTCTGTGGGATATGTCTTCCAACGAAGGTTACATTAAGATCACTGCTATCATGCAGAAATTCTTTGATCAGGCGATCAGTGGTAACTGGTCTTACAACCCTGAGAATTATCCCAACAACGAGGTGCCTTCCTCTGTGATGGCAAAAGATCTTTTGACTACATATAAGTATGGTTGGAAGACATCTTACTATCAAAATACATACGACAATAAGAAAGATCCAGATGCAGTAGAAGAACCTACTCGTAAACTGGATGACATCCTGGCAGAAATCGATGCTGGTGATGAAGCAGAATGCGATGCTTGCAATGTATAAGACAGTTGAGATAGAATTAACAGAAGATCTTCAGGAGGACTTTGAGTCCTTCCTGGAGTCTTGTAATTCCTTTGGGATTAAACCCAGAATTAAATCATTTTTATATTATGTTAGCAACTTCGGCACATACAAACATCCAAAGGGGGAAAATGGGAGTAACGGTATTTAACGAGAAGAAGGTAGACACTAAGAAGCAACCAATGTTTTTTGGTGCTCCGCTGGGAATGCAACGTTATGATGAGTATAAGTATCCCGACTTTGATAAACTGACACAGACTCAACTGGGATACTTCTGGAGACCTGAAGAGGTCTCGCTACAGAAAGATAGGTCTGATTACAAGACTCTGAGTGACCAGCAGAAGCACATCTATACTTCTAATCTTAAGTATCAGATCCTCCTGGACTCTGTGCAAGGTCGTGGACCTGGCATGGCATTCTCTCCCTACTGCTCACTACCTGAGTTGGAAGGTGCCATGGGTGTATGGGAATTCATGGAGCAGATTCACTCACGATCCTACACCCACATCATTAAGAATATCTATCCTGATCCCTCAGAGGTCTTTGATAGCGTCTTGGAGGACGATAGAATTCTTGCTAGGGCAAAGAGTGTCTGCGCTTCATATAATGATTTTCTACAAGCAGCAGGTGAATGGCAAGCAGGCACCCGTTGGCAGCAAGCATTAGAAGAATGCGACTCTGCTATCTGGGATCGTAAAGAGTTGAAGCGTAAACTGTATAGGGCAATTGCAAACGTCAATATTCTGGAAGGAATCCGTTTCTATGTTTCTTTTGCTTGCAGTTTTGCTTTTGGTGAGCTCAAGCTCATGGAAGGGTCAGCGAAAATCATTTCCCTTATCGCCCGTGATGAGTCACAGCATCTGGTATTGACTCAAAAGATTCTGAAGAAGTGGGCAGAGGGTGACGACCCAGAGATGCAAGAAATCGCATTGGAAGAAAAAGAAAACGTCCGCAAGATGTTTGCGGAAGCAGTCACTCAAGAGAAGGAGTGGGCAAACTATCTCTTCTCTGAGGGCAGCATGATTGGTCTCAATGAAAGACTACTCTCACAATATGTGGAGTGGATTGCTAACCGTCGTATGAAAGCGGTAGGTCTGGATCCTCTCTATGACATCCCCGCTAAGAATAACCCTCTGCCCTGGACAGAGCACTGGTTAAATAGTAAAGGTCAACAGAATGCTCCTCAGGAAACTGAGATTGAATCCTATATTGTCGGAGGTATCAAACAAGATGTTGAGGCAAATACGTTCTCTGATTTCCAACTGTAAGAATTGGTTTACAAATGACAAGGAGGCAAAGTTGGAAGAAGAAAACCCAGGAAGTTATAAGTATTCCTGGCCTGGACCCGATCTATGGTATAAAGGACCACTTGAAGTTTTTACGGAGACTGAAGAGGGACCTAGTGACTACGAAACCGATCAGGAGACGTAGCAAAAAACACAAAAAGTAAAAAGTTGCATAAATAATATGGTCATGTTATTATGACCATACGTTCATCCAAGGGACTTCACATCCCGTGGACGCAAGTAAGTCGCGGAACGGAGCGTTCATCCCATGCTAGAATTATTGTTCTACACAACACTCTCATGCACTCAAACTGATGCTATCATGCTGAAGATTGAGGCAAACAAAAACCTTAGCAATACTGTGAAGGTTGAGTTGATTGAGACCCTTAAGGACTCAGCACCAGAGTGTCAGTGGT
>Ga0209557_1001957_pt1 | contig 11035 bp, 8 predicted proteins | sample SaaInlV_120m_DNA_4_FD_184672 | JGI IMG/M metagenome (GOLD analysis project Ga0209557, IMG submission 184672) | Marine microbial communities from expanding oxygen minimum zones in the Saanich Inlet - Saanich Inlet SI074_LV_10m_DNA (SPAdes) (version 2) | ecosystem: Environmental > Aquatic > Marine...
TAACATATTTGTGTGTTAAATTAGCAATTAAATAAATTAGGTACATTAAAATACAAACCTAAAAAAAATAATTATTAATTAAATAACAAATTTATGATGAAAAAAATTACTCTTTTATTAGCTTTGTTGGTGATTTCTTTTGGTTATTCACAGAATTTACCACTTGATTTTTCTACAGCAGATCAATTAGGGACAGTAGGAGATGGAGCTGCATCAAGTATTGTAAAAGACGGTGACAACGATGTTTTACAAATTGTCGGAGCGAATAACGCTTGGGATCATGCAAAATTTACTTTTACTAAAAACGTAGATTTGTCTGATGATGCGAACAATACCATCACTTTTAAAATTAAGCCAGTAAATGGTACTGGTAGTGGAAATCACTTATTAAAGTTTGAAGGTGGTACAGGAGGTCCTGCAACTACAGAACTTGCTTACACTACTACTGGAACAGAGTGGCAAACCATTACCTTAGATTTCCCTGCTGGATTAGGAAATTACTCAGCCTTAATTTTCTTTGTTGATTCGGGAGATGCTAATTCAGGGGTTTCAGACACTTATTTAGTAGATGATATTGCTGGAGGTACATTAATTACACCAGCTGAAAAACCTAATTTACCACTTGATTTTTCCACAGCAAACCAATTAGGAACGACAGGAGATGGGGCTACATCAAGTATTGTAAAAGACGGTGATAATGATGTTTTACAAATTATTGGAGCGAACCATGCTTGGGATCACGCAAAATTTGAATTTAAAGACAACGTAGATTTATCTGATGATGCGAACAATACCATCACGTTTAAAATTAAGCCAGTAAATGGTACTGGTAGTGGAAATCACTTATTCAAGTTTGAAGGTGGTACAGGGGGTCCTGCAGTAGCAGAACTTCCATACACAACTACTGGAACAGATTGGCAAACCATTACCTTGGATTTCCCTGGTAGATTAGGAAGTTACCCAACCTTAGTTTTCTTTGTTGATTCCGGAGATGCTAATGCAGGAGTTTCAGATACTTATTTAGTAGATGATATTAGCATTGGAGCAACTGTTGTTGGAACAGATGCTACTTTAAGTGATTTAACAGTAAGTGGTTCTTCGATTGCTGGGTTTGATGCTAATACATTAAACTACACGGTAGAAGTTGCAGAAGGAGCAACAGAGGTGCCAACAGTTACAGCAACTGCAACAGATTCAGGTGCAACAGCAGTTGTTACAGCAGCTACTTCTTTACCAGGTGATACTGCAATAGAAGTAACGGCTGCAGATGGAACAACTAAAAAAGTATATACAGTTTCATTTAAATATCCTGTAACATTTCCTTTTGATTTCGAAGGATCTTCTACAGATTGGACTGGAGACGGTTCTACAGTATCTGTTAGTGGTAATGGTGAATTAGAAATAATTGGTAATGGTGGTGCATGGGACAATGCCCAAGTAACCTTTACTACACCAGTTGATCTTTCAGATGATGATAATAATACATTAAGTTTTACAATCCAGTCAACAACAGCAGCAGCAGGAGAAGTACATCAACATGGTGTTAGTTTCCAAGATACTGCAGGTGGAATCGGTGGAAGTTATGAAGCGAATTTTCAAACTACAGGAACAGAAGTTGCCAACATTGAATTAGATTTCGTTGCAGGATTAGGAACAAGTGCAAAATTCGTGATTTTTACTGATGTTGGAGACTTGGGTGGTATACAAGCAACACCAAATGTAAATGGTACAGATACTGGTTCTCTGGCAGGTACATATATTGTAGATAATATAACATTAGGTGCAACTGTACTTAATGTAAAAAACAATAGTGTTTTAGATTTTTCTATGTATCCAAATCCTACTTCTAACATGTTAAATATTTCTGCAAAAGAAATTATTCAAGATACACATATTTTTAATGTATTGGGTAAAAACGTGATGAGTGTAAATGTTAATGATACAAAAGCATCAATAGATGTGTCTAACTTAGATACGGGTATTTATTTAGTTAAATATATTGTTAATGGCACTATAGGTACTGCTAAGTTTGTAAAACAATAAATAGAATTTAATTATTCTAATTTTAAACGCTCAAATTAACTTTTGAGCGTTTTTTTTATGCTGTAAAGTTTCCGTTCGTTTGTCAGTTCTTCATTAAAAATTAATATCTTTATTTTTTTAAAAATATTATTTAAATTGAAATTTATACATACTTCCTTTAGTCTTCTTTTATGTCTTTTTTTTATTTATGGTTGTCATAAAAATACCTCAACTCCAGATAAGAAAAGTAATGAGTTGGTTCATGAAACAAGTCCCTACCTGCTTCAACACGCATACAATCCTGTAAACTGGAAAGCTTGGAGTCCTGAGACTTTGGCGCTTGCTAAAAAAGAAAACAAACTTATTGTTGTTTCTATTGGATATTCCTCTTGTCATTGGTGTCATGTAATGGAAGAAGAAAGTTTTGAAAATGATTCTATCGCAAAAATTATGAATTCTAATTTTATCAATATAAAGGTAGATAGAGAAGAAAGACCTGATGTAGATAAAGTCTATATGAATGCAGTTCAATTAATGACAGGGAAAGGAGGGTGGCCCCTAAATTGCATTACACTTCCAGATGGAAGGCCTATTTTTGGAGGAACCTATTTTACAAAAGAGCAATGGGCTAAAATATTGGTTGATATTTCCAAACTTTACAGAGAAAGTCCACAAAAAGCAGAAGAATTTGCGCAAAGATTAACCGAAGGAATTCAAAATTCTGAATTGATAACCATCAATACAAAAGAGGCTAATTTTAAGTATGAAGATATTATTACTGCAATTAATCAATCTAAAGAGCAGTTAGACACTGTTTATGGGGGATTTACAAGATCTCCAAAATTTCCAATGCCAAATACCCTAGATTATTTATTGAGATATCAATATCAATTTAATGATCTAAAAATAAAAGAATATGTTAAAACATCTCTAACCAAAATGGCATATGGAGGTATTTATGATCAGATAGGTGGAGGGTTTTCTAGATATTCTGTAGATGATACCTGGCATGTTCCGCATTTTGAAAAAATGTTATATGACAATGCCCAGCTAGTAAGTATTTATTCAAAGGCATACCTTCATGATAAAAATACACTCTATAAAAATATCGTCAACGAAACATTAGCATTTGTTGATGAAGAGTTAGCAGCAAAAAACGGTGCCTTTTATTCTTCTCTAGATGCCGATAGTAAGAACGCCAAAAATGAATTGGAAGAAGGCGTATTTTATAGCTGGACTAAAAAAGAGATTAAAAGTATAATTAATGAGTATGTGTTGTTTGCAGCATATTATAATTTAAATGATATTGGATTTTGGGAAAAAGATCGTTATGTTTTGATACGTAATAAATCTGATATAGAATTTGCTAAAAATAATAATTTAACAGCGAAAGAATTACAACAAAAGATTACTGATTGGAAAATTTTATTGAAAACAACCAGAAATCAACGTCAAAAACCCAATCTAGACGACAAGATTTTAACTTCTTGGAATGCATTAATGCTTCAAGGGTATATAGATGCTTACAAAGCATTTAATGACGGTAAACACCTAAAAAAAGCAATCAAAAATGCTGAATTTATTCTCAAAAATCAATTGAGAAAAGATGGGGGGCTTAATAGAAATTTTAAAAATGGCAGAAGTACGATAAATGGATACGCAGAAGATTACGCCACTGTAATTCAATCGTTTATTTCTTTATATGAAGTCACGCTTAATGAAAAATGGCTGTTACTTTCAAAAGAGTTAATGGCCTATACAATCACGCACTTTTTTGACACAGAAAGTGGAATGTTTTTTTATACTTCTAATGAAGATAAAAGCTTAATAGCTCGTAAAATAGAAGTTGTTGATGGTGTGATTTCTTCTTCAAATTCAATTTTTGGAAATAGTTTATTTAAATTAGGTCATTATTTTTCGGACAAAAAAATGATTGAAATATCCCAGCAGATGTTAAATAACATGAAAACGCAGGTTCATGAAAATGCGCTGGGCTATAGTAATTGGTTACATCTAATGACTAATTTTACAAAACCTTTTTATGAAGTTGCTGTGGTAGGTTTAAATGCGAAATCAGTAATTGAAAAAATTGATGCTAATTACTTACCGAATATTTTAATTTCAGCATCGAATAAAGAGTCCGAACTTCCTTTACTGTCTAATAAATTTATTCCAGGAGAAACCTATATTTATGTATGTATAGATGGTACTTGTAAATTACCTGTATTAGACATTGATAAAGCGATACTTAGCATTAGAAAATAATAAAAAATTTAGTTGAAGTTATGAAAGATTTAGAAATGAAAACTAAAAAGATCTTTAGAATTGAAGGGAAAGTCCAAAATTATGATTGGGGAGGAAAAAGCTTTATTCCAAATTTAATTTCTATACATGAAAAGACGAATGCTACTTATGCAGAATACTGGTTAGGTGCTCATTTAAAAGCTCCTTCCATGATTAAAATAATCCAAGAAAGTATTTCTTTAGATGTGTTTTTAAATCAAAATTTAGCAGAAAATTTGGGTTTAAAGGTACTGAGGGATTTTGGTAAACTACCCTATTTATTTAAAGTGCTCGATGTACATAAAATGCTTTCCATACAAGTGCATCCGAGCATAGAAGCTGCAAAAATAGGCTATGATCTTGAAAATAAAAAAGGGATTCCATTAACAGGGAACAACAGAAATTACAAAGATAAAAATCACAAGCCAGAAATAATGGTGGCTTTAAGTGATTTTTGGTTATTGCACGGTTTTTTAGAAAGAGAGAAATTGATCAAAAATTTAAAAGATACTGAAGAATTAAATTTTTTGTTAAAAGTTTTTTTAGAAAAAGGGTATTTTGGTCTTTACCAAAAAGTGATGGAATTTACACAAGAGGAAGTAAATACGATTCTAAAGCCTTTATTAGATAGAATTTCTGTCAAATTTTTAAAGAATGAATTAAAAAAATCTTCACCAGAATATTGGGCAGCTAAATCAGTTGTGAATAAAGATACTCAGAATTTAGATAAAGGAATTTTTTCGATCTATTTTTTTAATATATTAAACCTTTCGGTAGGGGAAGCCATTTTTCAAGACGCAGGTGTGCCCCACGCATATTTAGAAGGTAAAAATATGGAGTTAATGGCCAATTCAGACAATGTTTTAAGAGGTGGATTAACCTCAAAACATATTGATGTTGAAGAGCTTTTAAAAAATACAAAATTCGAAGAAACGATTCCTGTTATTTTATATGGAGTTGAAGATAAAACAAATAGTGAGATTGTTTATAAGACCAAAGCAAAAGATTTTGAACTTAGTAAAATTGAACTGCTGGCAACATCGACACACACATCTATTTCTAATTCTGTAGAAATATTAATAGTGATGAAAGGTTCTGCAATTGTTATGCAAAGTGAAGAATCTCTTTATTTAGAAAAAGGGCAATCAATACTTATTAAACCAAATACCGCTTATAAAATTAAAACGGATGCTGAAGTAGAAATTTACAAAGCTGGGGTTCCTAAATAAATCAAATCAAATTCAATTATTTATTTGCTATTAATTTTTCTACCAAACCCTCTAATCTTGAAATCTTGTCTTCTTGCTCTTTCATCGCATTGATGAGTACAGGAATTAATCCAAGATAGTTTACTGCTAACATTTCTTTGTCATCTATACTTACTAGTTCAGGAAATACCTCTTGAATGTCTTGAGCCAATACGCCTATTTTTTGTTTACTACCTTTTTTCATAGTGTAGGTTTTTCCATCTATCAGTAATAGTTTTGCCAAAGTAGCGCCAAGCGATACAATATTGGCTTTTAGTCTTACATCCGAGGAAACTACTATGTCGCCGTTAAAACTAGCTTCTCCTGCATATATTTTAGCTCCAGAATCTTCTCCCATATAAACTGCAGTTACATCTTTATTACCAATGGTTACAGAATTATCAGCCCGCCCTGTCGTATCATAACCAATTACTGTTTGATTCGTTGCATTGGCTTTACTTGTTTTGGTTTTATAACCAAAAGCAGTATTTTTATTCCCTGTGGTGTTATTTTGTAGAGCATAAGCTCCTAACGCGGAATTATTATCCCCTATATTTTCTTGTAATGCTTTATGTCCAGACGCGGTATTATAATTCCCTAAGGTGTTTTTTTCTAAAGCATAAGCACCAGATGCGGTATTATTATCTCCTGAGGTGTTATTTTTTAAAGCCTCATATCCATTCGCGGTATTCTGTTCTCCAGTGATGTTAGAATATAAAGCATAAGCTCCAGAAGCGGTATTTATGCTTCCTGTAATGTTATCACCTAAAGCTGAAAAACCAGACGCGGTATTATGGTTTCCTGTGGTATTACTATACAAAGCACAAAGACCAGATGCGGTATTTTCGATTCCCATGGTGTTACTAGCTAAAGCCTCATGTCCAAAAGCAGTATTCTGCATTCCTGTGGTGTTGCTGTATAAAGCATAATAACCAGAAGCGGTATTTAGGTATCCTGTGGTGTTACTAGCTAAAGCCTCTTGTCCAAAAGCAGTATTCTGTATTCCTAAGGTGTTATTTTTTAAAGCTCTAAATCCAGACGCTGTATTACAAGATCCTAAGGTGTTATTTTTTAAAGCCTCAAAACCATTCGCAGTATTGTTAAATCCTGTGGTATTATTTTGTAATGCATACACTCCAGAAGCTGAATTAAACCACCCTATAGTGTTATTTTGTAATGCATAAGCTCCAGATGCTATATTATACCATCCTGTGGTATTTTTTTGTAAAGCTTGATTGCCAATAGCGGTATTAAAATCTCCTGTCGTATTATTTAGTAATGCATAGGTTCCAGATGCGGTGTTATACGAACCTGTTGTGTTAGAACTTAAAGCATTAGTACCAGACGCAGTGTTATATGCCCCTTCGGTGTTGTCATATAAAGCCTCATATCCATGCGCTGTATTATAAAAACCTGAGGTATTACTAATTAAAGCCTTAGTACCATAGGCAGTATTATAAGATCCTGAGACAAACCCAATCTCTTTACCTACTTTTCTGTGGTTTTGGGCATTTATATTAACTACGATAGCTATAACTATAATGGCAATTGTATTTTTCATAGCATTTTTTAAAAAATTCTACTCTTTAATATAATACTTTTAAATGACAACTCAAAAAAATATATTAACTTTTGGGGTCAATGGTGAATTATGATACTATTCGAGGAGTCGGTTTAATGAGCAAACACTCGATAGTGATGAGCTTTTAAAAAACACAAAATTTGTAGAAACTATCATAGAAATATAAATACGCTCTTCTTAGAAAAGGAGGGAATCAATTTTTATCAAACTTTACAGAACATATACCATACAAACAAATTTTCAAGTGGAGATTTATAAAATAGGGATTCTTATATAAATTAATTTAAAATTATTTTTGTGTTTTTAATTCTAAAGCAATTTTCTGTTCCCAAAAAATTGGGATTGCCATGTTTCTCAGACCAAAAACCCTCTAAAACGTCTCTGTGTAGGCATTTATATACAACAACGCCTTTATAAGTTTTGTTTTCAAGGCCTTTGTAATAAAAATTTATGACAAGAATGTTATTCTTAAAAAAACCAGTTCCGTACTGATATTCAGTTGAATTGATTGTCCATTTGGCAACAATCCTTTTATCTTCATTTAAAGACAAACAGAGCGTTCCTTTGTATGAATTATCACTTGCATCTTGATTGCTACCAATAATCGAAAAGGTACCTACTAAGTCTTGAATTGTCATCTATTTACCAATACAAAAGTTAGAAAAAATATGACCTAGTATGTCTTTGTCAACATCATATTCTCCGGTAATATTACCCAAATGCCGTAAACATTCGCGAATGTCAATAGAAAATAAATCTGTAGATATTTCTAAATCAATACCTTGTTGAACGGATAGAATCGCAGATAAAGCATTGTTTAGAGCTTCGAAATGGCGAGAATTGGTAACAATTGTTTCGTTATTACTCAAAGCACCTATATTTACAAGAGATGTTAATTCAGATTTTAAAGCCTCTATTCCTACGTTGTTTTTTGCAGATACTAAAATTGAATTCACTATTTCTCTTTGGAGATTGTTTTTGTCAGTTGAAGAAATGGTATCCGTTTTGTTGGCAATTACCAATACACGTTTATTTGGAAAACGAGTTTTAATAGTCTCTATTTCAGATAAAAAAGAACTCTTTGCATTCCTAAATTTATTTGCATCAATTAAGAAAATGATCAATTGTGCATTTTCTGCTTTTTGATAGGCTTTTTCAATACCGATACTTTCTATAACATCTTTTGTTTCTCTGATTCCTGCAGTGTCAACAAATCGAAATGAAATACCGTCAATTATAATTTCATCCTCAATGGCATCTCTTGTTGTTCCCGCAATCTCGGAAACAATTGCCTTTTCTTCATTTAAGAGAGTATTTAAAAGAGTAGATTTCCCAACATTTGGCGCTCCAATAATAGCAACAGGAATACCATTTTTCATTGCATTTCCAAATGAAAAAGAATCAATTAATCTCTTTAAAACAAGCTTTATTTTTTTGACTAGTGCTATAAACTTTGTTCTGTCAGCAAACTCCACGTCTTCGCCTGAAAAATCTAATTCAAGTTCTATTAAAGCAGCAAAATCTAATAATTGAGCACGTAATCCTTTCAGTTCATTTGTAATTCCACCGCGCATTTGTTGAATAGCCATTTGATGGCTTGCCGCAGAATTCGAAGCAATTACATCTGCAACAGCTTCCGCCTGTGATAAATCCATTTTTCCATTCAAAAAAGCACGCATAGTAAATTCACCATTGTCCGCCATTCTACAACCATTCTTTATAAATAACTGTATGATTTCTTGCTGAATAAATTTAGAGCCATGACAAGAAATTTCAACCACATTTTCACCTGTATAAGATTTTGGATTTTTAAAAACAGATACTAAAACTTCATCTAAAAGGGTCTCTTTAGAAACGATATGACCCAAATGTATTGTATGCGATTTCTGACTTTTTAATGATTTTCCTTTTCTAACAGATTTAAAAAAAGCAGCAACAATATCAATAGATTTTTCCCCCGAAAGTCTAATTACTGAAATAGCCCCAATGCCTGAAGGAGTTGCCAATGCAATAATAGTGTCATTTTTAATCATGTTGCAAATATACATCGCTTAATTTAGATGTGCTCAAAAAATAATTGGAACAATAGTTTTAATTTTTTCAAGTAAAAGCATTTTAAATTCTTTATGACTGGAAAAAAAAGAAGATATTATAAGTCTTTAGAATATTTTTTAAATATTTGATTTTTATAAAATCTAGATATTTTTGATAACATCCTCGTATTCATAAAAGAAAAACTCAAATTTAGACATTGTTGCCACATAAAATTCATAACAGTCCCTCCAAGTATTTTTATTGTGTATGCTAAATTTTCTTTGAAAAGGAATAAAAATTCTTTGAATTATTTTTCCATTTTCTAATTCATATTCATCATTAAATAGAACCTCAGGGAGTTCCTTTTCTAATAATGACTTTAAAGAAATAAGCTGATCATAATAGAGTAGGTTAATCAATTCATCGGGGTTTTCTAAATCCAAACAAACTAGTGCTTTTTTCCTGTCTGCTACGAATTTAAAAGACACACCTTTAATTTTTGTATTATATAACAACCATTTTCTTGGGAAAGATTTACCAAAACTTATCCAAAATTCTTTGCGAAGTTGTGTTGCTTCTTCTTTAGAAAACATGTCTTAAATTAGTGTCAAAATTGAGTTACTTGTGCTAATTTTTTTAGTATTTTATCCATGAATTTTAGCTAAATTACCTCTTTCTTTCATCATTTCTGCTTCAAAGGCAAGCAGCGCGTTCCATTTTTGATCAACTATTTCTCTATCTTGATATTCTCTTGCAAATTTTAAAAAAGTAGTATAATGATTCGCTTCAGAAATCATCAAGTTGCTGTAGAATTTAGACAATTCTTGATCTTCCATATTTTCAGCAAATACTTTAAAACGTTCACAACTTCTTGCTTCAATTAGAGCTGCAACTAGCAAACGTTGAACCAATGCCTCTGTTCTATCTTTCGTTTTATTAAAAAATTTTTGCAATCTAATTGCGTAATCATTTTTTTGTTCTCTTCCCAAAACCATTCCACGTTTCACCATCAATGAATGCACCATTTTGAAGTGTTGCATTTCTTCAATAGCAATAGAACTCATTTCTTTCACCAATGCTGTTTCTTCAGAATAATTAATAATAATAGAAACTGCATTAGAGGCTGCTTTTTGTTCTAAAAATGCGTGGTCTGTTAATATTTGCTGCAAATTAACCTTGGCAATTTCTGCCCAAGAAGTTTCAGTTTCAAATTGTAATCCTAACATACTAATTATATTGTTTTTTGTAACCCCATACCAAAATAAGCAAGCGCTTTCATTTCTTTAACGCTAGATAGTCGTTCACTACCTATTACTAAAAGTCCGCTTTTTGAAGCTTCAATATGGTATTGTTTGTTGCTTTCTAAGAATAAAATTAATTCATCTGTAAAAAAAGTTTTAATCTTTTCTTCATTTTTTCCTGCTAAATAAAAACGTTTTCTAAAGTCTGGGTGATTGTTTACTTCAATGTCTTTATAGCCTGCAAATTCAAGTATATATTCAAAAATCCCTTCTCTATCTAGTGTGAAGTTCGGAACAGGTTTCAACGTATGAATATGAAGCATGGTAGCTTTAATAACTTGCTTTGCAATCATTTCACCTTCAGAAAATTCAACATCAAAAATGGTGCAATCTTCATTAGAGAGTACATTAGAGACTTTATTAATTTTACGTGTTTTAAAATACCCAAAGGTTGGTAATTCTTCCATTTCTTTGGCAGAAAAGGCATCGTATTTCCAATGCATTTCTTCACTAATCTTTTGAATTGATTTTTGTCTTTTTGTTAGAAAGCCATCTTTAGGAATTATTTGTTTTGGAAGTATCTTGCGCAATGCAAAAGGATGATCGCTACCTGGCTTAGAATCGTC
>Ga0209557_1001959_pt1 | contig 11023 bp, 8 predicted proteins | sample SaaInlV_120m_DNA_4_FD_184672 | JGI IMG/M metagenome (GOLD analysis project Ga0209557, IMG submission 184672) | Marine microbial communities from expanding oxygen minimum zones in the Saanich Inlet - Saanich Inlet SI074_LV_10m_DNA (SPAdes) (version 2) | ecosystem: Environmental > Aquatic > Marine...
GTTCAGCGCCTTCACTAGGGTTGTGATATTCAACCACTCTACCTCATGAAACTCTGCAAGTTTTGCTAAGTTATAATCCGTTGTTAGCAGCTTAGCTTTCATTGACACTGCCAGAAAAACTAACTTAGAATCCACTGCCTGTACATCCAAAACATCACTCTCGTGGATGCGTAGGTCCAGATGCTTCATCTTACGTAGTCGATTCAAAATATCCAGCCCCTTGCGGCCCTTCTCCTTGCGAATCGGATCCGGAGAATCCGCAATAGCTTGCAGTTCATCCAACACGAAGCGTGGAATTAACAAAGCATGTCCCATCCATTTACTCTCACAGATGGGCGCGATACGCCCGTCAATTAAGGCACTGGTATCCACGACCACGAGCGGCGTCTCTACATTCTCCGGGCTAAATCGCACATATGGAATGACCAGATCAAATTCATCCTTACCGCGAAGCGCAATCACGGTGGCAAGATACATCGAGATCACATACAAAGCTAGACGAGCCAAGTACAGCATCTGCGCTAACTCAGGGTCTCCCTCCAAGGGCTCAAACAAGGGAGACGTGCCCAGCAGATAGGCAATCGTACCACCGATGACCAGACCAAAGGTAATCCCCGAGAGGCCACGCAATGAAAAACCCCGCAGCAGCAGGTCGATCAGAATCACCAGACTCGCCATGCTCATGCCGACGAAAATGACTAGCCACAAGCTCCACTCTGGCACCTGGTACGAGATCAACACACAACCAAGCAGACTGATCAGCAGGAAGAAGATACGAAAAATGAGCAGAGTTTTCTTCATCAAAGAATGATCGCCAGCAGTCTAAAAACGAAGTGCGCCCGACAGCCACGCAGCCACAAAGGGGAGTGTCATAAACAAAAACATTAAAACAAAAATAATCAGCTTAGCCCGATCTACTTTTTTTTGCAAATCCGCGTGCCTCACTGCTTCGTTTAAATGCTTCATCGTGCTGGGACTATGCCAGAAGCCCATCCCCAAAAGCAACTCGAACTTGCCCCCGACAAGTTAATTAAATGTCAATCGACGAGCACCACGATTCGAAAACCAGTTAGTCGATTACGTTCGCCTCGTGATGCATATCGTGTCGGCACGCTGAAAATCGACTCTATTCGGTCTTGTGCATGCCCGCCAATATGACGTGCCTCCTCCGAGGTAAAGCGATCGCCTGACTCTAACCACTCACTGACATTCCCCAGCAGATCGTAAAACCCACTCGCAAACGGCACTTTCTTGCCGACGGGCTGAGCCACCCCATCTGCATCCGAAATACTCCAGACGTGTTCTTCAAGCACGACATAACGCAAACGACCCAAGGCTTGGCGAAATTCATTCTCTGATGGCAAGCGAACTTCTTGACCTAAAATCCAAGACAAACGCTCGCAAAAATTTTTAGCCTCGGTCCAACTCACCGAATCCACCGGATTCACATCACCTTGGTTACGACTCGGATTCGTGCCCATGATCAAAGCATACAGTGCTTGAGGCACCTCAGTACGAAGCATGCGTAAACCCTTCGCCGCTGGCACAGGAAGCAACGCATCATACACACGATCCTGAATGTAGCCGAGGTCGCTTTGCACCAAGTTCAAATAGCGCACCTTCACCTCAAGTTCCTCATCATTGAGCGAACTTCGCGGGAACGCATTCTGCATGTGCTTAATATCGCGACGCAAAGCCACAATCACTTCCGCGGCCTCATACGAACGACGCTCAGAGAGTAAGCGCTTCAGCAAATCGTGATTTTCCTCGACCTTTAAGCCCAGCTCAACGCTTTGGGCGGTCTGACTTTTTCGTCGAAACTCTATCACTCGCTCCGATGATGCGTAAGGACTGTCGGGATACGCTTTATTCAACTCCTTTTGCAGCCGTGCCACTTCCCCATACAAGCTCGCCGACTTTAGCGTTTCACCTTCCGCGCGACTCGCATCAGCCAGCCTCGACACTTCCTCGATTTCAAGATAATCTTGACCCGACTCGATCCCCACCCATTTCACCTTTAAGCCCTCCAACCTAGGCACACTCGCTTGATTGGTGCCGCGATATTCACGATTAAGCTGCTGCTGGATACGTATGGCCTGCTGCAACATGGCCGCTGCAGACTCCCACTCGTACTTTGCAATAAATGTATCTGCATCTCGCTCAAAATCGAGACTCTGCTGCAACAACGGCTCAGCCGTGAGATAGCGTGCCTGCCGCTGCAAGCGAGTGGCACGCCCCACATTGTAGGCCGAACTCAACGGGAAATTCTCATTGATTGCTTTTTGCCCCTCAAACGCTTCCTGGTACTTATTACACGCCGCATCATACATCTGATCATTCGCCAAAGCCTGCGCCTCGGACTCCAATTTTAGACTGGTTACCCTCAGCAGCTCAGCGGACAAATTCTGATAGCGCTGCCGCAGATTATCCAAGCGTTGCGTTGCCTGAATATTATAACCAGGCGTCGCATCGACATATTGACGCTGCAGATCCAGCGCACGCTTCAACAACAACATATCCTGCGGCTCAGCCTGACGCATCGCCAACACCTCCTCAAATTGCGCCTCAACTTCAACACTCTGCTTACGCAGCGCGATCGCCTCAACTGAAATCTCTACCGCTGCAGTGCGTACGCTATAATCGACCTCCTTCGGCCCAAATTGACTCAAGAACCAAAATAGCCCCAACATAGCCGAACAGGCTATGATTATAAGCAACACGATCATGAATCGCTTAAAACCACTGGTTTCGTAGGATCGGCGGGTGCGGAGAGACTTCTTCAAACGGAGCATAAGGGAATTGGAGCTGGCACTGTAAAAACGGTCTGACTAAATGAACTGCACGCTTGCCCTGCCGCAAGGCTAAAGGCTCCATCAGTTGTCAGTTGTCAGTTCTCCGAGAAAGTGTATATCACACACTATCTTTTTCTTTCTTCTTAAATAATCGAAGTTTTTCATGTTTCAGCAGATTACAATCCTGGGGCCAGGCCTTCTCGGCGCCTCCTTAGCCATGGCAGTAAAAGAACGCGCTCTCGCCACACGAGTCGTGACATGGTCCCGACGCCCTGAGTCGCGCGCAAAGTGCCTGAAGCAGAGCTGGTGCGATGTGGTGCACGACACCCCCGAAGAGGCAGTCGCCGGCAGTGACCTGGTGGTAATCTGCACACCCGTCCAAACCATCGTCCCACTTCTAGTGCAAATCCGCCCAGCACTCGCCCCAGACGCACTGATTACTGATGTCGGCAGCACCAAGAGCCTGATCTGCCGTGAAGCGCGCAGCGTAACCGAAGGCCACTCGGCCACTTTCATCGGCGCGCATCCGATGGCTGGCTCTGAACAAGCAGGCATGGAATATGCACAATCCAACCTTTTTGAAAAAGCAGCCTGCATGCTCACACCACTCGAGGAGGCTTCCAGCGAAGCGATCGCCAAACTCTGCGCATTCTGGGATACACTCGGCATGACTGTCTCAATTGTGTCGCCCGAAAAACATGACGAAATCGTCGCCCACGTTAGCCATCTACCACACCTACTCGCCTCCACGCTTTGCGGCTACCTCGCCACCCAAGACGACACCTGGCGGACCCTCGCCGGCGGTGGACTACGCGATACGACACGGGTCGCATCTGGCGATCCGCAGCTCTGGAAGCAGATCCTAGAACAAAACAACGACGAAGTTCTGCGTGCGATCGAAGGCTTCGAGCAGCAGCTTCATCATCTCAAAACCGCCCTCCTAAACCAGAACTCGGTCGGCATCGTCGCCCAACTCGAACGCGGCAAAACTTTCCGCGATCAATTGTAATTCGAGAAACATCCGACTTTGTTTCTTCAGTTGCCCAAAGGGCGCCCACTTTACTCATCCCCTCGGGGCAAATCGTTCCAATTCACCATCTCCGCGCGACTCGCGCTTCGTCAGCGTTTCCAAAAAATGACCGATCCACTTCCGATTACACCCTTCACTCAAAAGCTCGACAACACCATCCAGTTGCCGGGCTCAAAGAGCATCACTAACCGTGCACTGATTCTCGCCGCGCTCGCCGATGGCGAAACACGTCTCGAAGGCTCACTATTTAGCCGCGACACTCGCATCATGCTGGAAGCGCTTACCACCTTGGGCTTTGAATGCGCAGCCGATCAGACTGCACACACCATCACGGTCAAAGGAGAGAGCGGCAAAATCCCTAACACTTCTGCCGAGCTGCACGTTGGCAACGCCGGCACTGCCGCGCGCTTCCTTGCCGCTTTTCTGGCTTTGCAAGCAGGCGGCACTTACCGACTCGACGGCGACCCTGCCATGCGCGAGCGCCCCATGTCCGGGCTACTCGACGCCATCGTCGCACTCGATGCCGCTGAGTTCGAGTTCCACGGCACACCAGGGCATTTTCCATTTACGCTCAGAGCCAAGGGTTACAAAGGCGGCACCGCCACAGTCGATGCCAGCGCCAGCAGCCAGATCCTCTCCGCACTACTCCTCGCGGCACCAGCAGGTTCAGGCAATGTACAGCTCGCCTGCCCTGGAGTGCGCCCCGCTTACGTCGCGATTACTTTAAAAATGCGCGAAGCTTTTGGCGCAGCCCCAGTCTCCAGCGATGCCGATGGCAATTATTCATTGCCAGCATTGCAATATAAGTCGCCGTGCAGCGGCATCTACTCGATCGAGCCAGACATATCCGCTGCCAGCTATTTCTTGGCACATACCCTGGTCCAAGGCGGCCAGCTCACCATTCCCAACCTCAGCCCCGATCCACTACAAGGCGACGCCCACTTCATCGAAGTGCTCGCCCACCACGGACTGCGCGTCGACGCTAAATCCAAGCAATGGATCGCCAATTGTACCAGCCCAGAGGCAATCGGCCGCGGCCATCGCGAGATCGACTTCAACCCATTTTCCGACACTTTCCTAACCTACGCTGCGATCGCACCGCTACTCGGCGGCTCCGTTCGCATCTGCGGCATTGCCCACACGCGCCACCAAGAGACAGATCGCATCGCCGGTATGGCGAATGAACTCTCCAAGCTCGGCCAACTAGTGAAAGAAGAAGACGACGCATTGACTATTCGCATAAAGCCCAACGAGCTACGCGCCCGCGCCCTCAAGGCACGTAATGCGGGGCAACTTATCGAGATCGATACTTACGAAGACCATCGCTTCGCGATGAGTTTTGGTATCCTCGGCAGTTTCGATCTGATTGGCGACGGCAAGCCCTGGCTCGCGATTCGAGATCCTCAATGCTGCGGCAAGACCTTTCCCGACTTCTTTGAGGCATTGGACCACTTGCGTGAGTAAGTGACAAAGGAGTGTGGGCGACTCGCCCACGTTGAACCCATATTGACGCAAACGAGGGCGAGTCGCCCTCACTCCTTTGAGTTCACAGCTCCGTCGCGGTCTGCTCGGTCCAAAGTCCGAGCTTCGTCGCCGTCGCCGACACAGCAGCCACGCAGGCCGTTTCAGCTCGCAGCACATGAGCACCTAGATGCGCGAGCTTCCAACCGTTCTTACGAAGCACGTCGCGTTCGTAAGACGACCAACCTCGCTCTGGCCCGAGCGCAATCACTGCACTTGCAGCAGCATCGGGTAAGACTTCGCCCAACGAACCACCTGCCTCGTAATTATCCAACGCCACGTGCGTATCCGCACCATGCAGTGCGGAGATTGCCGACTGCAGGTCAGCATGCATCGCAACCTCGGGAAGACAGGTACTAAAAGCCTGCTCCGCACCCAAGCGGATACGATCCCGCCACTGATCCGTTTGCCACAAACTACTTTGCGCATACGAAGGTTCGCTGCGTTCGGCTTCGAAAAAATGAATGCCTGCCACGCCGAGACTCGCGCCCTCGAACAAAACACGCTTCGCCGTATGCGGCCGTGGTAGGCCGATTAACAAAGTCACTGGCAATCTCGCAGGTGCTGGCTCCGTGCCAACCACCTCGAGCTCGAAGCTACCATCAGGCTCTAGGCCCACGACTTTCGCCCGCGCGCGTGGCCCATAGGCGAAGCCAACAAACACCAAGGTGCCGACCTCTGCACGCAGCACTTTACGCAAATGCTGCGCACGGGGATCGCTGCCTTCGAGCCGAACCGACTCAAAGGCCTTATCAAAAAGCATTAAATTCATGTCAGTGCGCATCCATGGCCTAAAGCCAATTTCAGCTTTTCCAAATTTCTGCTTTTCAGCTTTCCCTGTTACCGACGACGCCCGAAACGACTCGAACCCGAATTGCGCTTACGACGCTTCGGCGGAGCAGCAGACTCGCTGCGAATGATCGGTTCGTGAAAATAATTAAAACCATCAAACTTACGCTGCTTAATTGGCTGATCGATGAATTTCTCAATCGCATCGAGCTTCGCCTGCTCATCTGGAGCGACCAGAGTCATCGCATCGCCTTCACGCTGCGCACGACCGGTGCGTCCGATCCGGTGTACGTAATCTTCCGCATGCTCTGGCACATCATAATTAATAACGTGCGTTACATTAGCAATATCTAAGCCTCGCGAAGCAATATCCGTCGCGACGAGAATTTTCATCGTGCCGTCCTTGAATTGCTCCAAGGCCTTGGTACGGGCCTTCTGTTGCAGATTCGAGTGCATTGCCACACAACTGTAATCACGTTCCTGCAACCAGCGAGCGATACGATCTGCGCCGACTTTCATGCGACAGAAAATAATCATACTATCAACTTCCATGCTGTCGATCAGAGCGATCAACAAGTCAAACTTCTGCATCGCGCCGACTGGATACACTTCGTGCTTCACGGTCTCAGCAGGCGTCAGCTTGATCCCGATTGAGACTTCGACTGGATCTTTCAGACTCTTCGCGACCAGGCGTTTGATGTCTTCCGATACAGTCGCAGAGAACAAAAGCGTCTGGCGGTTTTGATTACAGAGCTTAATAATACGCTGAACATCATCGATAAAGCCCATATCGAGCATACGATCGACCTCGTCCAGCACCAGCACCTCCACCGAGCGCAAATCGAAATTGCCCTGCTGTAAGTGGTCAAGCAAACGACCGGGAGTGGCAATCACGACATCTGCGCCTTCGCGCAGCTCGTCGAGTTGCTTGCCATAGCCGACACCACCGTGAATCAGGCAGCACTTCGGCGCACAGTATTTACCGTACGATGAAAACTGATCTTCGACCTGAGCCGCAAGCTCACGCGTCGGCCCGAGTACTAGGCAACGTGGTGGTGCGCCTTTTTTGTGACCGCCGAGGCGATGCAGGATCGGTAACGCATAGGCCGCAGTCTTACCAGTACCGGTCTGCGCTGAGCCAATGACATCTTTGCCTTCGAGAATGTGCGGGATGGAGCCGGCTTGAATAGGAGTCGGCGTAGTGAAACCGAACTCGTCGATAGATTTTAGAATAGACTCGTCGAGTCCAAGATCGTGGAACGTCATGATATGTGGTCTGGGTGAAAAGCCCGGCCAACTTACGCATCCGGGTCCAATTAAGAAGTCGCGTAGCGTGCGCGTATTTGTTTGAGAATCAAGGAGAAAGCGTACCTGCCGAATATCGGGGCACTGCTCGTCTAGCCTGACTCACACTCTTGATCTAACTCATAATCCTCGAAGCAACGCCACCGAAACTCTAAGCGGATTGAGATTACGAGTGAGGGTATGATTAAGATTCAAACAGAGTCCGGCCTAGGACGGAAAGCCAATCGATCAATGTAGGACTGAATCAGTATCCTCATTGCACAGGCCAAAATGATGAGTAATTACCATATTCCATGTGGACCAGGGCGACTACGGTTTGATAGCGCAGCCCCAGTCACACAATGTTCAGATATGGATGCTCATCCTTCAAACTTGGTTCGATCCTAGGCCACCGTGCTTAGAAATCTCCAGTGCTCGACATTTGCGTCTGAAGCCATAGTTTGGGACGTAAATGACTGGTCTGCGCTCACCTCGAAATCTAGTAACGATTAGTGTTGTCGTTGCTCTGATGCTATTGAGCGGCGGCCTCGCCCATTTGGGTAACCCATGGCTTTCGCTCGTGCCGAGCGGCGCCGCATTGCTAGTCGTATTCGTAACGCGCAGTGCGTTGATCGGGCTGTTAGTCGGCGCGATGTGTGGCGCCCTGCTGGTGAGCAATGGGGCACCGCTCGCGGCAATCGAACAGCTGGTGCTGCAACAGTTCTGGCCGATTTTTGGTTCTTCTTGGAAGCTGAGTGCGGTACTTTTTACCTTAATCTTGGGAGGTTTTGTTGCGCTGGTCGAGGCGGGCGGTGGGCTGCAAGGCTTAGTCAAACGATTGCTCGGCTCTGGACGGGCGCCGCACAAGCGCATGCAATTGACGGTATTTGGATTTGGCCTGTTGGTGTTTTTCGATGGCCTGGCCAACACCATGCTAATTGGCCGGCTACTGCGCTCGGCGGCAGATCGCTGTGGAGTGTCGCGGCAGAAGTTGGCCTATCTCGCCGATACGACGGGCTCCGCAGTCGCGTGTTTGGCTTTTATATCAACATGGATCGCCTTTCAGCTATCGATGATTCACGAAGGCTTTGCCTTGGTGGGGCGCGAAGTCAGCGCTTACACCTACTTCTTTAAATCCCTGCCCTTTAATTACTATTGCTGGTTCGCACTGCTGCTGGCCTTAGTCTCCATTTCGCGTGAGTTTAACCCAGGCTCGATGAGCAAGGCTGAACGCATGGCACGAGACATGCCACTTCGCGATGCAGACACGTCGCCCATTCATGCTAATCATTGGGGCTTAGCGATTGTACCTATCTTGGTGCTTACGTTCTCGATTCCACTGCTAACTTATGTGATTGGTGCGGAGTCGCTGTTACCGTTCAGCTTGAGCAAATTTGCGCAGGCCTACGGACGCGCCGAAAGTTATGTGCCACAAATTCTCGTGGCCGCTAGCATGCTGGCTTCGTTAGTCGCTGCCGCTGCGCTGATTACGACTGCGAAGACACGCGCGTCAGCGGGCATGGTCTTTCTGTCGGGCGTGCGTGAGATCGCAAAACCAACGGTGGTGTTGATCGCTGCTTGGATGCTGGGCGCGGCGATTAGCCAACTCGGGACCGCGGATCATCTGAGTGCATTATTAGAGGGGCGTATCGCGGCGGAATTTTTACCCGCGATGATTTTTTTGTTGGGCGCGGTGATATCATTTTCCACCGGTACATCGTGGGGCACGATGGGCGTGCTAATGCCGTTGGCGATTCCAGTCATCTTTGCGTTGAGCGGAGAGAGCTCAGACGCAGAGCGAGATCGCACCGTCGCGGCTGCGATTGGTGCAGTCTTCAGTGGTGCGGTGTTCGGCGACCATTGTAGCCCTTTTAGTGATACCACGATTGTCGCATCAATTGCATCAGGCGTTGAACCGCTGGATCATGTGCGCACGCAAATGCCCTTCGCACTGATTGCTGCGATGGTCGCGCTGGTGCTCGGTTTCTTACCGACCGGTTTGGGCTTGCCTGCCTGGGCTGCGCTTGGTCTTGGCGGCGCTTGCTTGGTAGTGCTCCCAACTGTTTCTCGCAAAACCGATCAGACTTGTCCCCGCAACTAACAGGGACGCAGGGATCAAAATAATGCACGCCTCTCGTCCTTCGGCGACAGCTCCGAAAGCTTGCGCTAAGCTGACAAACTCGATTCATTAATATCCATGACCACGTCTTACCGAGGCCGCATCGCACCGACACCCACTGGGTATTTACACCTCGGGCATGCGCGCACTTTTTGGATCGCAATGGAGCGCGCTCGCGAGGCTGGCGGCACACTGATCTACCGCGACGAAGATATCGACCCCGACCGCTGCAAGCCGGAATTTGCCGAAGCCGCGATTGAGGACCTGCACTGGTTCGGTTGTCAGTGGGACGAAGGCCCCGATGTCAGCGGCTCTGTTGGCCCCTACCGACAAAGCGAACGCATGCCACTGTTCTTTGAGGCATGGCAGCACCTCAAACAAGCTGGCTTCATCTACCCCTGTGATCGATCGCGTAAAGATGTGGCTGGGGCCACTCAAGCACCGCACGGCGACGAAAAAGGCAGCGAAGCGATTTACCCCGAACACCTGCGCCCGCCGCTTGGCGCCGGCAAATCCTCCAAGACCCCAGGCGCAACTAATTGGCGCTTCCGCGTGCCGAGCAATCGGACGATCGAATTTGACGACCTCAGCCTAGGCCCCTGCGCCTTCGAGTGCCTGCGTGACTTTGGTGATTTCCTAGTCTGGCGCAAAGATGGGCAGCCGGCTTACGAGCTCGCCGTGGTAGTCGATGACGCGGCAATGGCCATCACCGAAGTCGTGCGCGGTGAAGACCTGCTTATTTCGACCGCCCGCCAATTGTTGATCTACGAGGCCCTCGGCTTGACCGCGCCAAGCTTTTACCATGCCCCTTTACTCTGCGACTCCAGCGGCCAACGACTCGCCAAGCGCCATCATTCGCTCAGCCTGCGTGAATTACGCGAAGCGGGCCAAACACCTGAAATACTACGAAAGTCAGATGACTGGTGGTCGGACTTGGACGACTAAACCCGTATTTCAGACTTCCGCTTTTTCACTTTTTTCGCTTTTATCAAAGCTATGATCGACGAAGAAATACGGCAACTAGATGAATTAAAGAATAATCTAATGGTCTGGCTGGCCGAAAAAGGCGCGGGGCTACTGGTAGCGATTATCATCATTGTCCTCGGGCTCTGGCTAGGCAAGCGCCTCGCCAATCTGATTATTAAGATCTGTGACAAGCGCGGGATCGACGTCACGCTCGCCCGCTTCTTCGCTGGGTTTTCAAAAATCGTGGTCGTCGTCTTCGCCACGATCATGGCACTGAGTAAGCTCAATGTTGAAATCACCCCCTTCATTGCCCTGTTAGGTGCCAGCGCCTTTGGCCTCAGCCTCGCGGTTCAAGGGCCCGTCTCCAATTACGGAGCGGGCATCGTGCTGATCATGACCCGTCCCTTCAAAGTCGGCGACACCCTCACGCTCAACGGCCTAACTGGCCAAGTCGATTGCGTGAACCTGGGGAATATTCAACTCCTCAACGAAGACGAACAGCGTATCACCATCCCGAATCGC
>Ga0209557_1001967_pt1 | contig 11006 bp, 15 predicted proteins | sample SaaInlV_120m_DNA_4_FD_184672 | JGI IMG/M metagenome (GOLD analysis project Ga0209557, IMG submission 184672) | Marine microbial communities from expanding oxygen minimum zones in the Saanich Inlet - Saanich Inlet SI074_LV_10m_DNA (SPAdes) (version 2) | ecosystem: Environmental > Aquatic > Marine...
TGGAAGAACTCTACAAGGGCAAGCACGGTCAGACCGAGAAGCAGTATCAGGACAGCAGATCTGATGCAGGCAAGATGATCTCTGGTGACTCTAAGTCCAGTGGATCTAGGTATGCTCAGGGCAGAAGAACTAGCAGTGATGCTGGTCCTCAACCTGCTGGCGGTTCTAAGAAACCTGCAAGTCAGGGTAAGATGGACAGCGGCAGTCGCACTGATCTCACCTTCCGTAAGGCAGCACTGAAGAAAAAGGCAGGTAAGTAATGGTAAAGAAAGGTAAGGACCTGAAGGTAACTGGAAAGAAAAAGTCTGCTATAAAAGTAAACCCTAGATCAGAAGAAATCATGGAGCGCCACACTAAACTAGCGGTTGAATCAATTCAATCCACACTAAAAAATCTTAGAGAAAATAATAATCCATTCGATTGTATCGACATTGATGATTTCTCTGATGAAGAACTTCTTCAAATTGCCGAAGAGGTTCTGTCTGAGGTGAGTGGTGACAGGATTGAAGAGATCTGCGAAGCGATTGAATCTGACTTGGAAGTTATTTCTGAGAGGATGGATCCAAAAGAGATCCAACGTCGTAGAGATCAAGCAAAAGATAGACTGCAAACTGGTGCTTCTATGAAAAAAGCAGCAGCAAAATCTGCTGCTGGTCCTTCCCGTAGTGATCGTCTCAAGTCTGCATTGAAGAGTGCTGCTTCCAAAGTGAAGACAGGCGTCAAGGCAGCAGGTAAGAAAGCAACACAAACTGCTGGCAAAGTTGCTGGTGAGTTTTCTGCAGCAAAAGAAAAGCAAAAGGAAAAGGCACAAAGTGGATCCTCTAACACTACTTCTTCTACTACCTCTAGTTCTAGTGGTTCCTCCTCTAGTAGTAGCTCAAGCGGCGAAGGAACTTCGAGCAGCCAATCAACGGGGTCTGAACCAAGAGAAAGAAAGAGAGACAAGATCAAGAGAGCATTGAAGAAAGGTATTGGCAAACTTGCCCGTGCTGTATCTCGTGGTTCTCGTGGCGTTGCCCGTAGAATGGGCGAAGAAGAGTTCAAAGCATTTGGTGAGTTTGTCACTGAAGGCAAGAAAGCATGTAGTAAGTGTGGTAAGACACCCTCTAAAGATTGTGACAAGTGTGACGGATGTGGTCTTGAAGAGAACGTTTCGGTTGAAGTTCTGAAGGTGCTTGACGAAAAAAAGTCTGAAGAGGGGTTTGCTGGTCAAGCAACCTCTTATAAGGGTGTTGTAATCAAGCGTACTGAATCTGGATATGAAGTTCCTAGATTCAATATCACTTCTAACTCTGTAGATTCTATCAAATTACAGATTGATAAAGAGATGGCAAAGTCTGAGTCATACCAACCAGATTCTGCTAACAACTATAACGGTCCTCTTTATGCTCCCTACACTGCTGTAGAAGAAGGTAAGAAGGGTCTGAACGTAGAAGGTTATGGTGTTGGTGAAGTTGACAAACCTCTGAAGACTGACCGTGAGGGTATGCGTGTCCCTAATAAGGATGCTGCCGCTGCTAAGGCACGTCTGCTTGCTAAGGCAGCAGCGAAGCGTAAAGCAAAGAATGAAGAAACTGTTCACGAACGTGCAGATATGTGGCATCCAGATCCTGAAAAGGATAAGAAACTGGGTGGACCTGGTGCTAATGCTCGTGCCCGTGAAGATGGTGCTAGTTCCAAACCAAAACCCAAAGCAGACTCTAAGAAACTGCGTCCTGGTGAGTCCTACATGGACTATTCCAAGCGTCAGAAGTCTTCCTATAAGTCAAGTGGTAGCACTGCTAGTGAGCGTTTGAAGAAAGCAGGTGCAAAGATGTCACCTCCTAAGAAGGAAGGTCTGGGATCTAAGATCAAGCGTAAGTTGGGTCTTGGTGAAGGTGTGATGTCCTATATGGACTGGGACAAACGCCAGAGACTCGAACTGGATGAGCGTACACGTTACGCTAAGGAGACAGGTAAGGATCCTCAGACTGGTAAACCATCCGAGAAGGGTGGTACTATCAAACCTGGATCTGCTATGTCAAAGGTTCGCAAGAGTCTTGCTGGTCAGGGTCTGATGTCATCTAGACGAAAGGCAATTCAACCACAAGGTAAGAAGAAAGAAAAGGGTGCTAAGGGTTATCAGGGACAAACTCCTGTAGATAAGATCAAGGGAAACCTTGCTCGTAAGAGAGCACCTAAACCCGAGATCGGTTCACGATTTGATTGAGCCTATATAGGGTAACCCCCCGTATAGGAATGATCATGGTATCTTTTTTATTGCCACTAGCATATAAAATTGTGGACGCTGCTGTTGCTAAGATCCCAGAAGACGCAGAACTCGGTGAAAAACTCATCGATCTGTGTCTTCTTATCGTTGGTAAGGCAGTAAAACTTACTAAGACTACAGCGGATGATGAACTCTTCGCCAAGGTAGAAGAAGCACTCAAAGCACGCTGAATATAAATAAATAATAGGAATCAAGATCGGAGATTACAATGTCCTTATATGGAAGAGTAGACTCCACTGCTAACCAGACCGCTGTTGGTCTAACAAGAGGTAACGGCAGTGGTTCAGCAACGGAAACTATCGTGTTCTGCGACGAAACCGAAGCAGCACTAAACGAAAATAAGACTCGCGGTATTACAGCACCTGGTTGGTGGGCATATAGAACGTATACCGATCACCTTGGTAACACTCGCCACAAGGCAGAGATGTTGGCATTCATCACTAACCCTGAGGCGAATGCTGATGAGACCCTGGCTGACGACACCATCGCTGCTGACGTAGCATCTGCTGTGACTGTCACAGTCCAACCTGCTGCTTCTACATCCTCCTCAGGTGCTGGTACGTTTACTCTTACCACTACTACCACAGGAACACCTGGTGCTCTTGCCTATCAGTGGCAGCGTCAGACCGCTAATGCTACGACCCGTTGGGTCAACATCAGCGCATCTCTTGACACTGGCATCACGTATGCAGACTTCACTACAGCAACCCTTGCTTACAGTGCTCTTGCTGCAGATGGTCTTGACGGTTATAAGTACCGTGTCAAGATCACCTCTGCTGGTGGTACTGAGGAAGTCATCACTGATGGCGCAGCAACACTGACGTTTAGTAGCTAACATTAGATGAACTTTCGCGAACTGAATGCAGATAATTTCATTCTGTTCGCCATAAAGCATTATGAGAATCCTTGCTGTGTTACACGCGAGGATTTCGATGAGGATATGAAACGGTTCAAGTACCTGAAGAGATTATTCGGACGGTACTTGAAGACCAAGGAGTTACGAACTCACTTGATTATAAATCATATTATTATTCTATACAATGTTTTTGGCGAGGCAGCAACTCCGATGCTTTTTTATAAATTAGAGCGAGAGTATTGGCCAATCATAAAAACATTCTTATTATTTTTAGATAAATATCCTTTAGGTATGATGCCTAATCTGGATATAGAAGACGAAATTCAAGAGGAGCTGGAAAAGATATGATGTCAGTAGGAACTGGTGGTTTCAGTGGTTCATCTACAGCGACTGGTCCTGTGGCAGGTTTCGATCCGCTGCTAGATTTTCGTAAGAAGATGGCACGTCGAGTCAAAGATCATCCTTTTGCTCAAGACTATAAGTCAAAGCGAAAGAAGTCTAAGAAGATGAAGGAATCTGTAGAGAATCCTAAACCTACTCCCCATCTATATCAATACAAGGTATCAATCCCTGAAGTGGGTGAGACTATCATCTATGCATCATCTCAGGCAGAACTGATGATGAAGTTACGACTACTTGTCAATCCACGCTATCGTGGTGACATTACTATTGGTCGTGTTTTTCCTAGTGAAGCAGGAAAGTTTTATAATGAAAAGCGTATGAAGGCATACAGAAGTATTCCTGAAGCGACTGAAGACCCTGCTGCCGCTGCTGCTAAGAAGCAGGGTGCTATGATGAAGAAGCAAGCAGCACAAAAACAAGTGCAACAAAAGATTGCTGCTGAGAAAAAGAAGATTGATCTCAAGAAGCAAGAGATGCAAAGAGCACTGCAAACTAAAATTGCAGTTATGAAGAAAGGTGCTACTGCAGGCATGAATCCTACAGGTGCAACTGAAGAAGTTGTTTATGAATCTTCAGGTGGCAACATTGATATGATAAAATCGATTGCAGATTCAAACCAACCTGGAAAGATTGAGTTCTTGAATGGTGAGAGTTTCCAACTGCAACCTGCTATCGCACAGAAAATCTTCCAGGCGTATGAACAACTGGGAGTACAAAAGAATCGTGCAAAATTTAGTAATGCTGCAAATGAGACAACACAATCATTTGAAAAAATACTAAGTTTCGTAGGAGCACAAGGTTAGAATGGCATTTGGTCTTGGTAGATTAGCAGTTTTGGAAAGTAAACTGGACATTTATGAAGATCTCTCCAAAGAGATGCTTGACAAGCTCGAAAGAGCAGTAGGAACAATTTCAGAAAACAGCAACAGAGTTGCTGTGATCTTGGAGCGCCACGAAAATCGTTTGAATGAATCTGAACGTGCCGATAAACTTATCATCGGTATGCTTGAGGAGATGAAGGAAAGGCATGATAAAGATCATGAACTACTTCAAATTAGGATCAGCAAGGTCCAGAAGAAAACAGAAAGCAATGCTAAGTTTGTCATTGCTACTACAGCTGTACTGACCACCATTGTGACAGTATTACAAGTGATCCCTCCTGTCTTCAAACTGTTGACACCACCCCCTTCCAATGTTAGAGTGGGACCAGCGATCTAGGACACTCTATGACAGTTGACAGGAAGTACGCAGACCTTTTGGGGTCACGTCTTCAGAAGTTCTCTGTCAAGAACAATGGTCGCGTGTGGAATTTCAGGTGTCCTTACTGTGGTGACTCACAGAGGGACAAGAAAAAGGCGCGTGGTTACTTGTTCTTGAAGAAGAATGACATCATCTACAAGTGCCACAACTGTGGTGTGGGGAAATCTCTTGGGAACTTTCTAAAGGATAATGCTCCCGATCTTTATGATGAGTTTGTCATGGAGCGATACAAGTCTGGACTGACGGGCAAAGGTAGAAACGTTTCTAATCCTGTGTTCGTATCGAAACGTCCTAAGTTCGTATCAAAACCAACTGGTTTGCAAAGTATTTCAGACCTAAATATTTCTCACCCAGCCGTTCGTTACCTTCAAAATAGGGAACTACCACAAGACGCATACAAGCGACTATATTACGTTGATAGGTTTCAGAACTGGGTAAACGCACAGAAAAAAACATTCCCCGACTCCAAGTTAGATCATCCAAGAATCATCATTCCTTTGATTGATTCTGGTGGATCCTGGTTTGGTTTCCAGGGTCGCTCTCTGAACCCCAAAGATAAATTGCGTTACATCACAGTCATGCTGGATGATGCAAAGACTAAAATCTATGGACAAGAAAGTATCAACCCTGACAAAACAGTTTATGTCACCGAAGGACCCTTCGACAGTTATTTCCTTACCAATGCTATTGCTATGTGTGGTAGCGATGTTGACCACAGCTCTCTTCCTTATCGAAATCGGATCTGGGTATTCGACAACGAACCAAGATCTAGAGAAATCTCAAATAAAATTGATAGAGCAATATCTGAGGGAGAGAAAGTAGTTATCTGGCCGAATCATATCGAACAAAAGGACTTGAATGACATGTCTCTTTCTGGACATGAGGTGAAGTCTATAGTAGAATCCAATGTGTATAGTGGATTACAAGCCCAAGTAAAATTTTCAGAGTGGAAAAAAGTATGAGCAATGGTATCAAGGTAGTAAAGCGAGACGGTGTAGAGGAACCGATCAACTTGGAAAAGATTCATAAGATGGTAGAACATGCTTGCTATGGTCTAGCAAGTGTGTCTGCATCACAAGTTGAGATCAATTCTGGAATTCAATTTTACGATGGTATCAAAACTTCTGATATTCAAGAGATTCTAATCCGTTCTGCTAATGATCTGATCAGTCTTGACAATCCAAACTATCAATTTGTAGCAGCGCGTCTGCTTCTGTTTGGTCTTCGTAAGTCTGTCTATAGTGTTTCTCCTGTAAACCATCCTAAGGTAGAAGATCAACTGTCTGGTGGTATTGAGTCAGGTGTATACGATCGGAGTCTACTCAAGGAATATTCTTCCGAAGAGTTTGCCGAGATGGATTCTTATATGGATCATGAACGTGACATGCTGTTCACGTATGCTGGTCTGAGACAAGTTGTGGATAAATACTTAGTGCAAGATCGTAGTTCTGGAGAGATCTACGAGACGCCGCAATACATGTACATGCTTATTGCTGCAACTCTTTTCCAGAAGTACCCACAAGATACAAGACTCGATTATGTCAGACGATACTACGACGCGATCAGCAAGCACCAAATCAACATCCCCACGCCTGTCATGGCAGGAGTACGAACTCCGCTTCGACAGTTTGCTAGCTGTGTTCTTGTTGATGTCGATGACACCCTCGATAGTATCTTTTCTAGTGACATGGCGATTGGCTACTATGTTGCTCAACGTGCAGGAATCGGTATCAACGCAGGTAGAATCCGTGGCATCAACAGTAAAATCAGAGGTGGAGAAGTCCAGCACACAGGTGTTATTCCATTCCTCAAAAAATTTGAAAGCACTGTCAGATGTTGTACTCAAAATGGCATTCGCGGTGGATCGGCTACAGTACACTTCCCAATCTGGCACTCAGAAATAGAAGATATTATTGTTCTCAAGAACAACAAAGGCACAGAAGACAATCGGGTACGCAAACTTGACTACTCCATCCAACTATCAAAGATTTTCTACGAACGTTTCATTGCGAATGGAGAGATTAGCTTATTCTCACCGAATGACGTACCAGGTCTCTATGATGCTTTTGGTACTGATTCATTTGACGCTTGCTATGTGGACTATGAATCAGATCAGTCTGTTCCAAGAAAGACTATCGGGGCACAGGAACTAGTTCTTAGTCTCCTGAAGGAGAGAGCAGAGACAGGTCGGTTGTATCTTATGAACATCGACCACTGCAATAGTCATTCGTCCTTCAAGGATAAGGTGAACATGAGTAATCTTTGTCAGGAGATCACTCTTCCTACTGATCCTATCAATCATATCAATGATGATGCAGGTGAGATTGCTTTGTGTATTCTTTCTGCAATCAACGTAGGAAAACTGAAGTCCATCGATGAAATGGAATCGCTCTGTGACCTCGCTGTGAGGGGTCTAGAGGAGTTGATTGACTACCAGGATTATCCAGTCGATGCTGCACGCCGTAGCACCCTTGCAAGGCGTTCTCTGGGCATTGGATACATTGGTTTGGCACACTACCTTGCCAAGCGTGGTCTCAAGTACAGTGCTCAGGAAGCATTGTCTGAGGTACATGATCTGACAGAAGCGTTCCAATATTATTTGCTGAGAGCATCTAATAAAATTGCTCAGGAGAAAGGTCCATGTCAAGATTTCGATAGGACTAAATATTCAGACGGCGTTCTTCCTATTGATTCATATAAGAAGGATGTTGATGTTTTAGTTTCTCCAGAATACAACTATGATTGGGATAGTCTTAGGTCGGATATCACAACCTACGGATTACGACACAGCACACTGTCCGCACAGATGCCTTCGGAGAGCAGTTCCGTTGTGTCAAACGCTACCAATGGAATCGAGCCTCCTCGCGACTACTTGTCCATCAAGAAATCAAAGAAAGGACCGCTCAAGCAAATTGTTCCTCAGTACAATAGTCTCAAGAATAATTACACTCTTCTTTGGGACATGGAGTCGAACAAAGGGTATATTGAGATCGTCGCGGTGATTCAAAAGTTCTTTGACCAGGCAATCTCAGGTAACTGGAGTTATAATCCAGAGCAATATCCTGACAATGAAGTACCTGTGTCTGTGATGGCAAACGATTTCCTCACTACCTACAAGTATGGATGGAAGACTTCGTATTACCAAAACACGTATGATGCTAAGAAAGATGGTGACGATATTGAAACATTGATTCAAGAATTACTAGAAACCGAGGAGGAAGATTGTGACAGCTGCAAAGTCTGAAGTAAAAGGAATGACAGTATTCAACAAAGAAAAAGTAAATACCAAGAAGCAACCAATGTTTTTTGGTCAACCGTTGGGAGTCCAAAGGTATGATACGTTCAAGTATCCTATCTTTGATCGTCTCACACAGCAACAACTAGGTTATTTCTGGAGACCAGAGGAGGTCTCCCTTCAAAAAGATCGTGCAGACTATGCTCAACTCACTCCTGAACAGCGCCATATATTCACGTCCAACCTCAAGTACCAGATCATGCTGGATTCTGTACAAGGGCGTGGTCCTGGGATGGCTTTTATCCCTTATTGTTCACTACCCGAACTAGAGGCGTGCATGAATGTATGGGAGTTTATGGAGATGATCCATAGTCGCTCTTACACATACATTATCAAGAACGTTTACTCTAATCCTGAGGATGTCTTTGACACCATTCTGGATGATGAAAAGATTATTGACAGGTCTACTAGTGTCACCGAATCCTATGATGATTTCATCAATCATGCTCATCAGTATGACACTGGATCCATGTGGGAACTTGCAAAGGATGGTCACTATGCAGGACAGTATGATCGACGCGAACTGAAGCGTAAACTTTACAGAGCAGTTGCTAATGTAAACATTCTAGAAGGAATCAGATTCTACGTTTCATTTGCTTGTAGTTTTGCCTTTGGTGAACTCAAACTTATGGAAGGGTCTGCAAAAATTCTATCTCTTATTGCAAGAGATGAGAGTCAGCACCTGAATATCACTCAGAACATTCTAAAAAACTGGCGTGATGGTGATGATCCTGAGATGCAGCAAATTGCATTGGAAGAGGAAGAGAATGTCATCAAAATGTTTGTCAAGACTGTTGATGAAGAGAAGGCATGGGCAGAATATCTGTTCAAAGATGGTTCGATGATTGGTCTCAATGACAGACTATTGTCACAATATGTTGAGTGGATTGCTAACCGTCGTATGAAAGCGATTGGTTTGAAGCCTATCTATAATGTACCTGCAAAGAGTAATCCACTGCCCTGGACAGAGCATTGGTTGAACTCTAAGGGTCAACAAAATGCACCACAGGAGACGGAGATTGAATCATACATCGTCGGAGGAATCAAACAAGATGTCGAAGCAAATTCCTTCGCAGGATTTGCTCTCTAGTACAGAATGGTTAGACAAGGTATACAATGAACTTCTGGACACACACAATGAATCGGGTTCGGAACCAGGTTGGGACATGGTTTGGGACAAAGAGTACGCTAGGAGACAAGAGTCTAGACGCTCTGAGTGCCAACCAGAAGAGGGAAGTTCTAAGACTGATTGATCGGGCTATTGACAACCACAATAGAACTGCTACACTGGTGTCAGCATCGATAGGAGGGGTTCTACTCTTCTTCTATGCTCACGGTGTTGTCTCTATCGTAGATAGAACAGCAAACTAACACATACTATTATAAATAGTAACGTAGCAATTTGCTACGACATTACGTTCATCCCTTCGGGGACGCAAGTAAGTCGCGGAACGGAGCGTTCATCCCATGATTGAAATACTTCTGTATACAACCCTCACCTGTGCTCAGACAGACGCAATTATATTGCGGATGCGAAAGTACAAAGATCTTGACACTGAGTCAAAGATTGAATTGGTTGAGGTCATGAAGGAATCAAATCCTGAATGTTATTGGGACGCAAACGACTGAAGGAACGGGGGAATAAACCACCCTAACTTCAGGAGTACCACAATGAACACACTCAATCTGATCAAGAAGCAGATCAATAAGGCATCTGCATTGCACAACGCACAAATTCTTCACACCTCATATCGTGGTGTTGAGTATAGTACACGTTGTGTAGAGTCTAAGGAGACTCATGGAACCTTCTGCTATCGCGGTAAGACCTACAGCAAGTAGATAGTAAAATCTTGAGATCAAGATACAGCACCTCCTTAGGGGGTGCTTTTTTGTGTACATAGTGCTACGATGCATACTGTAATATGCCAAGGAATCCAATGAACAAAATCGACTTGCAAGCACGTATCTACAAGTACAAGACTGCCCTCTACGAAGGCGAGTATGAGGAGATGTCAGAGGAATGGCACCAGGGTGGACATGATGCCATGAACCGCATCCTAGACGCTCTGCAGGAGTTTCGGGATTGACAGATATAGATATTCCAAGTAAACTAACACTGTGGGGTTCAGAGATGAATAGAGATCATCTAAAGGTCCTTGTCAGAGACTTAGAAATTATTTTGAGTGAGTTGAAATCAGAAGTGTACTCAGATACAGAGTCATACATAGATACTGATAAGTATTACTCTGACATTGATGACAACGGAGATTGATTATGAAAATCCATGGACATATAATGAAACCCCTTTTGGGGGGAGTCTTATTGGGGACAACTTTGGGTTTGTTTACTGCATTACAAATACCCAAACCAACAGAAAATATATCGGAAGAAAATACTTCTGGTCATTTAGAAAGCCTCCAGGTAAAAGTAGGAGAGTTAGAAGTGAAAGTGACTGGAGAAAATATTACGGCAGCTCTGATGAAATACGTGCCGATGTTCGCTTGTACGGAAAACCTGCCTTTCAGCGACATATAATCAGCCTACATACAACCAAGGGTCAGACAAACTACGAAGAGACCCGACAACTTTTTATCAACAACGTCCTTACGGAGGCAATGAACGATGGAACGCCTGCTTACTACAACAGCAATATCCTCGGTCGATACATGCGTAAGGACTATTTCGGAACTGGCACATGTGCTTGACAGCAGACCAACCACCCTGCTATACTGACAGGGTAGTCAAGAGGAATCACCATGGGCAGTTTTCGTTTCTTCGACGACTTCAATATGAAGTCACCACTCGATAGTTACATTGACAAACTTCAAGACCTTCTTGCTGAGGGAAGGTATGATGATGCCACGGTTCTTTCTTCTCAGATAAACAATATCACAGGGGTCAGTAGCTCAGTGGATAGAGCATCG